>Ga0213920_1000046_pt1 | contig 161566 bp, 131 predicted proteins | sample McNCre1117MG_FD_161054 | JGI IMG/M metagenome (GOLD analysis project Ga0213920, IMG submission 161054) | Freshwater microbial communities from McNutts Creek, Athens, Georgia, United States - 11-17 MG | ecosystem: Environmental > Aquatic > Freshwater > Creek | place: USA: Georgia | collected...
ACTTTTGCTCCATTAAATCAAAATCAGGTGTTCTAAACTCACTCCACTCTGTAGCAATAATTAATGCTGCAGCTCCTTCCAAGGCCTGGTATTGATTCTCGGCATATTTAATTTTATCACCTATCTGCACTTTTACATTTGGCATGGCTTCTGGATCATAGGCTGTTACTGTTGCGCCTGCATTTGTTAATGCTTCTATGATTGCCAATGCTGGTGCTTCTCTAATATCATCTGTATTAGGCTTAAAGGCCAAACCCCACAAAGCAAAATGCTTGCCTTGTAAATCATTTTTATAGTAAGCCTTTATCTTTTCTACTAAATGTAGTTTTTGAATTGCATTTACTTTTTCAACCGCTTTTAAAATCTCAAAATCATAATTTACTTCATCCGAAGACTTGATCAAGGCTTGAACATCTTTTGGAAAACAGCTTCCTCCATAGCCAATACCTGGGAATAAAAAACGTTTTCCTATTCTATCATCTGATCCTATACCTCTTCTTACCATATCCACATCCGCACCCATGCGCTCACATAATTGCGCAATCTCGTTCATGAATGAAATCTTCGTTGCAAGAAATGAATTTGCCGCGTATTTTGTTAACTCTGAGCTACGCTCATCCATAAATATCACAGGATTACCCTGTCTTACAAAGGGTGCATATAAATCACTCATTAATTTCTTAGCTCTCTCCGATCTTGTGCCTACCACTACTCTGTCTGGTTTCATAAAATCATCCACTGCAACACCCTCTCTTAAAAACTCTGGATTACTTACCACATCGTATTCTCCGCCATAGTTTTTTGCAATCGCTGCACTCACTTTATGGGCTGTTCCAACAGGCACTGTACTCTTATTTACAATGACTTTATACCCTTTTAATATTTTTCCTAAATGATCCGCTACTCCCAATACATATTTTAAGTCCGCACTACCATCCGCACCTGGAGGTGTGGGTAATGCTAAAAAAATAATCTCCGCGTCTTCAATAGCCTCATCCAACTGAGTGGTAAATTTTAATCTACTCTCTTTTATATTTCTTAAAAATATTTTCTCCAGCCCTGGTTCATATATAGTAATTTGACCAGCACTCAACTTCTCTACTTTTGCTTTATCAATATCCACACAAGTAACTTTATTGCCTGTCTCGGCAAAACAAGTTCCTGTTACCAAGCCTACATAACCAGTTCCAACAACAGTAATCTTCATTAATTATTATTTTTTAGTAGCCAAGAGGAAGACTGAATCTTCCCTCCTAATCCATCAATCAATTCAATTCCTAATTCTTTGCAAATTGGTTTTTCGGGAATTGTATCATTGTTCTGATCTCCGCCATTAGCAAACGCAAGTTTATATTCATTACCAAATTTGTTAAAGATCATTTTAATGGTCTCAACCACTGTTCTGTCTTTGTCAATTGATAAAAAACACTTATCAACTAATCTAAGGTTTTCAACTATAAACACCCTTTCTTTTTCATCCTGAAATTCTTTCGTTCCTTTCAAGGTTCTTTGAAAATCACTATTTACAATAACAAATAACTTGTCACCTTTTGCACTAGCACTTTGAAAATATTCGATATGACCCTTATGAATTGGATTAAAGTAACCACTTACAATTATAGCTTTTTTCATATCACTAAATTCTTCCATTTAAAAAACGCACATTACTGCGCACCGAATAACTATAGTTTGAAAAACTTGGGCCATTTTAATAATAAATCAAACAATATCTATGTTTGATTTATATCTAAACTTGTATTTATATCCTACTTTGAGTAGTTTTCGGTCCAATGGACCACACTAATCTAAATCACTAATTCCTATCCTCCAATACCAACCACCTTCGCATCCAAACGCTCAAACACGCTATTATTGCTAATAAATTCTGGCACTAAGGCCTTCATTAAAGCAACCAATTCATTTTCATTTTCTGAGCTATTCACTAATTTTCTAAATTCCACAAACTTGCATTCAATATCTTTTAAAGCAACTTCTCGCACTTTTGCTATCATAATTTTTTCATGATAAGTTTTTAAAGTGTTTTCGGCATCACTCAACAATTCCTCGTATAATTTTTCACCTGGTCTTAAACCACTATAGGTAATATTAATGTCTATATTAGGGATGTACCCATATAAACGAATCATTTTTTTAGCTAAGTCGGCAATGGTGACTGGTTCACCCATATCAAATACAAATATCTCACCTCCATTACCCATACTACCCGCTTCCAATACTAGTTGACAAGCTTCGGGTATAGTCATAAAATAACGAGTTATGTTAGGGTGTGTAACTGTTACTGGACCTCCTTTTAATATTTGATCCTTAAATCTGTTTATAACCGATCCATTACTTCCTAATACATTACCAAAACGCGTTGTAATAAATTTTGTACTGTTAGCAATTTCTTTGGAAAGTCCTTGCACATAAATCTCAGCAAGACGTTTACTTGCACCCATTACATTGGTTGGGTTCACAGCTTTGTCGGTACTTACCATTACAAAACGCTCTACATAATATTTTACGGATAAGTCGGCCATTAGTTTTGTACCTAATACATTATTTTTTACCGCTTCACTTGGACAAAGTTCCATCATAGGAACATGTTTATAAGCTGCAGCATGGTAAACATATTGTGGTTGGAATTGTGTAAATAAGTCTTCCATTCTTTGCTCATTGGTAATATCGGCTAAGTAGGGGATACAATTTACATTGGTCTTTCGTTCTTGAAGTTCTAGTTCTAAACTATGTAATGGTGTTTCGGCCTGATCACATAAAATAATGAGTTCAGGGTGATAGGGTAATAATTGTCTTACAATTTCACTACCAATGGAACCGGCTGCTCCCGTTACCAATACACGCTTCCCTTTAATTTGAGTGCGTATTTGATTATTGTTTATGACAATAGGGTCTCGCTCTAATAAATCTTCAATTTTAATATTCTGCAATTGCTTACTATTAAATTTACCCTCAGACCATTTATTATATGGAGGTACATTTAAAACAAGAATATCATGGTTCAAACAAAAATCTACTACTTCATTTTTTCTTGCTGTGGAAATAGTAAAGCTTGCAATAATTAATTCATCTACCTCATTAAGCTGTAGCATTTTTGTAAACTCATTAAAGCTTACAATAGGTACACCATCCAAAACCTTATTGTTTTTTTTACGGTCATCATCAATAAATGCTAGCAAATGAATATTGTTATTGGTATCGTGTTCTAAAACTCTTTTAGTAGCTACGCCTGCTTCTCCTGCACCAAATATCACAACTGTCTTTTTCTTCATCTTATAGTTCTTGGCATAAGAGAATAAGAACTTTACCAATATGCGATAACTTATTAAACTCAAAAAGCTAAAACTTGCGTACAATATAATAATGACATTATCCAACACAAATACCGTACTATATTTTACCGATGCTTTTGAAACTAAAAATAGCAATGCAGCGGACAAAGCAATAGATATAGCAATTCTTACTGCGTCCTGTAAACCAGTATACCTTACAATGCCAGAATAGGTTTTTACACTTGCAAACACCAAGACATTTGTAATTAATAATAATACAAAAGTGTCTAACACTGCGTCCCAACGCAATCCTGTTAACTCTAAATTTTGTTTTATGACAAAAGCCAATAAAAACGAAAAACAGGTTACCCCAATGTCAAGCAAAAATATAATCCAGCGTGGGACGATACTTAATTTTTTTAACATGATTTTTTTGAATTTGTGTGGCATTCAACGGGGGGATTGAATTAAATATTGGTTATTTAATTACGGGGGATATAATTTTTATGCGACTAGCTTTTTATACAATTGACCAAATACCAAATACAAAACGGTTAAAAAGCCTGCTAAAAATCCTCCAAGGATCAAGGACTTTAGTTTACTTACTTTATCTTTTTCTAAAGGAAGTATGGGTTGGTCAATGGTTTGTATTAATGGGGTCTCTTTTCTTAATGTTACTTTTGCAAGTTCTAATTGTGCTACTAACTGTGTTAAAATTGCGGTATTCGCTTGAACGTCTACCTGTCTTCTTTTACTTGGTGCAGATTTACTTGATAATGCAGTATTCAAATTAAACACATTATCCATAGCACTTGCCACACCTACAATGGCGCCATTTAATTCGCCTCTAATACTGTCAGTTTGTTTTTGTAATATATCTACATTTAATTTTGCCTTCTTACTTTTTGTTTCAATATAAAAATCAGATGTTTCTTTTGCCAATTGCTCACAAAATAATTTAGAAAACAATTGATCCTCTGTTTTTACTTCAATGCTTATAATACTTACTTTTTTATCCTTCTGGGCGATAGTCAAAATTTTTGGGTTTGCCAGTGCACTATATATTCCAAATAAAATAGAGTCTTGTTGTAAAGTATATTTAGACCTGTCCGTTGTGGGTGCAAACTGAATATTTTTAATAGCTGGTTTTTGTTCCCATGCTTCGCGTAGTTTATTAGCTCTGATATAATATTCTGCCAAGCTTACGGTTTCTGTTTTACCATTTTCACTGGTATAAGGCACTGCGTTTAATAATGTTTTCTCAATTACTAAACGGCTTTTCATTAATTCCAAAATATTGCTACTAGTAAATAAGCCTCCACCCCCTGCTCCACCCAAGTCAATTCCAAAACTGCTGGCTAGTCCCATTGCTCCACTCATTCCTCCACCCTTATCTTCCTCTAACACAAATGTCATTACTGCTTTATAAGTTGGCTTTTGAAAATAAGCATATACAATACCTATTGCACCACCTATTGCGCTAATTGCAATTATTAATTTCCATTTGGTTTTTAAATACGCTACCCACTCCTTAATTTTTTGAATCAATTCCTTTAAAGAAATTTCATCATTATCGTTTAAGTGGTTATTGTCGTTGGTATTTGGATCGAAAGCTGTCATACTTTTTATATAAAAGTTTAGGGGATACTATTTAGTCAACAATTTAACAGTGGCCAATGCGGCAATAACTTGTGCAATGGTTGCTATCATAGTTGTAATAGTTACTAATGGCTTATCCTTCTTCTCATTCGTTTCAGGCAATACAACCTCACAACCTGGTTTAATAATTGGGTTTATTCTAAACAAGCCAAAATGTTTGGTTCTATTACTTTTACCATTGGCATACACCACATAGGCCCTTCCTCTTTTTGCATATTCACTTATACCACCCGCTGCACTAATACAATCTCCAATACTTAACCCGTCACGGTATACTATATTAGTGGGTCTTAACACACCACCACTTATTTTTACGCGGTTATCCATTTTAGGAATTACAATTTCATCCTTGTCTCTTAATACCAAATCCAATTGACTTCCAGGATGTTTCATAATCGCATTAATGTCAATAGCAATTTGATAATAATCACTTTCTAATTCCTTATATAAAATCTCTAAAGTATCCTTAATGTTTTTATTTAGTTTGTTCTGTGCGGCAACCGTTGCTCCCGTGTTTGCATTTACATCATTCAATGTTTTGGTAACATCCTGTTGATCGGCTTGTTGTTGGGCTTTTAATTTTTTTAAATAAGCTTGCTCAATGCTTGTTTTACTTTCGTCTGTTTTTAAAGTGTCTATTTGATAACGACTTCTTTTAATAAAAGCGCCTTCTCCATAAGCATCTCCAATTAATCCACCAGCACGTTGTACAATATCACTTACTCTGTCTACCCTTCTACTTAATGTATATTTTCCTACATTTTGTACCTGACCTGTAATGGTTACAACTTCTGGGTTAGTGTAGCCTGCTTTTTTTGTAATAGTTACTACATCCATTGGTTGTAATACTATATTTACCTGTCCTGGATTAAAACTTAGGTCTCCATTTATTTCTGTTCTTAAAATAGTGGCAGTTTGATCGCTATTTACTTTGTCTGCAAATTGTACCAGTCTTGCTACTTCAATTTGTTTATTGGCTGCATAGGTAAAGCCACCTGCCATTAATATTAAATCCTTAACCGTCATACTATCTACATAGTTAAAACGGCCCTGGCTTCTTACTTCTCCTAATAAATCTATGGTTAATGAATCTCTTGTTTCTAATATGCTATTTACATATAATTCATCTTCACGTTGTAATAATAAGTTTTGATTTGGATCCCCTTGTAATGCCTTGGATAAATTAATACTTACTAATTCCTTTAATAAATTGGGCTTTAGTCTTATTAATTGTGCACGGCCTAAAAATGCATCTTCTTTTACACCGTCTGCTCGCTTTACCAAATCTGCTATACGCATACCAGCTGTTAATTCATATACATCGGGTCTAAATACTGCTCCTGTTAATTTGACTCTATTTTGAAAACGATTTAAAATTTTAGATACTTCAATTACGTCTCCTCCCTGTGGTTGGTACTTGCCGTAATCTGCTGCTGCTAAGTCTTTAATAGCTCTTTCCTTATCATTTTTTTGCAAAACTTTTACCCATGCTGTATAGGCTGTGTCGTCAAAATTACCTGCGTATTTTAAAAACTGCTCAAAACTTTCTCCGCCTACCAATTCAAATATACCAGGACGTTTTACTTGTCCCTTTATTTCAATTCTATTTTTATACGGAGGCACTCTTACTACATCATGGTCCTTTAATCCTATATTTTGTGATTGATCGCCATTTTGCATAAAATGGTATAAATCAATTTTCTTATACAGCTTATTGTCTCTTATTAATTCAATTTCTCTATAGCTGCCTATTTCGCTTGGACCTCCTGCTAAGGTTAATACACTTAAAACAGTGGACAATGAGGATACGCTATAGTTTGCACTTTTATACGCTCCAATTACAGTTACCTGTATGGTTCTTATATCGCCTAAGGTTAATGCTAGTTTTGACTCGCCTCTTCCTAAGCTTGGGTAAGCTGTTCTTGCCATTTGTTGTTTTACCCTTTCAATGGCTGCTTCTATAGTTAGGCCCGCTACTTTTATTTGTCCAACATTGTCTACTTGTATTCTTCCTTCCTTACTTACGGTTAGGTCCGCACTATATTCCTGTACACCATACACTACAAGCTTTAAGACGTCATTTGGTCCTATCTCATAGTTTAATGGAGTGGCAATATTTTGATTCTCTCCAAAGCCTGTTGTATTAGGATTAAACAACTCCGATCCATATATTAATGGATTTACATGAGATGGTTCATCCATGGTATATGCCTTTGTAGTATCGGTTAAGGTTTTTGTTTTTTTACTTACCGTTTGCTTGCTTAGTGGCGACTTGTTGGCGTTGGCACTTGCTTTTACCGTTTGTAATTTTGCTTTTAGCTTTGCAAACTCAGTTGGACTCATGCCCTTTGCTATGGCTTGTTGCTCTACTTGATCAATGGTTAAACCATTTGACTTTAATTGTTGTTGTATTTGTGCTAATTCAGTTTCAGATAGGGCATCTACTTTCACTGTGCTCAAATCCTTACCAGCTAAGAAGCTTTGGGCATGAGATGATAGACTAATTGTGAATACAAAAATGCTTAACAGTACAATTCTGATCAGTTTCATAGAATTAATTAAGGTGTTGGTCCTTGGGGGTTTGTTGTTTACAGCGCATGGCTTCGCCATTCTAAGTCACATTATGCTTATGTAACTTGCTAAAAACTAGCGTTTTATAGCCAGTTTCCGTTACTGCAAATGTATACTAAATCCTTTTGATATAACTAAAATGTATCTAGATATAACAATTGATTTTTTTTCGAATAATATGGTTTGGGGGGGAAGCACAAATATAAACCATATTATTGATTACTAGACAATAAGTTAGGCATATTTTCTGAATTAAAAAAGCAATATTTTAGCTTTTATGCTACTCTTATTTTTACTTGATTATTCAACCATTTCAGGTGTAACTATTTATTGGTTTTTTATTGCTATCTAGTTAAACGATACATGGTTAATGCTGCTCTTTTTATTAATAGTGGAAACTCTTTCAAATTAATGGTTTCACCTGGTGCGTGTGCTCCTTTTCCAGATGCGCCCATTCCGTCTATACAGTCCATATATTGGGCCACATAACTAATATCTCCCGCTCCTCGGGACCCTGGATCTCCCGCATTGGTTGGACCCAAGCCCATATCGGTGGTTACGGTACTTATAATTTGTTGCACTTTTTCATTACCTGGCGTTGGTGCCATGCTAGGGATGCCGTCTTGGAAAGTGATGGTGGCGCGCGCGCCTGGTAAACTTTCATTTACAATACGCTGCATGGTTGCGCGCGCATTGTTTTTTTGTTCCTCAGTTAGAAATCGCAAATCACCTGTCACAATTGTGTTTGGTGAAATAATATTTGTTTTCCCAATGGCCGTTCCAGTGGCTTTGGTTACATCATAGTTCATATCGGATCCACCAATAAATACGCCTGGATTAAAGGTTAAATACTTTTCCTTACTTAACTGTTCTCTAAAAGCATTTACAATTCTTGCTGCTTCATAAATGGCTCCATAACCTGCATTAGGTGTAAACACACCACTACTATGTCCTGTTTTTGCACTGACATTTAAAAACCAACTACTTGCGCCTCGGCGTGCAGTTGCTACTTGATTTAATCCATTGGCGCCTTCAAAAGCCAATGCAATTTCTGATTGCTTTGCTCTTTCAATAAAATCACCTCTACTCACTTCTCTTGGATAACCTGCTTGTTCTTCATCTCCTGTAAAATAAGCGGTAATGGCTGCGTCTTTTAATAAACCCTGTGCATTCATTGCTTGCAAAGCCATAATAATAACTACATCTCCACCTTTCATGTCATTTGCTCCTTGGCCCGTTGCTGTAGAATCATTTAACATAGTAAATGGATTGGCTGGCATATCAGGTTCAAACACAGTATCTAAATGTCCTATTAAAAATAATTTTTTTCCTTTTGGTTGCTTGGAGGAAGAATTGTTAGGTGAAGTAGCCAATGCTGTTGATGCAACTAAATGGCCTGCACGCTTTAAAGAGTCGGGCATACTTACCCATTCTGTTTTTAAACCAGCCGCTTGCAATTCTTTTGCAAACAATGCACCTACTTTTTTTACACCCTCAATATTTAATGTACCGCTATTAATATTCACCGACTCCTTTAATAGCTCAATTGCTCTGGGCATATTCGCGTCTATATAAGCAATCATTTTTTGCTCTTCTTTACTTAAAGCAGGCAATGTTTTATGCTGCGCGTTTACACATACCACCCCTAATAATGTTACAATCAATACAATTCCTTTTTTCATATAATGAGGTTTAATCAAACACCAATGGCACATTTAATTTTACACTAAAGTTACGACCCATATTATATACACCCATTCGGCCCGTTGCTGTATTAGTATCTAAATATTTTAATCTACTCATATTATTTTGATACGCTATGTCACTTATGTTTTGAGCCACTAGACTTAAGCTACATAATTGTTTGCCTTTGTGTAAAATATGTGTTCCCATGCCTACATTTATCAATGTATATCCTGGTGTTGCAGTTTCGGTATTGTATCCTGTGAATGGATTGTTTTGTGCAGACACATTATCAAACTGTAACGATACATAATTATTTTTTTGAGCTCCTGCCACTTTAGAGAACTCATATTTTAATTCACTCAACCATCTAAATGGCGGAATAAAGGGTAAGTTCTGACTTCCATCTACTGCATGGTTAAATTCACCTCTTACATAGGACAATGTATTTTCAATATGTAAACCGTCTAATGGATGTGGATGAAAATCTAAATTACATTCTACACCATACAAATGTGCGTCCTGCTGTTTATATGCAAAGGCATAAAACTTTTGTCCGTCTTTCATTAAAACAGAATCTCCTTTAAATGCGCTTTCAATTTTTTCGTAATAAATATAATTACTTACTTGATTGTAAAAAACGTTGGCATTAAATGAAACATGTTCATTACTCCATTCCGTGCCTACATCTACTTGCAAACTTTTTTCCGATCTTAAATTGGTATTTCCATACTCATAGCGATTGGTTCCTTCGTGTGCACCATTACTTCCTAGTTCCGACATATTGGGTGCGCGGTATCCACGTGCAATATTTAATTTATATACCCAATTGTTTTTGGCTTCATAAGTCATTCCAAATGATGCGGCAATATCTCCAAACTCTTTTTGTTGATGACCCAACGTATTATTAAACTGTACTCCTTTTTGATCTATTCTTGCACCTCCATTTAATGTTAATTGGTCCATTCTTTTTTGGGTAAAAAAGAAAACACCTGCTTCCACCGATTTATATTCAGGGATTAATGTCTCTACTCCTTTATTTAAATTTTGTTGCTGCATACCGTTTACTCCAATCGTATGTTTCCAATTATTCATTTCTGGTAATAAATATTGAAACGAATAATTTAAAGTGCTTAAGTCAAAGTATAAACTTTTTTCAGGTGGTTCCAATATGTTACCAAACTCCTTTCTTTGATTTCGTTGAAATGCAATATTCGCTTTTAAGCGTCCTGTTCCCCATTGTATACTATTATCCCAAGTATATTTGGTATGTTCCACAATTTGATAAGGAATGCTTGGTGCGTATACATTTTCATCGGCACTTGTAACCGTTCTTTGCACAATGTTGCCATTCTCGTTTACGTTTTTGGTGAAATTACCTAGGCTATCTCTTGCGCCGTCAATCATGCCAATTTTTTGTTTAAACTCACTTATAAAAAAATGTGAATAGCCCCAATCTTTTTCTATACCTCCAAATACACTTCCATCCAGTTCTGAATATTTTGAATTAAATACATCACCATCAAATTTATTATGATAATCCATGGCATGTTTTGATGATCCATTTATGCCCCACACAAAACCATTTTTATTTCCTGCCAAGTCAAAATGATAACCTTGTAATTGATTATTGCTTTGATAATTAGTAAATACATTTCCTCTTACGGCTCCTTCAACTACAGGCACATTAGATACGATATTTATCACACCACTTAAGGCTTCACTTCCATAAATAATGGATGCAGGCACTTTTAATACTTCTATTCTTGATACATTGTATTCATCTATCTCAATGCCATGTTCATCACCCCATTGTTGTCCCTCTTGTTTTACGCCATCATTTAAAACCATTACTCTATTATAGCCCAGTCCTCTAATAATAGGTTTTGAAATAGCGGGGCCTGTGCTTAATTGTGAAACACCTGGCGTATGTGAAAGTGCATCAATTAAATTAGTTCCCGAGCCTTTAAATAAATCTTCTTTCTTTAAAATATTTATAGGCGTTGACGTTCTTTTACTTGACATGGCTCTTAAAAAGCTTGTCACCGTTACGTTTCCAGCTTCTACTGCCGAGTGATTTAAAATAATATTCAACTCCGTATTTTTATCAAATAAAATGTTTTTTGTAAAATTTGAAAAACCTATAAAACCTACTTCTATAATATACTTTCCTGGCTTTATACTTATTTGATACATGCCCTGCGCATTGGTAACCGTTCCTTTTTTTAGATCGGGGAAATAAATACTTGCTCCAACTAATGGTGAATTATTTAAAGTGTCTTTCACAACGCCTTGCACTGTTATAAAACTTGGAGTAACGGCTTTTTTTTGCGCACTAGTATTTATTGTTGATAATACAGGAAGTAATAGAACCCATAAATATAAAAATTGCTTTTGCATAAAAAATTTTCAAGTAGTAAAAAATGCGTTTTCGATTTTGCTTTCGATTGAATTTTCGATTTTGTTAAAATCGTTCGTTTAATGCGCAGCAAATTATTAAGCGCATAAACTAAGAAACAAATTACGCATTAAATGGCGAGCCCCTTGTGTCAATTACTTGAAAGGTATTTGAAAATTGTATGGTTGCTGTTGCAATATATTGAATGGAGTAGTTCAAAATATTTTGAACCTCCATTTTTATAGTTCCATTTAGATAGGGTAAGGCTACTACTAAGTTCTCGTAATTACAATGTGTGGCTTTTTTTTCTACCTGATCAATAGGCAAATTTTTATGAACACTACATTTTTCTACATCCACATGCTTCGCCACAAAATCGTGCACCGACTTCTGTGGCAAAATACTAAAAGCAAAAATGCCTATTAGAATTATGGCTACTAAGGACTGTATGTATTTTCTAAATAACAACCTTTTCTGTTTAGGTTTAAAGTTAAATAAAGCTTGGTTATAAATAATGTTAATTTATACTGCATTTTGAACATGCCTTGGTTATTATTTATTGATTTTGAACCTTTTACACTGGATTTTGTTCTACAATAGAAGTCAAGTCCTCAAGGAGAGAACAAGAATATTTGGAGGTGTTCCCAAAAGCTTGTAATTTTGATGTTCAAACATTAATTAAATAACAAAAAAATAGAAATTATGAATTTATTAGATGCATTAAAATGGCGTTACGCTGTTAAAAGAATGAACGGATCTAAGATCCCTGATCAAACTTTAAACACAATTTTAGAAGCTACTCGTTTAGCGCCAAGTTCTTTTGGTTTAACTCCTTACAATATCATTGTTGTAGAAGATGAAGAAACTAGAAAAAAATTACAACCTCATTTTTACAACCAACCTCAAATTGTTGAGTCTAGTGCTGTTGTAATTTTTGCTGCACACACTAGCATTACTGAAAAAGATGTTGATGCTTACATGCAAGAAATTGCCGAACAAAGAGGTGTACCTGTTGAGGCATTAAACGATTTTTCTGGTTATATTAAAGGTGCAATTGCGCATCAATCTCAAGAACAATTACAAGCTTGGGCTGCAAAACAAACTTATATTGCTTTAGGTTTTGGTTTAGTGGCTGCTGCTAGCGAGCAAGTAGATGCTACTCCAATGGAAGGTTTTGATCCTGCTGCAGTGGATGCTGAATTAGGTTTAGCTGCTCAAGGTTTACACGCTACAGTTGCTTTAACCTTAGGGTATAGAGATGCTGCTAATGATTATTTATCTGGTGCTAAAAAAGTAAGACGCACTGCTGATAAATTAATTATCAAAAAATAATTAGCAATACCAATATTGTTTGTCATTATAACAAGCAAGCATAAACTAAGGGCGACTCTTGAGTCGCCCTTCTTATTTTTAATCTGCTTTCTTTATTTCTGTTCTTGGTCCTATACCGTTCTCATTAAATGCTTCTATTTGGAAATAATAGGTTTGGTCTTTTTCCAATGCAGTTACATAGTATTCGCTTACGCCATATACCAATACGCTATTGTATAATTTATGAGGATCACTGCCAAAGTAAATATGATAGCCAGTTGCATTAGGATTCACCGCCCATTTTAACCATGCATTTCTTCTTTCACTTTCCCCACGTAGTGGAACAAAGTTTTGGACTGCCCCTGGATTTTCACCTTGGCCATTTCCAAATACACGCAATCCACTTATGGCAAATTTGGCACTGGGCATATGTAGGTTAACCATTTTTATATAGCGTGCTTGAATGGGTTTGGGTAAGACTACATAATCATGTGGGACATCCGTTTTGTTTTTTGACTTATCAATAATTAGCGTCCATTTTTTTCCATCCAAGGACGAAAACATTTGATACTGATGATAGATATCGGTGTACTTGCCCATTAAATTTGAACCCTCGTCGGCATAATTTATTTGTATTGCCTGCACTGTACTTATTTTTCCTAAATCGGATTGTATCCATTCTCCTTTATTTCCAGTAGTTGCAGACCAATAGGTTTTTAAATTTTCATCTACTGCATTATTGGCGGTGAAAGCACTTAGTGTACTTGACACTTGTACAGGTTTATTATAATTCAATAACATCCATCCTGTGAACAAAGATGAATCATGATTTGCATTTTTTGTTGGAAGATAATGCGGATAGTCACCATAAGCAGTATTGCTATACAAAATTCCATCCGCATCAATTTGTGCTGGCCATATACCCAATCTTCTTTCAAAATTATTTTTTACACTTATTGCAATGGTTGAAATATGCCACCAATTATTATATACATCTTTATAAGTTGCACCATGTCCTGCACCACGCGCAAAGCCACCTGGCTTATAAGAAAATGGATTGTGCTTTTGATAAGTAAATGGCCCTAATGGTTTATCACTTACATAAACCCCATCTCCATATCCACTAAACTCGGTTCCTGGTGCACCATATTGTAAATAATATTTTCCATTTTGTTTATTCATCCAGGCTCCTTCCATAAAGGGTTTTAGGAATGTGTTGTCTTGATGTTCTCCAAAACGTTCCCATCCATGAATACTATCTACCAAATGAATTAAAGGTTTTTTTTCTGTAATAGGTTCAAAGGTTTTTCTGTCTAACTCCTGTCCATAGATGGGATAAAAATTACTTGAGCCATGATAAATATACAATCGGTTGTCATCGTCTAAAAACAATCCTGGATCCCATGCACCTACTTTAAAACTATCTACTGCAATTTTCCAGTCGTTTTGAGTTGGGTTGGTGCTATACCATAGTGTAAAGTTTTTTTCATACGTGCTTCCTATCACAAATAAACTATCGCCCATTACTAAGGTTGCAGGTGCACATAATTCGTCATATACATTATTCCATGGTCTTAAAAATTTATGTGGTAAAAATTTCCAGTCTTTCATATCGCTACTCCACCAGTAACCCCATTGATTAGTGCTAAATAAAAAATACTTATGGTCATACACTGCAATTACCGGATCGGCTGTTGCACGATGTTTTCCATTTTGTACAAAATTGGGAATGGGACAGAATCCATAATCTAAGTTAATTGGATTGCAATAAGTAGCTTGGCGGGTTTGCGCAGTAGGTTGCTTTACATTGGTTTGTGCACTAATTGGCTGTAATGCAAAAGCCATTGCCATTAGCAAGATCAATCGTTTCATATATCCTGTTTGTATATTAAATATACTTATTAATTATAATTCAATGACCGGTCTATTTGGGTAAGTTTATAGCGCATAAATACTTGAATGCTAAATAAATATTACTAATAACTATGTAATGAGTTAATTAAAATATTTCCATTTTGGAAATTATTTTCATTAATAGAAATTATAAGTAACTTTATGGTGATCATTCAAAAATCTAGAATCACTGAGTTTATAAAAGAATACCCAAAGGCTGCGGACGCTTTGAATAGATGGTATTTGATTTGTAAAAAAAGTAGTTGGGGAAATCATGCTGCATTAAAAGAAACTTTTATAACTGCAGATTATATTGGTGCGAACAGATATGTTTTTAATATAAAAGGCAACGATTTTAGATTAGTAACAATGATTCACTTTAGCAAAAGAACAATTTACATTAGGTTCATTGGAACACATGAAATGTATGATTCAATAGATTGCTTAAAAATTTAACGATTATGTTAACTAAGATAAGAAACGAAGCACAATTTAAAATGGTGAATAATTTAATTGAAAGTTATTTACAAAAAGCAACACTAGGTGGGGGTTTCCATATGCTTACTAATGAAGAGTCTGATGAATTAAATAGACTTTCACTATTAGCCGAACAATATGAAGACCAGACTTTAAAAATATTTCCACTTAAAGTAAACATCAATGCTGTAATACAAGAAAAAATTACCGAGTTAGATATCACTCAAAATAAATTAGCAGCACTTTTTGAAATAAGTAATTCTAAACTTTCAAAAATCTTAACAGGCAAAAGACCCCCTGATATAAAATTTTTAAAAGACGTTCACGAAAAATTAGGTGTAGATGGTAATACGCTACTAAAAATAATTTAAGCTGTCACTTTATTCAACATCCAGGATTTAAATACGCCAAAGTTGGCACCCATTGGAATGGCTACTTTTTCTTTGTCTAATAAAAATTTCACCGAATCAGGAATAGCAATGGTTTTTCCAATGGCTTCTTCCACTACTTCTGGAAATTTTACTGGATGGGCTGTTTCTAAGATAATTGCACGCACCGGAACCGCTTCCACTGTATGATCATAGTGCGTAATCATATATTCATGATCTTCTATAAATGCTTCGGCTGCTAAAAATGCAACTGCTCCATGTGGATCTAAAATATATTTATGTTCGTTGTAAACTCTTGTTATAGTAGCTTGTGTAGTAAGGTCATCATAACTATAACTACTTAATGCATGCTTTAAATTTTCAAAATTGTTTTGCATTATTTCCATTATGCGTACAAAATTACTTGGGTTGCCTACATCCATTGCATTGGAAACGGTTGGCACCGCTTTACGCACTTCATATTTTCCACTATCTAAATATCTTGTTACTACATTGTTCTCATTGCAAGCTGCAACAAAATGTCCCAATGGTAAACCGCTGGCTTTTGCCATCATACCTGCACAAATATTACCAAAATTTCCACTTGGTACAACAATATGCATTGGCACATTGTCACCATATTTTGCAACCCATTGTTGCCATGCAAAAAAGTAATACAACTGTTGCGGCAACCAACGTGCTACATTGATAGAATTGGCCGATGTTAAATTATAAGCTGCATTTAATTCAGCATCCATAAATGCGTCTTTCACTATGGCTTGACAATCATCAAAACTTCCTTCTACTTCTAATGCTGTTATATTTTGTCCGCAGGTGGTTAATTGTAATTCTTGTATAGGACTCACTTTTCCTTTTGGATATAAGATAATTACTTCTACTCCTTCTACGCCTAAAAATCCATTAGCTACTGCTCCTCCCGTGTCTCCACTTGTTGCTACCAATACCGTGCTTGGTTTAGTGGCTGTTGCGTCTGGGTTGGCTAAAGCGCTTTTTTTGGCCGCTGCTTGTTTTGAAAAATAACCTAAGCATCTGCTCATAAATCTTGCACCCACATCTTTAAAAGCTAAAGTAGGTCCGTGGAATAATTCTAAAGAAGAGATGCGTTCTGTTATTGGCACCAATGGAAAATCAAAATGAATAGTCTCTGCACAAATTTGTTGTAATGATGCATCGTCAATTGTTCCTGCTACATAAGGCTTCATAACCTCAAATGCCAATGTGGCTTTATCCAAGGTTTTAAATCTTTCTATTTGTGCTGCAGTAAATTTTGGTATTTCTGTTGGAAAGTACAATCCCTTATCAGGCGCTTGTCCTGTGATGGCTGCTGTTTTAAAATCAACATTCGGCGATTGTTTTCCTAAACTATAATATTGCATCTCCACTTATTTTTCAATCTTATTAATTCACGCACACTATTTAGTAGGCGTTTTCAATTCTATTATTCAACTATTTCTACACCTGCTTGATTAATGGTTGTTACATATGTATGATGTGCTAACCCCAAGCCTTGGTATAATTTTTTCATTTCTTGCTCCACGGCCAAGGCCGTTTCTTTTTCCTTACTCAAGAAAAAGATAGATGGACCCGATCCTGAAATACCTCCGCCTAATGCACCCACAGTTTTACATGCTTTTTTTAAATCATCAAACCCTGGTATTAATATGGAACGTATGGGCTCAATAATTACATCTTCCAATGAGCGCCCAATTAAATCATAATCTCCTTTCATTAATCCCGCTACCAATCCCGCAATATTGCCCCATTGTTTTATAGCATCTTTTAATTTTACATTTTGCTTTAGGATACTTCTTGCATCGGATGTTTTCACTTCAATTTGTGGATGCACAATAGTTACAAATAAGGTTGGGGATGGTAATGCTATTACTTCCAATGGGAAAATAGATCTTACTAAAGTTACACCTCCATGTATGCAAGGTGCAATATTGTCGGCATGCTTTACACCTGATGCTACTTTTTCTCCATTCATTGCAAAACGCACTAAATCATCTTTCGTAAATGGATTGCCTAATAAATAATTGGCTCCTACCACAGCTCCTGCACTGCTTGCTGCACTTGAACCTACACCACTACCCGGTTTGATAAGCTTGTTGATTTTTACTTCAAAGCCAATTTTTGAAAAATCTATTAATGAAGGGGCTTTGTCAGCAACTTGTACAGTTAATTTATTTGCTGTGTCAGTTTCCGCGGCTAATGATTGCTCAATAATACTATTGGCCGTATACTCTTCTATCATTGCCAACAATGCAGCTCCTGCTACATTTTTTTCTGGATCGGTTGGCAAATTATAATCATCTATATTAATAATAGTAATGGAAGCCTGTCCTGCTGCACGATTTACCAAACGCATTTCCATTTCATCATAAGGATCATTTACAGCAAAGCCCAAAATATCAAATCCACATACCATATTCGCTACAGTTGCTGGGGCTTTAATTTTTATCCATTGATTAATAGGGACCATGCTTTTTACTATTTTTACTTTTACTTAGTTTCTATTTATAATTACACAATTATTTTCACGCAATACTATATCACAATTGTTATACTCTTGCTGCTCTTATGATATCCGCAAATACACCCGATGCAGTTACATCGGCTCCTGCACCTGCTCCCTTTATCACCAATGGTAATTCTGGGTAACGCATACTATAAAACAATACTAAATTGTCTTTTCCATACAAATGATAAAAGTCTGAGCTTGGCTGAATAGGTTGTAGTCCCACTTTCGCTGTGATTTTTCCATTACCATCATTTTCAAATTTGGCTACAAATTTTAATTTGCATCCTTGAGCCGCGGCTGCATCATATATTTTTTTGAAATGAGGTTCTTGCTTTTCCATCTCTGCATAAAAGTCTTCTACATTTCCGTTAAAACAACTTGCTGGTAAAAAGCCTTCATTCACTATATCACTCATTTCTAATTTAGTGCCTGCTTCACGCGCTAAAATCATAATCTTACGCATTACATCGGTTCCACCTAAATCTAATCTTGGATCTGGCTCGGTATAACCTTCAGCTTGTGCTTGTCGTACTACTTGTGAAAATGTTTTTCCGTCAGTTCCACCTGCATAATTATTAAACACAAAATTTAATGTACCAGATAATACTGCTTCAATTTTATGAATACTATCTCCGCTTCTTATTAAATCATTTAAGGTACCAATAATTGGTAGACTCGCTCCCACATTGGTTTCAAATAAAAATGATGCATTAAATTCTCTTGCTAAGCCTTTTAATTTTGCATAGTTCTCATAAGGTGATGAACAGGCAATTTTATTACATGCCACTACCGATACTGCTTTACCTAATAATTGTGCATATACATTAGCAACGGTTTCATGTGCTGTAACGTCTACAAATATGCTATTACGTAAATTGTTTTCTTGTATTGTATTTACGTAGTCGGTAATGCTTCCAGCTGGTGCAGCAGCTAATTGCTCTTTCCAAGTAGTTAAATCAATGCCTTCTACATTTATTAATTGCTTTTTGCTATTGGCAATACCTACAATATTTATTTGTAGTCTTAATGATTTTTTTAAATAAGCTGCTTGTTGTTGTATTTGCGCAATTAATTTTCCACCCACATTTCCTGCTCCTGCTATATAAACGTTTACTTGCTTATAAGATGTTTCAAAAAACTCTTCATGTAATACGTTAATTGCTTTTTTAACATCGGCAGTAGCTATAACTGCTGTGATATTTTTTTCCGAAGAACCTTGTGCTATAGCTCTTACATTAATACCATTGCGTCCTAATACGCCAAACATTTTTCCACTTACACCAGGGTGATTTTTCATTTGTTCTCCCACCAAGGCAAGTATGGCTACATTCTTTTCTACAATTAAGGGTTCTACTTTTTGTGTATTAATTTCTTGCTCAAACTCTGTATCTACAGCTAGTTTAGCTTGATACGCGTCATTGGCATTTACACCTACGCAAATAGAATGTTCCGATGAACTTTGAGTAATTAAAATAATGTTGATTTGCTTTTTTGCTAATGCATCAAACAATCTTTTGGAGAATCCTGGAATACCTACCATACCACTTCCTTCCAAGCTTAACAAGCAAATATCTTTGATGCTGGAAATACCTCTAATAAAATTGGTATCGCTTGGTGACTCATTTCGAATTAAGGTACCTGGATGATTCGGCTCAAAGGTATTTTTGATCCACACCGGAATATTTTGATGCATTACCGGTTGTATAGTTGGAGGATAAATGACTTTGGCTCCAAAATGCGATAACTCCATGGCTTCCTGATAAGAAATTTGTGGAATCTCTTTTGCATTTTGTACCATACGCGGGTCGGCTGTCATCATGCCACTTACATCTGTCCAAATTTCCAATGCGCTTGCTTTTACAGCTGCCGCATAAATAGCGCCTGTATAGTCTGAACCACCTCTACCCAATGTTGTTGTATTTCCTTCGGCATCAGATGCTATAAAGCCTGGCGCCATATATAAATCAAACTTGTTATTTTCTGCACTTGCAAAATATGTTTGAATTGTTTTAGCTGTTAAATCCTTGTCAACTACCGCGTTTAAATAATTAGAATTGGTTTTTATTAATAAACGTGAATCTACCCATTGTTGATTTATTCCTTTTGATGCAAAAGTTGCAGATATAATTTTTGAAGAAAGTATTTCACCAAAGCTCACAATCTTATCCTGCATACGATTAGACAATTCTTTTAACATGAATAATCCTTCGCAGTTAGATTCTAACTCGTTAATGATTTGCTTTACCATGCTCAATGTTGCCGACTGTGCTTGTATGGGTAACAAAGCACGTACTGCATCCAAATGCTTTTGTTCAATATTTTGAATAATGGTTTTATATGCTTCGTTTCCTTGTGATGCACTTTGTGCCAACATTAACAACTGATCTGTTACACCACTCATTGCAGATACTACTACAATAGTTGGTTCTTTCTTAATTGTCTCTGTTACAATGGCTACCACTTTTGATATAGCTTCGGCACTTCCTACTGAACTTCCTCCAAATTTTAAAACTTGCATAACCCTTATTTTTTATCCGCGATATATGATTAGATTAAGTATCCGTATATATTATCGTCTTTGTTTATTTCGTTGTAATTGATTTGATAATGCTTCATGTTTTCAATGAGCACATTATAATCCTTATTTGATTTTAATTCTAATCCCACCAAGGCTGGTCCTGCTTCCTTATTATGCTTTTGTATGTATTCAAACCTAGTGATATCATCATCTGGTCCTAATACCTTGTTCACAAAATCTTTTAGCGCTCCTGGTCTTTGTGCAAATCGAATTAAAAAATAATGTTTTAATCCCTCGTATATCAATGATCTTTCTTTTATCTCTTGCATACGTGCAATATCATTATTGCTTCCACTAACAATACATACGATTGTCTTTCCTTTTATTTGTTCCGCGTAATCATCCAATGCCGCAATACTCAATGCCCCAGCAGGTTCTACCACAATAGCTTCCTCATTATACATTTGTAAAATGGTTGTACAAATTTTTCCTTCTGCTACTAAATGCATATCATCAATCACATCTTTACAAATAGCAAATGTGTAATCACCAATTCTTTTTACAGCTGCGCCATCAACAAATTTATCTATCTGCTCTAGTTCCACTGGATGTCCTTCCTTTAATGCCGTAAGCATACTTGGAGCCCCCTCGGGTTCTAATCCAACTACTTTTGTGCTGGGTGAATAATGTTTAAAATAAGATCCAACGCCTGCACATAAACCACCCCCACCAATTGGAATAAATATATAATCTATTGCAGGTTCGTTTAATTGATTATAGTCTTCTAAAATTTCAACACCAACTGTTGCTTGACCTGCCATAATTAAGGGATGATCAAATGGAGGAATAAACGTCATACCATGTGCTAAAGTATATTCCTTTGCAGCTTTGGCGGTATCATCAAATGTATCTCCCACTAATTTTACTTCTACAAAATCCTCACCAAACATTTTTGTTTGATTTACTTTTTGTTGTGGGGAAGGAATTGGCATAAACACCACTCCTTTTACATTTAACTTTTTACAACTATACGCAAAGCCTTGTGCATGGTTTCCTGCACTTGCACAAACAACACCCTTTGCCAATTGATTGGGTGTCAATTGACTCATCATATTGTAAGCACCTCTTAATTTATAAGAACGTACAATTTGTAAATCCTCTCTTTTTAAATAAACCCTGCACTGATACTTTCGGGATAAATTTGCATTAAACTGAAGCGGGGTATGATTTACCACCGGCTTTAGTCTTGCATAAGCTCCTTCTATATCAAGTGCAGGCTTACTTACTAATTGATCATCACTCATTTCTTAATCTTTCACTGTTTCTATTAGATCTTTTAGATAGGTCTAATAATATACTTATTTAGCTGGTTGGTTCTCTGGACGTAAGCTTCTCACTGTACGACCTGCTTGCCACATTTCACTATTGTGTAATTCAGCTAATTCAACTTCTAATTTTTCACGATAGTCCGCTTTGCTATTCAAATCAATTGAACGAGCAGCTTCGGCACCTGTTGCTACACTATTGTATAAATCAGAGAATACTGGTAATGTTGCATCACGGAATTTTTTCCACCAATCCAACGCACCTCTTTGTGCAGTTGTTGAACAGTTTGCATACATCCAATCCATTCCGTTCTCCGCTACTAATGGCATTAATGATTGTGTTAACTCTTCTACTGTTTCGTTAAATGATTCTGAAGGTGAGTGTCCGTTTTGACGTAACACTTGGTATTGTGCTGCGAAAATACCTTGAATAGCACCCATTAATGTTCCACGCTCTCCTGTTAAGTCAGAGTAAACTTCTTTTTTGAAATCTGTCTCAAACAAGTAACCAGAACCAACTGCAATACCTAATGCAATTACTCTATCATGTGCTTTACCAGTTGCGTCTTGGAAAATAGCAAAGCTACTGTTCAAGCCACGTCCTTGTAAGAACATTCTTCTTAATGAAGTACCTGAACCTTTTGGTGCTACTAAAATTACATCCACATCAGCTGGAGGTACAATACCTGTTTGCTCTTTGTAAGTGATACCAAATCCATGAGAGAAATACAATGCCTTACCTGGCGTTAAATGTTTTTTCACTGTAGGCCACATTGCAATTTGTGCAGCGTCGCTTAATAAATAACAGATAATTGTTCCTTTCTCTAATGCTTCTTCTATTTCAAATAAAGTTTGGCCTGGAACAAATCCATCAGCTACTGCCTTATCCCAAGATTTTGAATTTTTTCTTTGACCTACAATTACATTGATACCATTTTCTTTTTGGTTCAATGCTTGACCAGGTCCTTGTACTCCGTAACCTATTACAGCTACAACTTCATTTTTTAATACTTCCTGTGCTTTTGCTAAAGGAAACTCTTCACGAGTTACCACATTTTCTTCGGTACCTCCGAAATTTAACTTTGCCATTTTACTTTTGGGTTTAATTAAGATTTAAAAATAGTTTTATCTAGAGTCTTTATTGTTTGTTTATTTTTCTTGTTATTTGTCTATCAATTTGTATTTTAACTGTTGAGGCTAATTTTACATTGTGAATACCGCTTCTCTTTTCCCTAGGTATTCATTTTCTATTACTTCCTCACCTGGTTCACGCTCCTCAAAATCTTTTAACTTTTCGTGGAAGCCCGCACTCTCTTTAATAATGGCTACTCTTGCGCTTCTCACAAACTCTACCAATCCGTAAGGCTCTAATGCCTTCATTAATTTATTGGTCTCCTCTCTATGTCCTGTTGTTTCAAAAACGATAAAGTCTTTTCTAATCGCTACAGCGCGCGCGCCAAACTCTCTTAATAATCTTTCTACTTTTACTTTTTCTGTAATCTCTTCACTCAATACTTTATACAATGCCAACTCCTGCCATACAATTTCATCATTGGTATTAAAGTATGCTTTTAATACTTCCACTTGTTTTTCAATTTGACGTACTACTTTCAACACTACATCACGCGACTCCTCCACCACAATCGTAAAGCGGTGTATGCCCGGCACTTCGGATGGCGATGTGTTTAAGCTTTCTACATTAATTTTTCTACGAGAAAAAATAATGGCAATACGATTTAACAAACCCACTTGGTTTTCAGTATAAACCGTTATTGTAAATTCCTGTTTGTCTGTATTGTGGTACATATAAATTATTTAAGTCTGATTTCACTCACTGAACAACCTTGTGGTACCATTGGGAATACATTGTTTTCTTTGCCTACCATTACTTCCAACAAGTAAGATCCCTTATGTGCCAACATAGTTTTTACAGCGTTTACTAAATCTTTTCTGTGTTCTACTTTTGCGCCTTCAATGCCATAGGATTTTGCCAACATCACATAGTTGGGACTTGCAATGTCTACAAATGAATAACGCTTGTCATTAAACAAATCCTGCCACTGACGCACCATGCCTAAAAACTGATTATTTAAAATCATAATTTTTACATCAATGCCTGTTTGCATGATAGTACCTAATTCTTGTAATGTCATTTGAAAACCTCCATCACCAATTACAGCTATCACCGTTCTATTCTGCGCCCCAAATTTTGCTCCAATAGCGGCAGGTAGTCCAAAGCCCATGGTACCAAGGCCTCCAGAAGTTACATTGCTTCGCGTATCATTAAACTTTGCATAGCGACAGGTTACCATTTGGTGTTGTCCTACGTCCGTTACCATAATGGCATTGCCCTGGGTTATTTCATTCACATTACGAATTACTTCCGCCATAGTCATATCCTCTGTGCTTGGATACATTTCTGGTTGAATACATTGTTCGTATTCTTGTTTTGAATAGTCTGCAAATACTGCCAACCACTCGCTTCTATCTTTTTGCTCTATACCTAATGTAAGTAATGGTAAAGTTTCTTTACAATCTCCCCATACCCCAACAGTTGCTTTTACATTTTTATCTATCTCCGAAGGATCAATATCTAAATGTATAATTTTTGCTTGCTTTGCATATTTATCTAATCTTCCTGTTACACGATCATCAAATCGCATACCAATAGCAATTAATACATCACACTCATTCGTTAATACGTTTGGACCATAGTTACCATGCATTCCTACCATGCCCACATTTTGTGGATGGTCTGTTGGCAATGCACTTAATCCTAATATTGTCCATGCTGCAGGCATGCCTGATTTTTCAATAAACTTTTTAAATTCTTTTTCGGCCTTTCCTAGTATCACACCCTGTCCAAAAATGACCAATGGTTTTTTGGCATTGTTTATTAATGCAACCGCTTCGTCAATATATTCTTTTCTGATAACAGGTTTTGGTCTGTAGGATCTGATATGATTACAAGCTGTATATCCTTGATAATTGAATTGTTGTAATTGTGCATTTTTTGAAATGTCAATTAATACAGGACCTGGTCTTCCACTTCTTGCTAAGTAAAAAGCTTTTGCTAGTATGGATGGGATTTCTTCGGCATCTGTAATTTGATAATTCCATTTAGTTACTGGCATAGTAATATTAATCACATCTGTTTCTTGAAACGCATCGGTTCCTAATAAATGTGCAAATACTTGTCCTGTAATACATACCAATGGTGTACTATCAATCATGGCATCGGCCAATCCTGTTACTAAATTGGTTGCGCCTGGGCCACTTGTTGCAAATACCACACCCACTCTTCCCGAACTACGCGCATAACCTTGTCCAGCATGAATTCCACCTTGCTCATGACGAACCAATATATGTTCTAATTTTTCTTTATAGTCGTACAATGCATCATAAATAGGCATGATGGCCCCACCTGGATATCCAAAAATAGTATCCACGCCTTCTGCAATACATGCTTCCAAGACCGCTTGTGATCCTGTTAAAGTTTTAGGAGCAATGGCCTCCTTTACTTTTTCTGCTGTTGCTGTTTTTGCTATTGTTGTTTCCATAATAATTCTTTAATATACTTTTCTCAATCATCACTTATTCCGTGTCCGTTACGCATCCTTCACTTGCATCTTTCACCAACTTTGCATATTTATACAATACACCATTGGTTACTTTTAATTGCGGTGCTGGTTGTGCTGCTCTACGTTTTGCAATAGTGGCTTCGTCTACTTTTAAAGTCATAGTACGTTTGGGTACATTCAATTCTATAATGTCTCCGTCTTCTACCACGCCAATTAATCCTCCCTTATACGCTTCGGGTGTAATATGTCCAATTACAAATCCATGGGTACCTCCACTAAAACGTCCGTCGGTAATTAATGCAACTGATTTTCCTAAACCGGCTCCAATAATTGCCGATGTTGGTTTTAACATTTCTGGCATACCTGGAGCACCTACTGGGCCTACATTTTTAATCACCACTACATCACCTGGTTGTATTTTTTTTGAATTAATTCCTTCAATTAATGCATGCTCTCCATCAAATACTCTTGCTGGACCTTCAAACATATCTCCTTCCTTTCCAGAAATTTTGGCAACGCTTCCGCCAGTTGCTAAGTTTCCGTACATGATTTGTAAATGTCCTGTTGCTTTGATTGGATTTTCCTTTGGATAAATAATTTTTTGTTGATCAAAATCCAAATCAGGTGCTGTGGCTAAATTTTCTGCAATTGTTTTTCCTGTTACGGTTAAACAATCACCATGCAACCATCCTTGTGCCAACATATATTTCATTACTGCTGGTACACCACCATATTGATGTAAATCCTGCATTAAATATTTACCCGATGGTTTAAAGTCTGCTAATACGGGTATCTTATCACTTATAGTTTGGAAATCGTCTTGTGTAAATTCAACACCTACCGCTTTGGCCATTGCAATCATATGCAATACCGCATTAGTACTTCCACCTAATACCATAATCACCGCTACTGCATTTTCAAATGCTTTGCGTGTCATAATATCTTTTGGCTTAATGTCTCTTTCTAATAATAATCTTATAGCTGCGCCTGCATCCTTACACTCTTGTTGCTTTTCTTTGCTCAATGCTGGATTAGAAGAAGAGTAAGGTAAACTCATACCCAATGCCTCAATTGCCGATGCCATAGTGTTAGCAGTATACATACCACCACAAGCGCCTGCGCCTGGACATGCGTGTTGTACAATACCTTTAAAATCTGCTTCATCCAATTGTCCTGCAATTTTTTGTCCCAATGCTTCAAAGGCAGATACAATATTTAAATCCTGTCCTTTATAATGACCTGGTGCGATAGTTCCACCATATAACATTAAGGAAGGTCTGTTTAATCGGCCCATTGCAATTAAAGAACCTGGCATATTTTTATCACAACCTGGTACTGTAATTAATCCATCATAATATTGCGCACCACAAACAGTTTCAATACTGTCTGCAATTACATCACGGCTTACTAATGAATAACGCATACCGTCGGTACCATTACTCATTCCATCACTCACTCCAATGGTATGGAATGTTAATCCCACTAAATCATTTGCACACACACTCTTTTTTACATCTGCTGCCAATGCATTCAAATGCATATTACAAGTGTTACCATCATAACCCATACTCACAATACCTACCTGCGCTTTATGCAAATCTTCATCGGTTAAACCAATACCATAAAACATAGCCTGCGCAGCTGGCTGCGTAGGATCCAATGTGATTGTTTTTGAATATTTATTTAGTTCCATATTATTTTGTTTGAGTTTTTACAACTCCTTTATTTTTTCACTCATAAAAAACCCCGCCGTTTTGAGGCAGGGTATATAAATAAGTAATTATTTAATTTTTGCCTCTATGCTTTAGCTAATAATAATAATGACAACCACCACCGTAATGATGTTAGTTGCAGTAATAATTATGTTGCTTAGGTTGCGCATAGAAGTAATATCTACTTCAAATGTACAGCTACCTATTTTAAAAACAAAGAACTAATTCAACAAACTATGTTAAAATGATAAAAATCATTCACACTAATGTTTGTTAGATGATTGTAGACTTATGCAAACGCTCATGTATTGGATGTGTTTCTCCTTTAGCATGTCGCTCAATAAATTCACAAATCAAATCACCAATGGCTGTTGTTGTATAACTATTCATTGGGTCAATATCTTTTGTAACAAAACCACTATTCAAACACCATGCAGTAGCTTCTCTTACAATGGCAGCTTCCTCTGTTAATCCAAAATGATCTAATAACATGGCAGATGATAAAATAGATCCCAAAGGATTTGCTATATCTTTTCCTTTTGCTTGCGGATAAGATCCGTGTATAGGTTCAAACAATGCAACTGTATTTCCAACAGATGCAGATGGTAACAAACCTAATGAACCTGCTAATACAGATGCTTCATCACTAATAATATCTCCAAACAAATTCTCCGTTAACACCACATCAAACTGTGCTGGATTTAAAATAATTTGCATAGCAGCATTGTCCACAAATAAATAATCTACAGTAACGTCGCTATATTCTTTTGCAATGGCTTGTACTACTTTTCTCCAAAGTCTTGAAGTTTCTAATACATTTGCTTTGTCTACTAAGGTTAATTTTTTTCTTCTTTTCTGTGCATGCTTAAAAGCCAAGTGTGCAATGCGTTCAATTTCTGCAACCGAGTATGAACAATCATCTCTTGCTATAGTTCCATCCTCACTTAAACTTTTTGCACCAAAATAAATGCCTCCTGTTAACTCTCTATAAATTACAAAGTCAACATTTTCTAACAACTTTGGTTTTAAAGGAGTTAAATGTTGTAATGCTGCATAAGTAGTTACAGGGCGGATATTCGCAAACAATTGTAATTCCTTTCTTAGTTTTAATAAACCTTGCTCTGGTCTTACTTTTGCGGTTGGATCATTATCATATTTTGGATCTCCAATAGCGCCAAATAAAATAGCATCACTCGCTAAACAAATTTTAATAGTCTCGTCTGGTAATGGATTACCTGTTTCATCAATGGCACATGCACCCATTAATGCATTTTCATAAGTAAATTCATGATTGTAGTTTTTGGCAATCGTGTTTAATACTTTGATAGATTGTTGGGTTACTTCTGGACCAATACCATCTCCTAATATGACCGCTATTTTCTTTTGCATAATAATTTGTTTTCGCTATTGTCTTTATTGCTATTTTATATTTTTTGTTTCAGGTTTATATTGCTGCTATTGATTTGCTTTTTCGTAGGCCTCAATAGCTGGCTTCATATTTAACAAGTAATCAATATCATCGTATCCATTTAACATACATGTTTTTTTGTATGCGTTAATCTCAAACTTTTCCGATGCACCTGTTGCATCAATAGTAATGGTTTGTGCTGCTAAATCTACTGACAAGGTATCGTCTGCTCCTTGTGCAAATATTTGTTGTAAGAAAGCGTCCGAAACCGTTACTGGCAATACTCCATTGTTTAATGCATTGTTTTTAAAGATGTCTGCAAAAAAGCTTGATACCACTACTTTAAATCCATAGTCTTGAATACTCCATGCTGCGTGTTCACGTGATGAACCACATCCAAAATTTTTTGCTGCTACTAATATTTCACCGCTGTATTGTTTTTGATTTAAAACAAAATCTGCTTTTGGTTTTGTTTCATCATCATTTTCATATCTCCAGTCTCTGAATAAATTTTTTCCAAAGCCATCCTTGGTTGTTGCCTTTAAAAAACGTGCTGGTATAATTTGATCCGTATCTACGTTTTCAATGCGTAAAGGAATAAACTTACTTGTTATTTTTTGTAGTGATTGCATAATCTATATTTTCATTGAGCGCCTTAGCGTCTCGTGATCTTAATAAGCGTCTTTAATTTAAAATGTCTCTGATGTCCGTAATTTTTCCTGTTAACAATGCAGCTGCTGCTGTTAATGGGCTTGCTAATAATGTTCTTGCACCGGCACCTTGACGTCCTTCAAAATTTCTGTTGCTGGTACTAATACAATATTCACCCGCTGGAATTTTATCTTCATTCATGCCTAAACATGCACTACATCCTGCTTGTCTAATTTCTACACCCGCATCGGCAAATATTTTATCCAATCCTTCTGCTTTTATTTGCTTTGCAACTTCTTGTGATCCTGGTACAATTAATGTTTTAATATTTGGATCTTTTTGTTTGCCTTTGATGATGCTTGCTACTAATCGGAAATCTTCAATTCTTGAATTCGTACAAGATCCTATAAATACATTTTGTACTGGCATGCCTAATAAACTTTGTCCAGCTTTTAATCCCATATAGGCTAATGCTTTCTCGTAGTTTTGTTTTTCCGTTGCATCGGTAAAGCTTTCAATAGTTGGTAATGTTCCTCTTACTGATAAACCCATACCTGGATTGGTTCCGTAAGTGATCATTGGATCAATGTCTTCTGCTTTAATATTAATCTCTACATCAAATTTTGCATCTGCATCGGTATACAACTCCTTCCATGCGGCTAATTTTTTATCCCAGTCTGCCCCTTCTGGTGCAAATAATCTTCCTTTAATATAATCAAATGTTTTTTGATCTGGAGCTATCATTCCACCTCTTGCACCCATTTCAATACTCATATTACAAATGGTCATTCTTGCTTCCATACTTAATGCACGAATTGCCGATCCTGCATATTCCACAAAGTAACCTGTTGCACCACTTGCTGAAATTTGTGCAATAATGTATAGGATAATATCTTTTGATACCACACCTTTTTTCAATTCACCGTCAATATTAATGCGCATTACTTTTGGCTTGCTTTGCATAATACATTGTGATGCAAATACCATTTCTACCTCACTGGTTCCAATACCAAATGCGATACTTCCAAAAGCGCCATGTGTTGAGGTATGACTGTCTCCACATACAATGGTCATGCCTGGTTGTGTAATACCCAACTCTGGTCCAATTACGTGCACAATGCCTTGGTATTTATGTCCAAGGCCATATAACTCTACTCCGTGTTTTTTACAATTTTCAATTAGTGTGTCTACCTGAAATTTTGACAATGCATCTTTAATGGGTAATTCCTGATGCATGGTAGGTACATTATGATCGGCTGTGGCTACAATTTGTTTTGGTCTAAATATTTGCGCACCTCTTTTTTCAATTCCACTAAATGCTTGTGGACTTGTTACTTCATGTATAAAATGTTTGTCTATATAAACAACCGAAGGACCATCTTCAATTTGTTTTACAACATGCTTATCCCAAATTTTTTCAAATAATGTTTTTCCCATTTTGCTTTATAATTATTCGTGAGCTTATTTTTTGTAGGCCGTTGCCATTTCTTGTAAATCTGCTTCTAATACTTCTTTCTTTCTATCTGCTATTTCCAAAAACTTCGGATACAATTCATCAATTTCATTTCTTGTAAATTGATATCCAATTTTATGTAAGCGATGCGCCAATGCGCTTCTTCCACTTCTTGCTGTTAATACAATTTTACTTTCATCTGCACCCACTTCTACTGGATTGATAATTTCATAGGTTTGTGCTTCTTTCAAAAATCCATCCTGATGTATACCTGATGAATGTGAGAATGCATTTGCACCCACAATTGCTTTATTGGGTTGCACCATCATTCTCATAATCTCTGAAACCTCACGGCTAATTGGGTTTAACAACTTTGGATTGATGTCTGTGTAAAATCCTAAATCCTTATGTTGGTTTAAAATCATTACTACTTCCTCTAAGGCTGTATTACCTGCACGCTCTCCCAATCCATTAATAGTACATTCAATTTGTCTTGCACCTCCAATTACACCTGCAATTGAATTGGCTGTTGCCAATCCTAAATCATTATGACAATGACACGATAATATTGCTTTGTCTATATTAGGTACATTGTTGTACAAGTAAGCCATTTTTTCTTGGTACTGTTGTGGTAAACAATAACCAGTTGTATCTGGAATATTTAAAGTGGTAGCACCTGCTTTTACAACTGCTTCAATTACTCTTGCTAAGTATTCATTGTCGGTTCTTCCTGCATCTTCGGCATAAAACTCAACATCGTCTGTATAATTTCTTGCAATGGTTACTGCTTTTACAGCGCGCTCAATAATTTCTTCGCGTGTTGAATTGAATTTATGTTTGATATGTAAATCAGAAGTGCCAATACCTGTATGGATTCTAAAACGCTTTGCTGGTTTTAATGCTGCGGCCGCTACTTCAATATCGTTTTGTACCGCACGTGTTAAACCACACACCACCGTTTTGGTTAATGTTTTTGCAATTTGATTTACTGAATCAAAATCGCCTGGACTTGATACTGGAAATCCAGCTTCTAATATATCCACTCCTAACTCTTCCAATCTTACCGCTAACTCTAATTTTTCCTTAGTGTTTAGTTTACAACCTGGTACTTGCTCACCATCTCTTAATGTGGTATCAAAAATGAAGACTTTTTGACTCATTGTTATTGCTTTAATTTTTTAAAATCCAATGCTAATTTCACCTTCTTTTTATGGTAGGTAAAGCAAGCATCTTATTGATTTTGAATCTGTTACAGATAAAAAACGGGCTTTTGGCCCGATTATTGTTCAAATTTACCCAATATCAACAAGTAATTCACATCATTTTTATGCCTATTTTACAATGATTAAGGATAGAAATTTTTGATTAATTAATTGATTTTCAATAACTTGAATTAAAATCAGCTACGATGCCCAACCTTAGCACCGACGCCCTATTTATTTTGGTTAAATCCCTGGAAAAGGGGGAAAAGCGCAATTTTAAATTGTATGCTGCCCGTAATTCTGCGTCGGCTGATTTAAAAATTGTCCAACTTTTTGACGCTTTGGACAAAATGAAGGACTACGATGAGGAAGAATTGCTTCGCAAAAATGAGTCCATTCAAAAACAACAATTGTCCAATTTAAAAGCGCACTTATACGATCAAATTTTATCAAGCCTTAGGATTTTAAAGCAAAGTGAAAATATTGATCTTCAGATTCACGAACAGCTGGACCATGCTAAAATTTTATACAATAAGGGACTCTATATTCAAAGTTTGCGTTTGTTAGATAAAATCAAAACACTCACCAAGCAAAACAATCAGGTTACTTATTTATTGCAAGTACTTTTTTTAGAAAAGAAAATAGAGTCATTGCATATCACTAGAAGCATGCAGGACCGTGCAAAACAATTAAGTGATGAAATAGATGATGCCAATGAACGTATTGTGCTTATTGCAAAAACTTCTAACCTTAGTTTACAACTTTATGGTTGGTATATCCAACATGGTCATGCGCGTAATGAGGAAGATAGAACCACTTTGGATGCACTCATGCAGGATCCATTTTTAGAGCAAGCTAAATTAGCTAAAGGTTTTTATGAACGCTTGTACCGTTATCAATGTCATTGTTGGTATGGATTTATTACCCAAGACTTTTTAATGCATTATAGATATGCACAAAAATGGGTTGACTTATTTGAGAAAGAAGAAGGCATGAAACAAATTGAAGCGGCACAATATATAAAAGGCTTGCACAATTTAATTAGCGCTCATTATGATTTAAAAAATATTGACAAGTTTAAAGAAACCATTTGTATACTTGAACAGTTTAGCGATACGGCTATTGTGTTGAATAATAAGAACAACTTAATTCAATCTTTTATTTATTTATACATTGCTAAAATTAATCAACACTTCTTAGAAGGCACGTTTAGTGAGGGTTTGGCGATGATTCCTGCAATGGAAGAAAAATTAAAAGAGATTGAATTATATATTGACAGCCATCGCATTTTGGTTTTTTATTATAAAATTGCTTGCTTGTATTTTGGCGCAGGTAATTCCGAAAAAACGATTGATTATTTAAATAGAATTATTAATTGGAAACTTAGCTTACGCGATGACTTACAGTGTTATGCACGCTTATTACATTTAATTGCCCACTACGAGTTAGGTAATAGGGAGGTTGTTGCTTACTTATCTAAATCGGTTTATCGCTTCATGTCCAAAATGAAAAACTTGGGTGAAGTAGAAGAAGTGTTATTTAACTTTTTAAGAAACTCAATTCAATCCGGGGCCGAAGCTTCCTTTGAAGAATTATTACATAAACTACAGCCCCTTGAAAAAAATAAATTAGAGAGTAGAGCCTTTATGTATTTAGATATTATTTCCTGGTTAGAAAGTAAAATTCAAAACAAGGATGTGCAAACTATTATTAAAGAAAAATTTCAAGCGGCTCATAAATAAGCCCCCTAAATTACGAAGCATACATATCTTCCACTTCCTTCGCAAAATTGGCTAAAATCTCTTTTCTTCTTATACTTAATTTTGGCGTCATCTCTCCTCTTTCAATACTAAACTCCCTCGGCAATAAAGTGAATTTTTTTACTTGTTCTACTGGATTAAATAATTGATTATAGGCTTCCACAACATCTTCAATCATGGCTATGACCATTGTGTTTTTAATAATGGCCTCATTACTTGTATATTCAATTCCATGTTGCTTTGCCCAGTCTTTTAATTTAGAAAAGCCCGGTACTATTAATGCACTTACAAATTTTTTATTGTCTCCAATTAATACAATTTGTTCTATAAATGGACTCTCCTTCATTTTATTCTCTACGGGCTGTGGTGCTACATATTTGCCCCCGCTTGTTTTAAACAATTCTTTTTTGCGATCGGTAATTTTTAAATACCTACCATCAATCAATTCTCCAATATCTCCTGTATGTAACCATCCGTCTATGATTGCTTCATTTGTTAAGTCGGGACGTTTATAATACCCTAACATTACACTTGGTCCTGCCACACAAATTTCTCCGTCTGGTTCCAATTTTAATTGTACCCCATTTATCACTTCACCTACTGTTCCATATTTTGTTCCGCCTGGTATTCTTAAATTAATACTTATGATAGGACTGTTTTCGGTTGGACCATACCCTTCATATACAGGTATTTGTGCTGCATTAAATATGCGTAATAATTTTACTTGACATGCAGCACCTCCAGTTACAATAAATTTTACATTTCCACCCAATGCTTCACGCCACTTACTAAATATTAGTTTATTCGCAATCTTTAATTTTTGTTGATACCACCATGAACCTTGATTAATATTATCATATTTTTCTGCTAAAGCTACGGACCAGAAAAATAATTTTCTTTTTATGCCTGTTAGCTCCTCACCTTTAAGCATTATTTTTTCAAATACTTTTTCTAATAATCTTGGTACCGTTGTAAATCCATCTGGTGCTACTTCTCTTAAATTTTCGGCAATGGTATCCATACTCTCGGCATAATAAATACTCATGCCACTATACATATAAATATAGGATGCCACTTTTTCAAAAATATGATTCAATGGCAAGAAGCTTAATACCTTTTGTGTTGGCTCATCAGGGAAAGGGAATGTTTCCTTACCTGAATGTAAATTGAAATAAATATTACGATGCGTTAACATTACGCCCTTAGGAGTTCCTGTTGTTCCCGATGTGTAAATAAATGTGGCAACTTGATCCACCGGAATTGTTTTTTTAATGGCTTCTACTTGTGCCAATTTTTCACTATCGGTATTTTTTAATTCCGTCCAATGCTTTGCGCCTTCAATTTTATCAAATGTGTATACTTCCTTTAAACAAGCTACTTGTTCCTTGATAGACATTACTTTGTCATACAATTCCTTATTGCTTGCAAACATGTATTTAACCGATGCATCATTTAAAATAAAAACCAACTCTAATGGATTGGTTGTGGGATACACAGGTACCCATATAATGCCTAATTGCTGTGCAGCCATATCTGCTATTAACCATTCTGGACGGTTAGGACTTATGATAGCAATTTTATCACTGCCTTCTGGCGTAAAATTATTTGCAGACAAGCCAAGGCTTAATAATCCTGCACTTAACTCATTTATATTTTGGGCTATTTCCTTAGTGGAATACTTTCTCCAAGTTCCATTTTCTTTGGCAGCCAACATATCCTGTTTCGGAAAATGTTGCAATTGATGTGGGATACAATCAAATAATCTTTTACACTCCATGGTCAAGCAAAATTGTGTAACAAAGTACAAATAAAGAAGCAGAAAAAAAAGTATTCAAGTCACAAAAAACCCAGCACAAGGCTGGGTTTTACAAACTTATTATTGTGAACTAGTAAATTAAATGCGTTAATAATCCGTCTCTTAATTTTGGCTCAAACCAAGTACTTTTTGGTGGCATTACTTCACCCGCATCTGCAATATTAAATAACTGATCAATAGTTACTGGGTATAAGCTTATAGCCAATTGCATTTCTCCACTATCTACTCTTTTCTCCAATTCTGCCAAACCTCTTATTCCTCCTACAAAATCAATACGTTTGTCGGTTCTTTGATCTACAATGCCCAATAATTTTGATAAAATATTGTTAGATAAGATAGTTACATCTAATACGCCAATTGGATCATTATCGTTATAAGTGCCTGGTTTTGCCTTTAAAACATACCATTTTCCTGCTAAATACATACCAAAGCTATGTAACTGTGTAGGTTTATATGCTCCCTCATGTTCAGTTACTTCAAACTCATTTCCCAATGCAGCAATAAAGTCTTCTGCACTATGTCCATTTAAATCCTTTACTAAACGGTTATAATCCATGATATGTAGTTGATTTGATGGAAATAATGTAGTTAAAAAGTAGTCTGCGGCTGGAGTTGCTTTCTCGCCCAGTGCCAGTTTTACTTTTGCAGCAGATGCAGCACGGTGATGACCATCGGCTATATATGTACAGGGTACTTCGGTTTCAAATAATTGGGTGATTTGCTCAATTGTAGCTGTATCACTCACCGCCCAAACAGTATGCTGTATGCCATCCTCAGCTGTAAAGTCGTACACTGGATTTTTAGTAGTTTTCCATTTATCTATCAAAGCATCAATGCTTGCTTGATTACGATACGCTAAAAATACATTTCCTGTTTGTGCACCCGATGTTTTAATATGGTTAATTCTGTCCTGCTCTTTTTCGGGACGTGTAAACTCGTGTTTTTTTATAATGTCATAATTATAGTCATCAATACTACTTACACAAACCAAACCTGTTTGCGCTCGTCCATCCATAATTAATTGATAAATATAATAACAAGGTTTTGATTCTTTAAACAACACATCTCTTTGTACAAATGCGTTTAAATTTTCCAAGGCCAAATCATAAACTTGTTGACTATGTATGTCTACAGATTCTGGTAAGTCAATTTCACTTTTTGTAATATGTAAAAAAGAATATGCATTACCAACTGCTTCCAATTTTGCTTCCGCACTATTTAAAACATCGTATGGTTTACTCGCTACTTGCTTCGCTAATTGAGGCTGAGGTCTAAGTGCCTCGAAGGGTCTAATTTTTGCCATGGGCGCAAATATCGTTCTTTTTTTTGAGTTATTTAATTTTAAGTTGATGCTTTCAACTTTATATTTTTTAGCACTTAAAAAAAATATTTTTTAGGAAAAACTATTCATTAAATCACAAAATGCTTGTACACTGCTCAGTGGCAATGCATTATACATGCTAACTCTAATACCACCAACTGTTCTGTATCCTTTTACACCAATCATGCCTTGCTTTTTACACAAATCTAAAAAGCTTGCTTCCTTTGCAGGATCCGTTAAAAAGAAAACTGCATTCATGATACTTCTATCTTCTTTTTCAATTGGACAATAAAATGCTGGATGATTGTCAATATTATTGTATAATAATGTTGCTTTTTCTTTATTGCGTTTTTCCATCTCAATTAATCCACCTTCTTTTTCTATCCACCTTAATGTAAGTAGGCTTACATAGATAGCAAACACGGGAGGTGTATTTAATAAGGATCCTGCTTCAATATGTTTTTTATAATCTAGTATTGCGGGAATTGCTCTATTTACTTTTCCTAATATTGATTTTTTTACCACCACCATTGTTACGCCAGCTGCACCCATGTTTTTTTGTGCCCCAGCATAAATTAAATCAAACTTATCAAATTGTGTTGGTCTACAAAATATGTCAGAACTCATGTCGCCTACTAATGGCACATCCACTTGTGGATAGCTATGCCATTGCGTTCCCTCTACTGTATTATTAGTGGTAATATGCAAATAGCTTGTGCTAGCTGGGAGTTCCAACTCTTTTTGTAAATAGGTATGTTTTTTATCGGAACTATCTGCTACTACTTTTACAGGGCCAAATAATTTGGCTTCTTTTACTGCTTTATTACCCCATACACCATTATCACATATTGCTGCTAATCCATTTTCATCCAACAAATTCATAGGCACTTGCATAAACTGCATGGTAGCACCACCTTGTAAAAACAACACTTCATATTCATCTCCCAAACCCATTAATCTTTTTACAATTGTTTTGGCTTCTTCAATAACTTCTACAAACCAAGTGGTTCTATGTCCTATTTCTAAAATGGATAATCCTGTGTTATTAAAATTATGTATTGAAGCTGCTGCTGCTTCTAATACTTCACTTGGTAATATTGCTGGGCCTGAATTAAAATTGTGCAATTGCATTGTTTGCTTTATTATTTAAACGCTAAAAATATTTTGCTTCATCTTTTAAGTTGCATTTTTTGTTATGCTACTTATTGAATGGTACTGGTTGCATCTTTTACTATTTCCGTAGGTTGTTTTACGGAATCCTCATCAACAGTTGTTACGCCTCCCGATACAACATATTTCATTGCTTCGGCGGCACTTATTCCTTTTGGTAATTTTTTTACTCTTTCTGCCGGAACAATATAGGTGATACCAGAAATGGCATATGAATGCGGTACATATACTGTCATATGAGTGGATAAGCCAAAATGTACTGTAGTTTCCTGTGTGATAAATCCTATTCTCCAAACATCTGCTGAATCTACATTCACTAAAACAGGTTCATCAAATTTTTTCTTATTCCCAGCAAATGCCTCTAAAAAATCTTTTACCGATGAATAAATAATTTTGATCCCAGGGGTCTTTTCTAGCACTTTATCAAATATGGAAACCAATCTTTCCATAAAATACAAGGAAGAAAGCCATCCTACTATTAAAACTAATAATATAACTACAACAAACCCTAAACCTGTGACTTTTGGTATTTGTCCATTTACCGCCGCAAAGCGAATAGGGAATAAGGAATTTAGTAAATTAGGTAAGAAATTGTCTACCCAGTTAAATAAGCTCACTATTACCCAAACAGTAATTCCTATGGGTGCAAGCACAATTACTCCCTGAAAAAAGAGTTGTGCAATTGCAGCAATTAGCTGTTTTCTTCTAATTTTTTGCCTTAAGCTGGGCATTTTGACTGGTTTAGACCTCAAATCTCCGCCTTTTTTGCCATTCAACATAAATATTTAAAAAATTACACTGGAAACTTTGAAAACGATATTAGTTTCCATAGTTTTGCGCCTCAAAATAGTGAGTTATGGAGAATCGTATATTATTTAAAGCCAGGAACCTAATGACTCTTAATGGGGTGAAGCATGTGACTATGGACGATATTGCTACTCAATTAGGTATCAGCAAAAAGACCATTTATCAGTTTTATAAGGACAAAGAGGCCTTGGTAATGGCAGTAACCAGTTTTGAATTAGAAGAACAGGCTATTAAATGCCAAAAAACACAGGACAATGCCGAAAATGCTGTTCATGAGATGTTTATGATTTTACAAGACATTCAACAAATGTTTAAAAACATGAACCCAATGACAATGAACGAATTGGAAAAATATTATCCCGAAGCATATAAACGCATCCAAAATCACAAGACTGAGTTTATGCATCGTATTATTAAAACCAATTTGGTAAAAGGTATTGAAGAAGGTGTGTATAGAAAAGATATTGATCCAGAAATTTTATCTATCTACCGTCTTGAAACAAGTTTTGTTCCCTTTAATGCACAGCTGTATCCTTACAGCAAATTTGATATTGGCAAAGTGACTTTACAAATTATTGAAAACTTTGTTTACGGCGTAATGTCTATTGAAGGATTTAAACTCATGGAAAAATATAAGCAACAATTTGCAACGAATGAACATGCACATTTAGATAGTGAAACGAGTGCTAAGTCTCTTGTTGATATTCACGATAATATAATAAAATAAAATAAAACAAGCAATAAATACATACAATGAAAAAAGTAATTCTTCTAACAATTGGTTTTGCATTAGCAGGTTTAGCACAGGCCCAAGACGCTAATAAAAACGTTCATGCATTTTCTCTTGAACAATGCGTTGACTATGCGCAAGCTAATAATGTCCAAGTAAAAAATGCGCTCTTAACAATTGATGCACAGGTTCAAACGAATAGGGAAATTGCTGCAGCTGCACTTCCTACTATAACAACAAGCACTGGTGCTGTTGATTATACAAAAATTCCAACCTCATTATTGCCCGCACAAATTTTTGGTGGACCAGCTGGAACCTTTATCCCAGTGCAGTTTGGTACTAAGTTTAATGCCAACTATGGGGCAAATTTTCAACAACTTCTATTTGATGGTCAAGTATTTGTTGCCTTACAAGCGCGTGCAACTAGTTTGGAATTGCAAAGAAAAAACGCAGCCGTAACACAAGAAAATATTAAAGCTAATATTTATAAAATATACTATCAACTAGCTGCTAGTAAAACGCAATTAAATATTTTAGATGCAAATATTGCGCGCTTAAATAGTTTATCTCATGATGCTCAAGTTATGTACAAAAATGGTTTTGCTGAAAAATTAGACGTTGATAAAGTAAGCGTTCAATTAAACAATTTAGAAACTGAAAAGCTTAAAGCCAACAATAGTGTTGCTATTGGCTATATGGGATTAAAAATGTTAATGGGTATGCCTGTTAAAGATAGCTTAGTGTTAACCGATGTTGTTAATGAAAAAAGTTTAACCAATGACGTTTTAGCTGAAACCGATTTTCAATATAATGTGCGTAAGGATTTTCAATATTTAAGCACAGTGAAAAAAATGAATGAGTTTAATGTTAAGCGTTATCAATTAAGTAAACTTCCTACCATTTCAATGGGTGGCTCTTATTCCAAAAATGCGCAAAGAAGTGTATTTGACTTCTTACAAGGTGGTAACTGGTTTACAACTTCTTTAATTAATATGAATATTAGCTTGCCTATATTTAATGGTTTTGCAACTAATGCGCGCATTAAACGTACTAAAATTGAATTGAAGCAAACCGAAAATCAATTAGAATACCTTAAGAATAATATTGACAATGAAATTGCACAAGCTAAGTTAAACTATATGTCTTCGGTGGCTACTGTTCAGTTTCAAAGAAAAAACATGGAGCTTGCTGAGAATGTTTATCAACAAACTAAAAAGAAATTTGAAGCAGGTACGGGTTCAAATACCGAAATTTCTGCTGCTCAGGCCGACCTGGTTAGTGCTCAAAATAATTATATGAATGCTTTATACGCTGCTTTAATTGCAAAAGTAGATTTACTAAAAGCAACTGGAAAATTATAACTCAATTTCAAAACACAACACACATAAAATATATACAAATGAAACATAGTTTAAAATTATTTACGCTTGCCTTGATTGTGATGGCTGCTGCATGTGGTGGCGGCAACAACTCGGTGGATGCTAAAAAGAAAGCATTGGCTGACTTAAAAAAACAAGCATTAAACATTAATGCACAAATTGCAACGCTTGAAAAAGAGGTTGGCACAACCGATAACGCAAAAGCTATCCTTGTGGCAGTTACTCCTTTAGTAAGTCAAGAGTTTACCCACTATATTGAAATACAAGGTAAGGTTGAATCTGAAAGCGTTTCCTTTGTTACCCCTCGTGCAGGTGGTGGACAGGTTAAACAACTTTTTGTTAAAAGAGGTGACGTAATTAAAAAAGGTCAATTGTTATTGCAACTTGACAATAGCTTAATTAAACAAAGTGCTGCTGCCGCTGCTCAAAATATTGAGACTTTAAAAGCACAAGCTGCTTTAGCCAAAGCTATCTATGAGAAACAAAAGAATTTATGGGATCAAAATATTGGTAGTGAAATTCAATTGATGACTGCTAAAACAAATGCCGACGCTTTGTCTAGTCAATTAAAAGCAGCTAACGAACAATTAGGCATGGCTAAAGATCAATTGGCATTTACTAGTATCTACAGTGATGTTGATGGTGTTGCTGAAGAAGTAAATGTTAAAGTAGGTGAATTCTTTAGTGGTCAAGGTCAAATTAAAATTGTGAATACCAATCATTTAAAAATTACGGCTCAAGTTCCTGAAAATTATGCGGGTAAAGTGAAAGTGGGTACAGATGTTAACTTGTTTTTCCCTGATGCTCAAAAAACAATTGCTGCTAAAGTAAATGTTTTGGGTAATGTTATTGATCCATTAAGTCGTAGCTTTTTTATTGAAACTAAATTACCAGCCGACAATAGCTTTAGACCTAATCAGTTAGCACAGGTTAAGATTAAAGATTATGCTAAATCAAATGCAATTAGCATTCCTGTTAATCTTTTACAAAACGACGATAAAAATAAATTTATTTATGTTGCTGCTACCGAAAATGGAAAATTAGTTGCTCGTAAAAAAGTAATTACTGTTGGTGAGTTTTATGGTAACAATATTGAAGTTTTATCAGGATTAGCTATTGGTGATTCTATTATTACTGAAGGTTTTCAATCCTTATATGATGGTCAATCTATCACTACTGCGCTTAAATAATTTTCGCTAATTAAAATACAATCTGTCCATATGTCGACAATTCATAAAATAAAAGAGAAGTTTAAGGAATTCAAACCTACTTCTTGGAGTATAACTAATAAAACATCTATCTATCTGTTGATGTTGTTTATTAGTTTGGGAGGGATTTATCAATTCCTTACCCTGCCTAAAGAACAATTTCCTGAAGTTGTAATTCCTACCATGTATGTACAAACCATATATGTAGGTAACTCTCCTAAGGATATTGAGAACTTAGTTACACGTCCAATTGAGAAACAAATTAAAAGTATTAGTGGTGTAAAAATTAATAAATTTAGTTCTACTTCTCAACAGGATTTTTCGGCTATTACAGTTGAGTTTAGTACTGAGGTTAAGCCGGAAGTGGCTTTGCAAAAAGTAAAAGACGCAGTTGATAAAGCCAAGAGTGATCTTCCTACCGATTTAACACAAGAACCTAGAGTTATTGAAGTGAATATTAGTGATATGCCCATTATGTATGTGAACATAAGTGGTAATTACAACTTGGTACAAATTAAAAAGTACGCCGATGATTTAAAAGATAAACTGGAAGGAGTTACTCAAATTAATAGAGTTGATTTAGTAGGTGCGCCTGAAAGAGAATTTCAAATTAACGTTGACAACTATAGAATGCAAAGTGCAGGTATCACATTTGATGATATTAGCAATGCTATTCAAAGAGAAAATTTAGATTTATCTGGTGGTTTATTGGATGTGGGTAATATGAAAAGAAACCTACAATTAAAAGGACAATTAAAATCGGCTAATGACATTGCTAATATTATTGTACGTAACACTAGTGGTGCCCCTATCTACTTAAAAGATGTGGCAACTATTAAAGACACCGTTAAGAATAATGAAAGCTATGCACGATTGGATGGTAAAAACGTTTTGACTTTAAATATCATTAAGCGTAACGGTGAAAACTTAATTGCTACTTCGGATGCAGTTAAAAAAATTATTGAGGACGCTAAAGCTTCTAGCTTACCTAAGGATTTAAATGTTGTGATTTCTGGAGATCAAAGCATTAGAACTAGAAGTTCATTTACTGAATTAGTTAATTCCATTGTAATTGGCTTTGTATTGGTATTAGTGGTTTTAATGTTCTTTATGGGTGTTACCAATGCCTTCTTTGTGGCATTATCTGTTCCATTAAGTATGTTTGTTGCCTTTGTGTTTTTACCTGCTGGTGATTTAGTAGTGGGCACGCATATTACTTTGAACTTTATGGTATTGTTTGCCTTGTTGTTTGGATTGGGTATTATTGTAGACGATGCTATTGTTGTGATTGAAAACACGCATAGAATCTTTGTTCAAGGTAATGGCAAATTAAGTGCTACTACCTCGGCTAAAATGGCTGCAGGTGAAGTGTTTATTCCAGTTTTAGCTGGTACCATTACCACACTTGCTCCTTTTTTCCCATTACTTTTCTGGCCAGGTATGATTGGTAAGTTTATGGTGTATTTACCTGCTATGTTAATATTTACATTAGCTGCATCATTGGTTGTCGCATTTATAATGAACCCGGTTTTTGCAGTTGATTTTATGAACCATGCTGACGACGAGGTATCTAATGAACCTAAAAGCGCTATTTTCAAAAAGAAGAATTTTTGGATACCTATTTGTGCTGGTATACTATTAGATATTATGGGTGCTACCTTTTTGGGTAACCTTTTAATTTTCTTTATGCTATTAGTTGTGGCTAATAAATATTTTATCAATGATTGGATTTTACATTTCCAAAATGATTTATTACCTAAATTAATGGAAACTTATGAGCGTATTTTAAGACGTGCATTAAGTGGATGGAGACCAATGAAATTATTAATTGGTACATTTATTTTACTAATCGTTTCCTTTATTGTTTTTGGAATTAGTATTGGTACAGGTAGAGTGGGTATTGAATTCTTCCCTAAGGCCGATCCTAACCAAGTTTATGTTTACTTAAAACTACCTGCTGGTACACAAGTTGATTATACCGATTCGGTAACTAGAGTATTAGAACAAAAAGTAAATAAAATTTTAGGGAAGGATAATCCATTAGTTGAAAGTATCATTAGTAACGTTGCAGTGGGTGCTGGTGATCCTACAACTGGTGACAGAAGTAATAGATCAGAACTTGGTCGTTTGCAAATTAATTTTGTTGAGTATGAAAAACGTCATGGAAAATCTACTGCTCCTTATTTAGATGCGATTAGAAATCAAATGATTGGTATTCCTGGAGCAGAAATTACGGTTACACAAGAATCAAATGGTCCACCAACTGATCCTCCAGTGAATATTGAAATTCAAGGTGATGATTTTGATAAATTGGTAAAAACTTCGGTAGGTTTAAAAAACTATTTAGATGCTGCTAAAATTCCAGGTATTGAAAATCTTAAGATGGATGTGGATTTACAAAACCCTGAATTGACTTTGACTATTGACAGAGACCGTGCTTTAATTGAAGGCGTTTCAAGTGCACAAGTAGGCATGCAAATTCGTACTGCATTATTTGGTAAAGAAGTTTCTAAAATTAAAGATGGTAAGGATGAATATAAAATTCAACTAAGAAATGAAGAAACACAAAGAAAGAACTTAGTTGATTTATTAAATATGCGCTTGTCTTTCCGTGATATGGCTGCTGGTGGTATGGTTAAAAACATTCCTATTAGTTCATTGGTTAAAGTTGAACCTACTAGCACACTAGGTAGCGTTAAGAGGAAGAATCAAAAACGTATGATTCAATTAAGATCTAATGTATTATTAGATCAGGGTTATAATCCTACAGCAGTAAACGCTGTCATTAAGCAATACATTGATAACTTTAACGGAATTGCTGAAGGTGTTACCGTACAACAAACTGGTGAAAATGAACAACAACTAGAAACAGTAGCCTTTTTAGGTAAAGCCTTAGTTATTGCTTTGATGTTAATTTTATTCACGTTGGTTTTACAGTTCAACTCTATTTCTAAATCGGTAATTATCCTAACTGAAATTCTATTTAGTATTATTGGTGTACTATTAGGCTTCTCTATATTCGGCATGAAAGTGTCTGGTGTAATGACAGGCTTAGGTATTGTAGGTTTAGCGGGTATTGTAGTGAAGAATGGTATCCTAGTTATTGAGTTTGCAGACGAATTAAGAGCTAGAGGTATGAAAACCAAAGAGGCTGTTATTCAAGCAGGTAAAACAAGAATCATTCCTGTAATGTTAACCGCATTGGCTGCGATACTTGGATTTATTCCAATTGCTATTGGATTCAATATCAATTTTGTGACATTATTTAGTGAGTTAAATCCACATATCTTTTTTGGTGGCGACAATGTTGCTTTCTGGAAACCTTTAAGCTGGACATTAATATTTGGATTAATCTTTGCATTCTTTATGACATTATTTATTGTTCCAGGTATGTATTTAATTGCTGAAAGATTAAAACGTCCAATGCGCCGTCATTTTGGTGGCAAGTGGATTAGTATGTTGGGTATTCCTCCATTAACTTTTATATTCATACCATTAATGTTTGTTACGGTTTATTTACACAAGAAAAATGTAAAGCGTCGTTTAGCAAAGAACAATGCGAATGGTGATCCCATTATCAATGAATCTTGGTACTAACTATTTTGAATACTGGTTTTAATTGAAATTGTAAAAGACAAAAGCCATTCGATTTCTCGAATGGCTTTTAAATTTATTAAAGATGAGTAAGTAAAAAGCGGCTCAAGAAATTGAAGGGCTTTTAAATTTATTGCTAGTTATAAGAAGTATTAGAAAGTCAACTGATTTGACAAACGCTTTAATTCAATTTCTGCAACCTTTGCTGTGTATACTAAACTAACCAATCTAAATCCAGCTGCTTCAAAGCTTTGCTGCGCTTGCTTTACATCTACTATGGTTGCTTGACCTAACTGAAATTTTTGCATTACTAAATTTAGCAATGATTGTGACATTGTATAGTTCTGCGTTTCAGTGGGTAATTGATTTACACTTGTTTGATATGACTGAAATGTTTTAGTAACATTTGTTGACATATCTGCAACTGCACTTTTATATTGTATATTAGCTGAAGATGTATTTATTTTAGCATTCTGATACCCTTTCTTTGATGCTCCTCCCATATACAATGGCACTGACAAGTTTACGCCTACAAAAGGTCCATAATTTTCGTTTAACAAACTAAAGCCTGCTGCCGATTTGTTACTACTAAAATTGTAGCCTGTATTTGCTCTTAATGTTGGATACATTAACGCGCGGGTTTCTTTTTCAATTAATTGATTAATTTTTACTTGTTGTTCTGCACTTTGCAAACTTGGATTTAGTAAACTCTTAGCTTCTATATCTTTAAATAATAATGTTCCTTCAACCATTATTGTATCTGAAATAGTTATTGCTGCATTTGCAGGCATCACCAGACTGTTTAACAAATCACCTTTTGCTTGATCAATTACTAAAATTTGATTTTGCTTTGCTTGCACCAATGCATTTAAATCTAAACTAGATTGTAAGTAATCAGCTTCATTTGCAACACCAATAGTTTGTTTGGTTTTTATGATATCTAGTCTTTGTTGACTTGCTTCAATTGACTTTTGTATAGTTGTTAAGTAAGCTTGCTGACGTACAATATTATAATACTGCTGCATTACTGTTGCAGTTGTATTTTGTATTTGTCCTTTTAAAAAGGATCCTGATTGTGCTTCTAATGCAGCTAAACGCTCCTTTGTTGACTGTACTCTGTACCCATTAAACAAAATTACTGATGCAGTTATACCTGCTGTAATAGTTGTTCCTTCTACACCTGACTTAGTTGTATTTCTTGTAGGATCGGCGTATTGTTGTTGTAATGTACTTGAAGTTAAATTTTCACTACCAGTTGCAGAAACACTTGGTAAGGCACCAGCAACGCCATAGTCATTATTATTTTTTGAAATTGCTACTGTGTTTTCAACTAATTTAATATCGTAATTATTTTTAAGTGCAATTTGAATTGCATCTTTTAATGTTAATTTTTGTTGCGCATTTGCACTTAAACTCTGTGCTAAAATTAATACAACGAATAGAGAAGAAAATATTTTTTGCATAATATAAAATTAGTACAGCTTTGCTTTTGAATGTTTTTTTTTACATCAGTGGTTATCTTAATACAGACTTAAGATTATCCAACCAATGTACCTACGTTTTCACCTTTTACCAACTTCACCAAATTGCCTGGTTGGTTCATATCAAAAACAATAATTGGTAATTTATTTTCCATACACAATGTAAACGCTGTCATGTCCATCACTTTCAAGTTTTTAGCAATACAATCTTGGAAGCTAATGGTTTCAAATTTCTTTGCGTCTGGGTTTTTTTCTGGATCGGCATCATAAACACCGTCTACTCTTGTACCTTTTAAAATTACATCTGCCTTCATTTCAATGGCTCTTAATGAACCCGCTGTATCGGTTGTGAAATAAGGATTACCCGTTCCTGCGCCAAAAATTACTACACGTCCTTTTTCTAAATGCCTTAATGCTTTGCGACGTATATAAGGTTCTGCTACTTGTTCCATATTTATAGCAGACTGTAAACGTGTATAGACTCCAATTTTTTCTAACATAGCTTGAATTGCCATTGCATTAATCACCGTTGCTAACATACCCATGTAATCACCATGTGCTCTTTCAATGCCACTATCTGCCTCATTCATTCCTCTGTAAATATTGCCACCTCCAATTACAATAGCCACTTCTACACCCAAGGCAACTACCTCTTTAATTTCATTTGCGTACTGCTCAACAATTTTAGGGTTAAATGGATCTCCGTTTCTTTCATTTCCTAATAAAGCCTCACCAGATAACTTTAATAAAACGCGTTTGTACTTTGGCTGCATAATCAGATAGTTTTATAGTTGCAAGATACAAATTTTGAATAAGGATTTGTTGTATTTATATGGATGGTCTTTAAATTATACCAACAAAAAAGGGAGGCCATTGGACCTCCCTTTTTTTATTTGATCAAACTCCAAATAATTAAGCTCTTGGAATTTGCACCATTTGTATTTTTTGAATCAAACAGTGTTGACTTGCAATTTATCCTAGCGCAACACGCTTGAATTCAGTTACTTTAATGTCAGCTCCTACGCTCTTAACGTGCTCACCAACAGTTTTAGAACCGTCTTTTACAAAAGACTGTGCTAATAAAGTTTGCTCTTTGAAGAATGCTGCAATTTTACCTTCAGCAATTTTTGCAATCATTTCTTCTGGCTTACCTGCCATCTTTGGATCTTCTTTCATTGTATCAATAATGATAGCTCTTTCACGTGCAACTGTTTCAGCAGGAACTGATTCAGCATCAACCGCAACTGGGTTCATCGCAGCAATTTGCATTGCTAAGTCTTTACCTAATTCAGCAGCTTCAGCAGTTAAAGCAACTAATACACCCATACGGTATGCACCGTGAATATAAGATGCTACAAATGGAGCGTCAACTCTTTCAAATTTAGCTACAGAGATTTTCTCTCCAATCGCAGCTAATTTATCATTGATCATATCTGCAACGGTTGTACCGTTAATAGATACAGCATTTAATTCTTCGGCAGATTTTACATTGTTTGCAACTGCAGCGTCAGCAATGCTTTGTGCAAATGCAACGAATTCTGCATTCTTAGAAACGAAATCCGTTTCACATGCAATACAAACTACAAAACCTGTTTTGTTATCAGCAGAAGTTTGTGCAATAATTACACCTTCTTTTGCTTCACGATCACTACGCTTTGCAGCTACTTTTTGTCCTTGCTTGCGTAACCAATCAATCGCAGCTTCAAAATCACCATTTGTTTCTGTCAATGCTTTTCTACAATCCATCATACCAGCACCAGTAGCTTGACGTAATTTATTAATCTCTGCAGCAGTTATTGCGCTCATAAAATTATTTTTAAAATTGTCTAATTAATATTTAGTTAATATAGGAGTTGTCAAATAAATACAATTGGGTCATTGGTATCTAATCAAATAGAAACCAATAACCCAATTGGGATATTATATTATTTTCTTACTGGACCACGAGAACCAGTAGTAGTACGACGCTTAGGAGCACCTGGAGCAGAAGGTCCTGCACCAGCACCACGCTTAGCTCTTCCGCCTTCAGCATTTGCTTCAGCTTCCATTCTCTTCGCTTTTGCTTCTAATTCGTTGCTACCTTCTTCTACTTCACTTTCATCATCTTTAGAAGCTTGACGCTCAGCCAAACCTTCTGCGATTGCTGCAGTAATGTAGTTAGTAATGATGGCAATTGATTTTGTAGCATCGTCATTTGCAGGAATAGAGAAGTCTACTTTGTTAGGATCACAGTTAGTATCTACCATACCAAATGTTTGGATACCTAAACGCTTAGCTTCTGCTAATGCAATATGCTCGTGACCGATGTCAACTAAGAATAAAGCTGCTGGTAAACGGCCCAATTGAGCGATACCACCTAATACTTTTTCCATTTTATCTTTATCACGTGCTAAAGTCAAACGCTCTTTTTTAGTTAAGCTGTCTGCACTACCGTCGTTCAACATTTTTTCAATGCTTTGCATTTTCTTAACGCTCTTACGAACAGTATTAAAGTTAGTCAACATACCACCTAACCAACGCTCAGTTGCATAAGGCATGTTTACTTTCTTTGCACACTCACTTACAATTTCTTTTGCTTGTTTCTTTGTTGCAACAAACATGATCTTTTTACCACTCTTAGCAATTTGCTTTAAAGCAGCAGCAGTCTCTTGTAAATGATCTACAGTTTTATTTAAATCAATGATGTGGATACCTTTCTTCTCAGCGAAGATGTAAGGTAACATCTTTGGGTTCCACTTCTTTTTAAGGTGACCAAAGTGTACGCCAGCTTCCAAAAGTTGCTGTTGTAATGAAGTGTTATTTTCCATTTGTATAAGTTGTAATAATGAATTAATGTTATTGTATTAACGTTTGCTAAATTGGAAGCTTCTACGTGCCTTTTTGTGACCGAACTTCTTACGTTCAACACTTCTTGGATCACGCTTCAATTGACCAGCCGCTTTTAACGTTGGACGAACTTCAGGATTCAATTCAACTAATACACGAGCAATACCTAATTTGGCTGCTTCTGCTTGACCTTTCATACCACCACCAGCTGCGTTAATTACGATATCGTATTTACCTTCAACGCCAGCAGCTTTTAAAGGAGCTTCAACTTGATTTTGTAAGTATACTAAAGGAAAGTACGCTTTGTAATCTTTATCGTTAACGGTAATTTTTCCAGTACCCTTGCTAACGAAGACACGTGTTACGGCTTCCTTACGACGACCTACTGCATTTGTTTGCTTTTCCATTTATATAGATTTGGAATTAATTAAAATTTGAATTCTTTAGGTTGTTGTGCAGTGTGTGGGTGATTAGGACCAGCATACACAAATAACTTTTTAATCATCTTACGTCCTAAACGATTTTTAGGTAACATACCTTTAACCGCTCTTTCCATAATTACTTCTGGACGACGCTTGATTAAATCTTCAGCAGCTTCTTCTTTCTTACCACCTGGGTAACCAGAGTAGTTTAAGTATTGCTTATCGTGGAATTTGTTTCCAGTCAATTGTACTTTTTCTGCGTTAACGATGATTACATAATCTCCACAATCAACGTGAGGAGTGTAATAAGCTTTGTTCTTACCACGTAGAACAGATGCAATTTTTGAAGCAATACGTCCTACGGTTTGATTAGTACCATCAACAATGTACCAGCCATGTTTAACGGTAGCCGCGTTGGCGTGCTTCGTGGTGAAATGTAGTTTACTCATAATCTTTTGTTTAAATGAGGCTGCGCTATCCCGCTAGCCAAAATGATTCCCTATTTTGAAGGGAGGGCAAAGGTACGCTTGGTTTTTGGCTTTTCCCAGCATTTTAGGCATTGTTTTTTTATCGCTCCTTTCTAACTAATTGATTATCAATAATAATTTTGTATCGTATAATTAATGATGCTAAATAGGTACTGAAAATCAATTAGTTAGGAAATTGTCACTGGGTCCCTTTTTTCTTGATTTTGACATATTTCAGCTTTTCTAGCCTAATTTTAGGGTCACTTATATATATGTATCAAAAATTTCAAGGCAATCAGCTATTTACTGGCACACAATTTTTAGCTTCAAACCAGGTATTAATTACCCAATCAGACGGATTGGTAGTGGACATTGTGGCTTTAGCCGACGCTGGAGATGATGTTCAATTCCTGGATGGCATTTTAACCCCAGGTTTTGTAAATGCACATTGTCATTTGGAATTATCCCACATGAAGGATATGATTCCTGCTCATACTGGTTTACAAGAATTTGTAAAACAAATTGTGTCCTTAAGAAAAGTAGAGGAACATGTAATTGAGGAAGCCATTGAAAAAGCAGAAGATGAAATGTTGGCAAATGGTATTGTTTCGGTGGGAGATATTAGCAACACTTTGGACACGCTTGCACAAAAAGAAAAATATAGAATCGCTTATTATACATTTGTTGAGTTATATGATTTGGATCCAACGCGTGCTCATGACAAAATAATTGCTGGTATTGCCAATCAAAAAGCATTTCAAGATAAATGCATTCGTGCATCCCTTGTCCCACATGCACCTTATTCGGTTACTCAAAATCTGTGGAAATTATTAGCCACTCATTTTGGAGCGCATACCATTAGCATGCACAACCAAGAGACACCCGATGAAAATGAATTCTTTAAAACAAAGACGGGAAGTTTTTTGGGTATGTATGAAAGAACCAAAGTGAATTTAGATTTTTTTGAACCCACAGGACTAAGTTCTTTACAATCTGTATTACCGATTTTTAAAAATGCGGCTGCTAGTATTTTGGTTCACAATAGCTTCACAAATGCAGAAGATATTGCTGCAGTAAAAAACCAAATGCCCAATACATTTTGGTGTTTATGTCCTAATGCCAATATGTACATTGAACAAACCATGCCGCCTATTGAATTGCTAAGAGCAAATGGCGCTAACATTATTGTAGGCACCGATAGTTATGCTAGCAACTGGAGTTTGAATATATTGGATGAATTAAAAACCATTCAAAAACACAACGCACATATACCTTTGGAAGAAATGTTAGGTTGGGCTACTTTGAATGGTGCGCTTGCATTACAAATGGAAAGCACATTAGGTAGTTTTGAAAAAGGCAAGAAACCAGGTGTTGTTTTGATTGAAAATGTATACGGCGAAAATAATTTAATGAACGCAACGTCAAGGAGAATAATTTAAAACATCACTTCGTTTATAAACACTAATGCAAAACCGCTTGTAAAATACCAAGTGATTTTATTTCTTTAAACCCTTTGTAATGCCAGCTTAAAGAGAGCTGGAATAATTCCAATATTTTTTTTCTTTGATTGCCATTTAATACAATGCTTTCTAAATCATTGTAAAATTGTACTTGTAAAAATGTAGATGCAGTTTGTGCTTCTTGTCCTTCTAAAAAATAGGGATGCAATGGTTTTTCTTTTACAAACTGCCCCTCTTTCACATCTAAATAGGAAGTCGCTTCTGAATAACTACCTTGTAATCCAAATCCTAACGTATCGCTTAAATGAATTAAAAAATAGATGGGCAAATTACTTGCAAGAGCAGCCTCGCCTTTGTCCAATTGTTTAAAAGTATCTTCGATTAAATAAAATAACTCTGGATGCGGCTCGGGTTGTAAAGTTTGTTGTAATACTTCTACAATATAGGTGGATACTGCGTTACGGACCACATCGGAATATACATTTTGATAAATATAGTCCCAATTTACTTCCTTTACCATTTGCAATCCTTTCATAGGACTATGGTAGACTTCCATTTGTAAAATAGCAGCAGGTTGGTAATACACTGCTTTGTTGGATCCTTTTTTACTAGTAGTTCTAACTCCTTTTATAATGTATTGCTGCAATCCAAAAAGCTCGGTGTACGCTGTCATTATTAAACTCGTATCTCCATACTTAGTTACACGTAGTACAATGCCCTTGGTATTGTGTAGCATATTATTTTATCAAACGCTCTTAAACTGTTCTAAAAAGCGTAGGTCGTTTTGCGAGTATAAACGTAAATCGTTTACTTGGTATTTTAATTGTGCAATTCTTTCTACACCCATGCCAAACGCAAAGCCAGTATACTTTTCGGGGTCTATGCCAAAGTTCTCTAATACTTTTGGATGCACCATTCCAGATCCTAAAATTTCAACCCATCCTGTATGCTTACAAATATTACATCCTTTACCTGAACATATTTGACAACTAATATCCATCTCGGCACTTGGCTCCGTGAATGGGAAATAACTTGGGCGGAATCTTACTTTCACTTCTTTTCCAAACATCTCTTGTACAAAGAAATACAAGGTTTGTTTTAAATCTGCAAAGCTTACATTTTCATCAATATATAATCCTTCTACTTGATGAAAAAAGCAATGCGCTCTTGCCGAAATAGTTTCATTTCGATATACACGGCCTGGACATATTACACGTATTGGTGGCTTTTGTGTTTCCATCACACGTGCTTGTACACTACTGGTATGCGTTCTTAACAACCATGCCGAACTATTTTCAGTTGCTTCTTGTACATAAAATGTGTCCTGCATATCACGCGCTGGATGATCTTCGGGCAAATTCATTGCACCAAAATTATGCCAGTCATCTTCTACCTCTGGTCCTTCTGCTACTGCAAATCCTAAACGCTTAAATATGGATACCATTTGGTTGCGTACCAAATTCAATGGATGTCTTGTTCCTACTGCTATTGGATCACCTGGTAATGTAAAATCAAATTTGGCTCCTCCTTGATCGGCACTATCTCCAAGCGCTTCTTGCAATTGTACCAACTTTTCCTCGGCTACAATTTTAAAAGCATTCAATATTTGTCCAAATTCTTTTTTCTGCTCATTGGGTACATTCTTCATCTCCCCCATAACTTGTTTTACCAAGCCCTTGGTTCCTAAGTATTTAATTCTGTATTGCTCTACTTGATCCGGGGTAGTTGCCACGGTGGCAGCTATCTGGGCCTTGATGGCTTCTATTTGTTGTAACAATTGCTCCATAACACGAAGATACACAAAAAGCGCTTTTTGATATGGGGGAAAATTAACCATAAAAAACCTTACATTTGTTACTCGTTGAAGATTTAATACATGGAGTACAATACAGCAAGAAGCATAATGGGGATGAGAGAGTATGGCCGTCACGTTCAAAGGATGGTAGACCATCTTATGACCATTGAGGACAAAGCCAAGCGTCAAGAACAGGCCCAAGTGGTGATTGAATTGATGGGTTTCTTAAATCCATCCCTTAAGAATATTGAAGATTACAAACATAAATTATGGGATCACCTGTTTTTTATGAGCAATTTTAAATTGGACGTGGATAGTCCTTATCCAATTCCAACTAAAGAAACGTATAAGCAAAAGCCTGATCCTTTACCATATCCTAAGCGCAAAATTAAATATGCGCATTTGGGTAAAAACTTGGAGTTGGTAATTGACAAGGCAATGGCCGAAACGGATGAGGAAAAGAAAGCTGGTTTTGCCAATAGCATTGCGCACTACATGAAATTAGCTTATAGTAACTGGCATAAGGAACTGGTTCAAGACGATGCCATTCGCAATGAGTTAAACGCTATAACTGGCGGTGGACTTGAGTTTAGCAATACTCCTTACATTAAGCATCGCAATCAAAATTTTGAGCGTGATGAATACCGCCCTGCAGGCGGAAGATGGCAAAACAATAACCGCAATAGAGGTGGCGGCGGCGGACGTGGCCCAGGTGGAGCGGGTGGAAGAAATAATAATAACCGCAATTTTAAAAAGCGATATTAATTTACAAAATCATATTATTATTAATCCCATCAAATACTTGATGGGATTTTTTATGTTTACAAATACAAGAAAAGTTTAATTTCGTTAGACAATCAAAAAATATGAGCTCATTTGAAGTTAGAGGTGGCAAAGCATTAAAAGGAACTATTATTCCACAAGGTGCAAAAAACGAAGCCTTGCAAATTTTATCTGCTGTTGTATTAAGCAGTGACCCAATTACTATCTCTAATATTCCGAATATTGTAGATGTTAATTTATTAATTGAACTCTTACATGAAATGGGTGTGTCGGTTGAAAAATTAGCCGAAGGAACTTATCGTTTTCAAGCTGATAAAATTGATCCTCAATATTTAGCTTCAGAAGATTTTAGAAAAAAGAGTGGCCGATTACGTGGCTCTGTAATGCTTGCTGGTCCTATATTAGCGCGATATAATATTGCTTATTTACCTAAACCTGGTGGAGATAAAATTGGTCGTAGAAGATTAGACACACATATTATTGGTTTTGAAAAATTAGGTGCTAAATATGCATATGATCATGAACTTGCTTGTTTTACTATTAAGACAGAAGGACTAAGAGGATGCTATATGTTATTAGACGAACCATCCGTTACTGGTACAGCAAATATTGTGATGGCAGCCGTTTTAGCAGAAGGTGTTACAACTATTTACAATGCTGCCTGTGAGCCTTATTTGCAACAGTTATGTTCTATGTTAAATAGAATGGGCGCAAAAATTACCGGAGTAGGTAGTAATTTATTAACTATTGAAGGGGTAAAAAAATTAGGTGGCACCGAGCACAGAATTTTACCTGACATGATTGAGATTGGCTCTTTCATTGGTTTAGCAGCTATGACCCAAAGTGAAATTCGTATTAAAGATGCAGGTGTACAACACTTAGGTATTATTCCTGATAAATTTAGATTACTAGGTATTGATTTTGATATTCAAGGGGACGATATATTTATTCCTGCTCAAGAGGATTATGAAATCCAAACTTATATGGATGGTGGCATATTAACCATTTATGATAATCCATGGCCAGGTTTCACACCCGATTTATTAAGTATTGTTTTAGTAACAGCAACACAAGCAAAAGGCAGTGTGTTGATTCATCAAAAAATGTTTGAGAGCAGATTATTTTTTACAGATAAATTAATTGATATGGGCGCACAAATTATTTTGTGTGATCCACATCGTGCAACAGTAATTGGTTTGGGTCGCAAATATCCACTACGCGGAATTACCATGAGTAGCCCTGATATCCGTGCTGGACAAGCATTACTTATTGCAGCATTAAGTGCCGAAGGAAAAAGTACTATTCAAAACATTGAACAAATAGACCGCGGCTATCAATATATTGACAAGCGATTGCAAGAATTAGGAGCGGATATAAGTAGGATAGCTTAAACCGGAAATTATTAAATTATTTTGCAACTTTAATTGGTATAGTATAGTTTCCAACTACAGGTATTATTACGTTGTTTGTATTTTTAAAATTACATGAAAAGTTTCCACTTACCGAATAAGTTAATGTAGCAACAGTAGAGTCTTTTTTAACAATACTTGTAATATTATTTACAATATTAGTTGACTGTAAAATTGTATTATTATAAATACTTGGAATACTATTATCAACTAAGCCTATAACTAAATCACAATTACAGTTAGTTGCACTTAATAATTGACCACCATCATAAATTTTATGTGTACCAAGTTTGAGTGTTGCAAAATCTGAATTTTTTGAATAATGTTTAATGTAAACATCTAAAAAATAGCTATCTACATTTATTTGGCCAATATTTGTTAGTGTATACGTTTTATTGGCAACACAACCCATTTGGTTTGGCTGTACAAAAGTAGAAACAGAATTTGTGGTATACTTTACATTATTTATATACGTTTCTAAAAAATAATTATAATTAAATGATGCTGCATCCGGTTTACTACAAGCATTCAATAGCATACTCATTATGATACATACGAATATTTTTATTTTTACTTTTTTAAGATTGATCATAAAGAATACTATTTAAAATACTTCACCCAAATTTACAAATAATCCTTGGCTTCCATTTCCAAATCCATAATCTAAACACAAGTTGGCACCTGAGTTTTTATTCAGTTTAATCCTTATTCCTGCACCATATCCAGGTAAGTAGTTGTCATATTTTCTTATGTTTCCATTAAAACTTTCTAAATTAACAAAAACAACCCCACCTAACAATCCATTTCGCGTAATATTATATCTATACTCAGATTCAAAATATAACATCTGTTTTCCTCTAAACCTACTTTGTATATACCCTCTACCAGTATTATATTGATCATCCCATCCAGTACTTGGTAATAATAAATAGTTTGGATTTCCAGCAATTGTTAACCAATTGAAGCTCCATAATGCTAAAGTGTTTTTTGATCCTTGAGGAAAGTTTATATACTTTCTAGCATCAATTAACAATGATGCCCACTCTTTACTACTTCCTAGCTCCTGAAAATTTTGTCTTAGGGTTAAATTGATAAAAGCTCCTTTATTGGCATTAATTTGATTGGTTCTACTATCATATAAAAGTTTAAGTATAGGTCCACTTTCCACTTCTGTATTACCAATCTCTTTTTGTATATAAACGTTAACTCTTCTTGTTTGTGGATCTAGTACTTTTATGTTGTAGAAATTGTCATAATAAAATCCAATACCCCCATAAAAATTTTTAGTAATCTTTCTTAAGATAGTTTCATGCAATTTTATTTGATTAAAGTCTATAGTATGGCCTTTATTAGGATCAGTTGTACCCCCTAATCCAAAAATATTGGATGGATAAGAAATATACCTGTTGTCTGAAATAAAATTATACTTATTACTCTTTGTCCAAATATCCACATAGAGTGGAAATATGATTTGATCGTATTGAGAATAGGTAACACTCGATGAAATGGTAGAAATTTTTGCATCAGGATTTTTGTCTGTATAATAACCAACATTACCACTTATTACACCTGCAAAACCAGTTTGTAAAGTATAACCTATTGCGGGAAGAATAGAAAAATTATATTTTTTTACTGTTTCTGGAATTGAGTCCTTTTTTTTATTTTTTAGCACTTTATTAAAAAAATCCGCAATGTCTTTTTGTGGTGGATATAGAGACTTATTCCTGTGCATTGTATTTTGTAAAGAATCATCCTGTGCAGAACAGTTTACTACTAAAAATAATATTAAAATAAATATATATAGAAGGACTCTTTTCAATATTTAAATGTTTTTAGATGAAACGAAATCGCATAAAGTTATCAATTATTTCGGTTATATAATTTTATTGACGATCAAAACGAATAAGAGGCCCGTTTATGGGGCCTCTTGAAAAAATCATTTTCGAAAGTTTTAGGTCGTTAAATTTTATTAACGGACTAAACAATAAAGAGGCCCGTTTATGGGGCCTCTTGAAAAAATCATTATCGAAAGTTTTAGGTCGTTAAATTTTATTAACGGACTAAACAATCAAGAGGCCCGTTTATGGGGCCTCTTGAAAAAATCTTTATCGAAAGTTTTAGGTCGTTAAATTTTATTAACGATCTAAAACTTTGCAGGAGTGCCAAGCATTAAATAGAGAAGCCCTAACTTTTCAGTTTAGGACTTCTCTATTTAAAAAATAATTATTAAAATTTGGCAGGCGTGCCAAATTTTGGAATGCTCTTTTTAATAAACGCTCTTAAATGATCTGTACTTGTGGCTAGATCTTCTTTACGAATATACATCATATGCCCACTGCGGTATCCTTCCCAAAACATTCTATCTTGAACTTTTCCTGCCGCATCCATTTGCCACATATTGTACTTAGCATTAAAATAATCACAAGCACCATCATAATAACCTGACTGTACCAATAAATGTAAATAAGGATTTTGCATTAAAGCTTCTGCTAAATCGCTACCAGTATGGTTATTGGTATTATCCCAAGGCCAAACTGGGCCAAAAATATTGTACTCTAAGTCGGTCTTATAACCTAACTCATCTCTTAAATAAATATTAATAGCTGGTGTAAATGAATGCTCCCAACTTGTTAATTCCGCATTGTATTCTGGGTCTTCACCTGCATCTTTTTTATCCAAACCAATATAACGAGAATCCAAACGACCAATTGTCTTACCTTGATCTCTTAATAATTCTTTCCAGAAAAAAGGAAAAGGTACTTCTAAATTTTGTTGTGCAATTGCCGTTTCACTAATACCAATATAGCCAGACATTTTTTTAATAATCTCTTTTTTCTTCTCTGCATTTAATACACCACCTTGTGCAATAGCGGGTATTAATTCATTCACCGTAAAAGTTTCAACTTCTGGTAAATAGGCTGTTAGGTCCTTAGCTTGGTATTCCTTTGATAATTTTTTATGATACCATGCAGTTGCTGCCATATAAGGTACGCGCAAAGCCGCATTGGTAGGCCCTTCTCGCTTAATGCCTAATTCGGTAGGAGATACCAGTACCACACCATTTAAATACATCCAATGACGCGCTTGTAGTTCCAATGACAATCCAGAAACCCTTGTTGTTCCATAGCTTTCACCAATTAAAAATTTAGGGGAAGCCCATCTTTTATTGCGCACCACAAAAGTGTTAATCCAATCTGCTAAATATTTTACGTCGGCATTTACTCCAAAGAATTTTGAAGTAGGTACTGACTTATCTAAGATGCGTGAAAATCCAGTGTTCACCGGATCTACATATACTATATCAGCCACATCTAAAATAGAGTTTGGATTTTCTTCAAATCCATAAGGCTGAATGGGATAACCTTCGTCGTCAATTTTTAATTTGCGGGGACCGGTATAGCCTAAGTGCATCCATACACTTGCAGTACCAGGACCGCCATTGAATGATACAACCAAAGGACGCTCATCCTTATTGGTTACATCGGTTCTTTCATAATACACATAAAATAAACCAGCAATTGCTTTGCCATCCTCGTCCCAAACTGGAATTGTGCCGGTTGTTGCTTTATAAGGTACTCTTTGCCCTTTTACAGTTACCTCGCCTTTGGTTTCGGTTTTAGTTTCCAAAGAAAGTTCTCTTTTATATGCGGGATTTTTGTCTTCCTGCTTTTGGGTTGATTTTATACTTTCTTCACCTGACTTTTGCGCTTGGGCAAATAAACTTGTAACCATGAATAAGGCTACCCATAATTGTTTTTGCATATTACTAATTTTAAGAAGTAGATTTTATGATTGATAAATATACGGCATAATTATAGTTGCTAGTAACCGCTGGTATAATTATTTAATTAGGGACTAATTCATTAAATTTGAGCATGTCAGATAGTTTGAAAAAAGTAATCATTTTAGCAGCACCATCAGGAGCTGGTAAAACAACCATTACGAAATATTTATTAGAACGTTTCCCTCGTTTAGCTTTTTCTATTTCGGCTACAACCCGTGCACCCAGAGGCACAGAACAAGATGGAGTAGAATATCATTTTTTAAGTTTGGAAAAATTTGAAGGACTTATTTATCAAGATGAATTCTTGGAATACGAACAGGTTTATGAAGGCGTTTATTATGGCACTTTAAAATCAGAGCTTGAGCGCATTTGGGCATTAGGCAAAGTGCCTGTTTTAGATATTGATGTGAAGGGTGCTATTCATGTTCAAAAACAATTAGGTGATAAAAGCCTTTCCATTTTCATTATGCCCCCATCGGTGGAAGCATTGCGAGAAAGGTTGTTAAATAGACAAACCGAAACACCTGAGAGTATTCAAACTAGAATGAATAAAGCTGAATATGAAATTAGTTTTAGTGATCAATTTAATGCGATTGTAAAAAACGAAGTATTAGCAACGGCTTGTAAGGACGCAGCCAATTTACTCATTCAATTTCTAGGTCCCGAATTCACGAAATAATTTTATTACTTAAAAACATACAACTATGTCTTTGCAAGGAAAAACAGTTTTTATAACAGGAGGAAGCAGAGGCATAGGCAAGGCCATTGCTTTAAAACTAGCTGGTGCAGGCGCTAATATTGTGATTGCTGCTAAGTCGGTAGAAGAAGATCCTCGTTTAGGTGGTACTATATTTTCAGCAGCTGCCGAGGTAGAAGCCCTTGGTGTAAAAGCATTAGCCGTTCAGGTTGATATTAGAGATGAAGCACAAATTGCTGCAGCGATTCAATTAACTGTTGAAAAATTTGGGGGCATTGATATTGTCATTAACAATGCTTCAGCCATTCAATTAACCGACACCGAAAATACACCTAGCAAACGTTTTGACTTAATGCATAGTATTAATGTACGTGGTACTTTTTTAGTAGTTCAACACGCGTTGCCTTATTTAAAAAAATCTACACACGCACATATTCTTACATTATCCCCTCCTATTAATTTAAATCCAAAATGGTTGGGACCACATGTAGCTTATACCCTTTCAAAATACAATATGAGTATGATGGCCATTGGCTGGGCTGCAGAATTTAAAGATGATGGGATTGCTTCTAACGCACTATGGCCGCGTACTACCATTGACACTGCTGCAGTAAGAAATTTATTAGGTGGTGAAATGTTAGCTAAAATGAGCCGCACCCCTGCTATACTTGCCGATGCTGCTTATTATATTCTTTCCAAAGAAAAACTAGCGTACACGGGAAAAACATTTATTGATGAAGAAGTAATGGCTGCAGAAGGCATTACCGACTTGTCCAACTATTCTGTTGTGCCTGGTGCTACCTTATACACTGATTTATTTTTATAAAAATTTTAAATAATTATCTTAATCATCGCCCATGAAACATTTTATTATTTGTGGTTTATTGCTTGCTTCTTTAACGAGTTTGGCTCAAAAGAAAAGCAAATTAGATCCTTCTGCCGCTGCAGTGAATGCCAATAAAGAAGCTACTATCAAAGCTTTGAACGCAAACTATGATGCAGACAAAAAAACAGCTTTACAAATTTGGGATTTTGCTGAAGTAGGTTATAAAGAAAATAAAAGCTCCGCATTGCACGTGCAGCATTTAAAAGATGCAGGTTTCACTGTAGAAACAGGTGTAGCAGGTATTCCTACCGCTTTTGTAGCGACTTATGGTTCGGGCAAACCCGCTATTGGTATTTTGGCAGAGTATGATGCCCTTCCTGGTTTAGCACAAAATGCAGTTCCTGAAAAATCAATTATTGCTGGAAAAAATGCAGGGCATGGTTGTGGTCACCATTTATTTGGAACGGCAAGTGTGTCAGCTGGTATTGCTATTAAAGAATTAATTGCTGCTGGTAAATTAAAAGGGACTATTAAAGTATATGGCTGCCCTGCCGAAGAAGGAGGAAGTGGTAAAGTGTTTTTAGTACGTGCAGGATTATTTAATGATTTAGATGCAGTGATTCACTGGCACCCCGATGATGTGAATGCGGTGACTACAACAAGTGCTTTAGCGAATAAATCGGCTAAATTTAAATTTTATGGTATTTCAGCGCATGCTGCTGCACAGCCAGAACAAGGTCGTTCAGCTTTAGATGCTGTGGAAGCCATGGACAATATGGTGAACATGATGCGTGAGCATATTCCTCAAGAAACAAGAATTCACTATGTGATTACCAATGGTGGTAAAGCACCGAATGTAGTGCCTGATTTTGCAGAAGTATATTATTATGTGCGTCATCCAAAACGCAAAGATGTAGTGGAGATTTTTGACAGAGTGGTGAAAGCTGCTGAGGGTGCAGCAATGGGAACAGGTACAACAATGAAGTATGATATTATTGGAGGTACACATGACTTGCTTATTAACAAGACACTTGCCGAAGTAATGCAAGCGAATTTAGAAAAAGTAGGGGGTGTAAATTATACGGAAGAAGAAAAAGCATTTGCTAAAAAAATTCAACCCACCTTCATTGGTGCTCCTGCTGATATTGCAAGTGCGGCAACCGTAAAACCATTAAGTTATGTTGTTGAAGGCAATAGTGGCTCTACCGATGTTGGTGATGTAAGCTATGCAAAGCCTACTGTGGGCATGCGTGGTGCAACATGGGTGCCTGGTACCCCAGCGCATAGCTGGCAAGCAGTGGCAAGCGGAGGCACCGAGATTGGCACTAAGGGAATGTTGGTGGCAAGTAAAACCATGGCCTTAACTGCCATTGACTTAATGAGCAGCCCTGCCTTAATTCAAAAAGCAACCGAAGAATTTAATAAAGGTATTGGCGATTATAAATACAAAGCTTTATTGGGTGACATTAAACCTGCATTGAATTACCGCGACTAAGGCGCCTTAATTCGATTAACAAAAATATTGCTCAGCAAAAAGGCCACTCATTTTTTGAGTGGCCTTTTTTTGTATTCGGTAATTCAATGCATCCGTTTATGGGGAGAAGACGCGAGAGCGTCTGATGTAAAGAAAAGTAAAATTATTTTGTATCACCAAACGCCTCCGGTCTCATTTGTGGGAAGAACAATACGTCTTGAATAGAAGGCTGATTTAACATCATCATACATAATCTATCTATACCAATACCAATACCTGAGGTAGGCGGCATGCCATATTCCAACGCTCTTAAAAAGTCATGGTCAATAAACATGGCTTCATCGTCTCCTCTTTCCATTAAGGCCAACTGATCTTCAAAGCGCTTGCGTTGATCAATAGGGTCGTTTAATTCAGAATAAGCATTGGCTAATTCCTTTCCATTCACCATTAATTCAAAACGTTCTACCAATCCTTCTTTGCTTCGGTGCTTTTTGGTTAATGGACTCATTTCAACAGGATAGTCAATAATGAATGTTGGTTGCGTGTAAGTGTGCTCACTTGTCGCTCCAAAAATTTCGTCAATTAGCTTTCCTTTTCCAATGGTTGGCGGCACATCTATTTTTAATGTTTTACACACTTCTCTCAATCCTTCTTCATCCATTGCACTTATATCAATACCTGTATTTTCTTGAATAGCTTCCATAATACTAATACGACGGTAGGGTGCTTTAAAGTCAATAATCTTATCGCCCACTGTTAATTTAGTAGTGCCATGTAAGGTCATTGCAATTTTTTCAAACAACTGCTCTGTAATTTCCATCATCCAGAAATAATCCTTGTAAGCAGTATACCATTCTAATACAGTAAATTCTGGGTTATGCGTGCGGTCCATTCCTTCATTACGGAAGTTGCGGCTAAACTCATATACCCAATCAAAGCCTCCTACAATTAAACGCTTTAAATACAATTCATTCGCAATACGTAAATAAAATGGCACATCCAATGCATTATGATGGGTGATAAACGGTCTTGCTGCTGCTCCACCTGGGATAGCTTGTAATACTGGCGTATCTACTTCCAATGCACCACGTGTATTTAAAAATTCACGGATGGTGTTCATTAAAACAGTGCGTTTTGCAAAGGTCTCCTTAACATCTGGATTAATAATTAAGTCCGCATAACGCTGACGATATCTAAATTCTGGATCTGTTACTGCGTCAAATGTATTTCCTTCCTCATCTCTTTTAACTACCGGCAATGGTTTTAAGGACTTTGCTAATAATGTTACCGTACTTGCATGTAAAGAGGTTTCTCCTGTTTTAGTGACAAATACATAACCTGTAGCACCAATTATGTCTCCCAAATCCATACCATTCTTGGTAAGATTATCCCAATAGGACTTGTCCTCATCTGGACAAATTTCATCTCTCTTTATATATAGTTGAAAAATACCCTCATTATCCTGAATTTTCACAAATAAGACTTTACCCTTATCATTTACACTCATAATTCTACCTGCTACACAAACCGATGCATAGTTGTCCTTGGTTTCTTCGGAAAAGTTTTTCTTAATCTCTGCTGAATAGTGAGACACAGGGTATAATGGAGCTGGATAAGGGTTTATACCTGCAGCTTCTAAATTTTGGAGTTTTTCGCGCCTAATAATTTCTTGTTCTGATAAATCTTGACTCATTTATATTGTATTAATACTGCAAAAGTAAAACTTACCAACCAATTAGCGAAAGAAGCCTGCTTTAACTTCTTCTTCAGTCAAAGTGATTAAATCGCCTGGCTGCATTTTATGGATACTATATTTTCCCAGTTGAGCACGAATAAGTCTTAACACCGGGAATCCAACTGAGGCAAACATTTTTCTCACTTGTCTATTTTTTCCCTCCGTTAATTGTATGGATGCCCAGGTAGCAGGAATGGTTTTTCTAAATCGAATGGGTGGATTTCTTTCTGGTACTTGAATGGTAGCAGGTAAAATACTTACTTGAGCAGTTTTGGTTTTGTATTGTTTTCCGTCTATGTTAATAGTAACGCCTTTTGAAAGTTGATCAACTGCAGCTTGCGTAATGTCACCATCCACTTGTACCCAATAAGTTCGTCTGTGCTCAAAACTTGGATGCAATAAATGATGGTTAATGCTTGCATCATTGGTTAATAACAACAACCCTTCACTATCATAATCTAACCTTCCTACAGGATAAACATCTTTGGGTACATCTATTATGTCCTTTAAACACAATTTTCCATCTGTTGATGTAAATTGAGAAAGTACTTGAAAGGGTTTATATAATAGATAATAATTCATTGAAGAGGTAATCCAAATTAGCTAAAAAAAAACAAAGTCCCACTGTTGTGGGACCTCGTATATAGATGGGTTAGTAAGTACGGGAATTGAATTCCCATCACAATATTAATTATAGTTTATCCTAATTCAAAAAATTTTTTAAACAAATTTTTTGGGTTTATCCACAATAGCACTATATGACAGTATTTTGTTTTACAATATTTTGTGCTTGATTTTAAAAATTTAGAAAATAAAATTAACGAGTATACATTTTTTAAAAGCGCTACAACTATTGTAAACAAAGGGTTACAGAGAATTGTATTTTTTAAAATTAAGCGTAAACATAGTTTCAATTTATATACTAGCGCACATTGCTTACCAACTATTTTACGGAGAAAAATGGCAAAAAAAATTTTTTACAAAAAACCCTCGTTACCTTTGATTTAAGCCAAAAAACATACTTATGAAGCTTATCGCACCCGTTTCAATTAAATGGTTATCGTCTTTAATCCAAGCCGAAATTCTGGGAAATGATCAATTAGAAATTGCTGGAGTAAATGAAATTCATCAAGTTGAAAAAGGAGATGTCGTATTTGTTGATCATCCAAAATACTATGATACCTGTTTAAATAGTGCTGCTTCTTGTATCATTATTAATAATAAAGATGTAGTCATTCCAAATGGTAAAGCATTGCTTTTTTGTGCCGATCCATTTGAGGCCTATTTAACCATTGTAAAACATTTTAAACCTTTACAAGTAAGTAATAATGCAATTAGCGAGGACCTTATTGTGGGTGAAGGCACTATTATCATGCCCAATGTTTTTATTGGTAACAATGTACGCATTGGTAAAAATTGTACCATCTATCCTGGGGTTACTATTTTAGCAGATACCCTTATTGGTGATGAAGTAATTATACAAGCCAACACGGTAATTGGTGGTGATGCATTTTATTATAACACTAAAAAAAATAGACCTGCTTGGTATAAAAAAATGTTGAGTTGCGGTAGAGTGGTCTTAGAAGATAAAGTTGAAATTGGATGTGGTTGCACCATTGACCGTGGTGTGAGTGGTGATACTAAAATTGGTATGGGAACTAAAATTGACAATATGGTGCATATTGGACATGATACGCAAACTGCCGAAAATTGCTTAATTGCTGCACAGGTGGGTATTGCTGGCGGTGTAAAATTAGAAGCTGGGGTTACACTTTGGGGTCAGGTGGGAGTTAGTAAAACCCTTACTATTGGTGAAAATGCGATGGTTATGGCGCAATCTGGTGTACCTTCTTCCTTACCTGGCAATAAAGTATATATGGGCTTCCCTCCCGAGGAAGCAGGTGTTAAAAGGAGAGAATATGTTTGGATTAAACGTATTCCTGAGCTTTGGAAAAAAGTGATGGAAGATAAAAAAGCCTAGTTAGCAATTTTACAACAGATGGGTATCATTTACAATTGGTGTATATCCTTAAGTTCATTACAGGTCCTTTGAATGGTTTCCTCAATAGAACGATACTTGAATGCAGGAAAAGCTTTTAAGAATTTTGTATTGTCAAAATGCACAACTGCCTGCGCTGTTGCTGCCGTTTCTTTTGTTAATAAGGGTGCTTTACCTGTTATCATGCCTTTAATGGCTTCTATTCTCCATACAATGGCAGCCAATAAATGAGTGACTTGTTTGTAGGGTGGTCGTTTACCAAAGGCATTGGCTATACGCGTAAACACTTCTTTATATTCAATATTTGCTCCACTAATTATAAAGCGTTGTCCTTGTACATTGCTATTCATTAATAATTGCATAGCATCTACTACATCTAATACATCTACAAATCCACTTACCCCTTTTGTGTACCAAGGAAATTCATGATAAGCCGATTTAAATATTTCTGATGAACCCTTATTCCAATCTCCAGCACCTAAAATAATTACTGGATTTACTACTGCAACATTTAGGCCCTCTCCCATTCCCCTCCACACTTCCATCTCGGCCAAGTATTTTGACTTTCCGTAAACACTATTACTTGTCTCCGGCGTCCAATTCATTGTTTCATTAATGGGTGCATCCTCTCTTATTCTTCCTAATGCGGCAACCGAACTTACGTATACTAATTTTTGAATTTGATATTCAATACAAGCATTTACGATATTGGCGGTGCCTTCTATATTGGCCTGTAACATAGCAGCAGCTTGCTTTGGTGTAAATGAAACCAGTGCTGCGCAATGATAAACCTGACTTATTCCTTTCATTGCTTCTGCTATGCTGGAAACGTCTAAAATATCTCCTTTAACCCAATCAACTTTTTCTGCTCCTTTATAATTTGGTTTTGAACTTCGGTACAATGCACGCACAGCTAATCCTTTTTCAATCAAAGATTGTACTAAATGTGAACCCACTAAACCACTTGCACCTGTTACTAAAATCATGAATATTTATTTGTCTTTTAACAACTTGGCAATGTCTCTTTTTAATTGTTGCACTTCTACCGCTTTTAAACCATCATAAATTTTTCCGCGTATTTTTCCTTTACGATCAACAAGCGCAAAAAACTGTGTATGTATAAATTGATCCTCAATTTTTTCGACATTGTTTTTAGGATCGTCTAATAAATAGGAGCTTCTCGCCATTTGATATAAGCTATCCTTGCGCCCTGTGATGAAAATCCATTTCTTTGTATCCACTTTTAATGAATCGGCATAGCGCTTTAAAACTGGAACGGAATCGGTTCCAGGATTACAGGTATGCGAGAATATTTGAAAATCGGGCTCATCTTTAAACTGCATATAAATATCCTTCATGTTTGTATTTAACCTAGGGCAAATACCTTTACAGGTAGTAAAGAAGTATTCAACCACGGTTATCTTATTCAAAACATCGGCATCTGTTACGGGTTGTCCATCCTGATTGGTAAAATGAAAGGGTTTTACATAACTTAATGTTGGCATTTTTACCTTCCAGTTATCTGTGCCTCTAAATAAGAAATAATAAAAAGCACCCAATAAAACAGTAAAAAATACAAGATAAATAACAATCTTCTTAGACATAGCTAGTGAATTTTAAATGGGACCCCCATTTTAGATCATAAAGGTAATATTATTTTAGTTGACCTATCTTTGCAGTATGTTTAAAAATTGGAACTGGGATGCAGTGGGCATTGGTGCTTCTTTAGCTTGTGCTATTCATTGTGCTTTATTGCCTCTTTTTTTTAGTACACTACCTCTATTGGGCATTAATATTTTACACAATTTCCAATTTGAGTTTGGAATGATTATGCTCTCCTTTGGTATTGGTGCTTATTCGCTTTACCATGGATATAAAAAACATCATCACTCTTTTAAACCCATTATATTATTTAGTATTGGAATTGCTTTAATGTTTAGTAGGATGGCTTTTAGGCAAATAGAATTGTATTTATTATTTCCTGCAGCATTTTTTATCATCTTTGCACACATCAATAACCACCTGCGTTGTAGAGTGCACAATCATGCACATGCAGATGACTGTGACCACTAAATCTTTACTTTATTGTAAGTGTGATTTTATTTTGATCAAACTTTAAAGTACTGAGTGTTCCTATGCGAAAGTATAACTCATTGATCCATCCTTCTCATCCTTTAACTGAATACCCATTGCCGTTAATTGATTTCTAATTTTATCACTGGTTGCAAAGTCCTTTCTGGTTTTTGCGTCTTTACGAATTTCAATTAATAAGTCTATTACGCCTTTTAATTGTTCACGATTCGCACCAGCTTCCACTTTCAGTCCCATGATGTTTTCAATAAACAAAGTCAATTGGTTTTGCACATATAACCAAGTATCACCAGCAACCGCATCGGCAGTAATATGTTTGTCTTTTAATGAATTGATGCTTGGTAATATTTCAAATAAATTAGCGACTACTTTTGCAGTATTCATATCGTCATCCATAAATGCTTCCAACTCGCTTGCCCAGGTCTTTAATTGTGTATCTAAATTGTTATCCGTTGCAATGGTGCCTGCGGTAAAGCTTTGTGCTTTTAACCACTCATATGCTTCCATTAAACGCTTTAACGCTTTTTCAGATGCTTGTAAAGCTTCATTACTAAAATCTAAAGTACCTCGGTACTGACTTTGTAATATGAAAAAGCGAACTGTCATAGGGGCATAAGCCTGTGTTAATTCATGGTGATTGCCCGAAAACAATTCACTTAGTTTTATCACATTGTTATAGCTCTTACCCATTTTGCGGCCGTTAATGGTAATCATATTATTATGCATCCAATAACGTGCAGGAATTTCATGATTACACACATTGCTTTGTGCAATTTCACATTCGTGGTGTGGAAATTGTAAATCCATTCCACCTCCATGTATATCAAAACGTTTACCTAAGTACTTTGTAGCCATTGCAGAACATTCAATATGCCACCCTGGGAAACCTTCTCCCCATGGGCTTTGCCAACGCATTATGTGTTCTGCTGGTGCTTTTTTCCATAAAGCAAAATCTACTTTATTTCTTTTTTCTTCTTGATTCTCTAACTCACGCGTTGTTTCTAATTGCTCTTCTAAATTTCTTCCACTCAAAATTCCATAGGGCTGATTTTTTTTAGAATAGTCTTCATTGTATTTTACTACATCAAAATATACCGAGCCATTGCTTTCATAAGCATAACCATCTTTAATGATGGTTTTAATCATTTCTATTTGTTCTACAATATGACCAGTTGCCGTTGGTTCAATACTTGGTGGTAAATTGTTAAACTGCTCCATAGCCCAATGATACAAGTGCGTATATTTTTGCACCAGTTCCATGGGTTCTAATTTTTCCAAAATGGCTTTGGATGCAATTTTATCTTCTGCTTGCTTTCCTTCTTCCTCAAAATGTCCAGCGTCGGTAATATTGCGCACATAACGTACTTTATATCCCTTATGCAATAAATAACGATATACTACATCAAAGGTGATAAAAGGGCGGGCATGTCCCAAATGACTCTCTCCACTTACAGTAGGTCCGCAAACATACATACCCACATAAGGGGCATTAATAGGTTCAAAGACTTCTTTTTGACGGGTAAGGGAGTTGTAAATTTTTAGTGCCATAATGTGGGCACAAAGATATTTTATTTTGTGGAACCGCTTATTGTTTTTTCAATAATAAGTCGGCCATAATCATATGGTGGTCACTAAGATTTTCATCCACCTGATCCCAGGCTTTTACCTGCCATGAATGATTTGCCAATATATAATCAATTCTTAGCGTTGGAGAAAGACCCATAAATGTTGCACCTATTCCAAATCCTTTTTCTAAAAATGCATCCTGCCAACCACTTGCAATATGACGATAGGTATAAGAATTAGGGACATCATTAAAATCGCCTGTTAAAATAGTTGGATAGGGGCTTGCATTAATGGCTGCTTGTACTGTTTCTGATTGTATTGCCCTTTCGGTAAAGGCATGCTTCATTTTTCTTAGTACTCCCCATTTATTTTTAGTTGCATCATCAATAGCTTCAAAATCATTGTGTTTAAACCTGTAAGACGCCAAATGTGTTGTATACACTCTTATTGTATCATCTCCTTTTAATATCGTGGCCGCAATTAAACTTTCTTGATTGGTGTAAGGTATTCTTTGTGCACTGATGATTTTATATTTTGAATAAATAATACATCCCGCAGCATAAGCAGATGCTGGGTTTTGATAATCTTTTGAAAAATAGGAGTAAGGATATTTTTCATCAAAATATTGTGCATGATTAGCAATATCCCCTTTCCTTTCATTGGTATTATATTCCTGCATACAAATTATATCAGGATTCCATTTTTGGATAGAGTAGGCAATATCTTCCGTGCGAAACTTAAGGGTACTATTGGATTGTATTCCATTAAAGCCTTTAACATTCCAACTAATTATTCTTAAAGTGTTATCCTTTTTTTTAGCGGTAAATGCCAATCCTGGATGGAAGCCTATCAAAGCTATTATCAATTTCCATCCAACTACCAAACTTATAATAGAAGGCAATGCCAGCAATGGTTTTACAATTAGCCAAAAGATAAACAGTAAAAGTTCTATGGCTAATAGATAGGGGGTCATCAATCCTAAAAAACCATTCATCCAAATAAAAGAAATAGGCGTAAAAAATAAAGGATACAATAGTAAAATGGAAGCCACTATATTCAATAGAATAAGTGCTTTTTTCCCTAATTTTCTTATGCGTGATTTTTTGGCCATTAATTTTTAGGAGCTAAACTATTATTTAACAAATGTAATAGTTGATGCATCCATTTTCCTAAATCCTTTCCTCTTTTTAATAAGACAATATAAATTGCACCTGTTATACCACCCACTATTGTTGCCATATCCACTGCAATAGGTTCATCTATTAATATATATCCTTGTAATAATAAATAGAGTATACCTATTATCCATAAGGGTATGCCCCCTGCCAAATTAGTGAATAGTTTATGATTGGGGATAAATGCCATTGCGGCTATCACCAAGGCTGTTACACTTACGCCTGCACCAAAAAATGGTTGATTGGAACCTACTATTACAAATGTAACTGCTCCAAGCAAACCACTGTAAAAATAAATTGGGAACAGATGTTTGTTGGCGCCCTTTGTTTGTAGCGTATAACTAAATGCACTTAACCAAATCATATTGGCAAACAATATCCAAAATCCATCATGTACCCAGTTATAAGTAAGAAGGGCCCATGGATGGCTTAACCAACTATTGTTTAATGTAAAGGGTTGAAAGATTTGGGCATAATATTGTTCCAATGGTAAACTTTCTAAATAGTAAACCACTTTAATTAAACCCAACATTACATATCCCACCAAGTTAATAGCCAATAAGGCAACTAGGGTATTATTATCAGCGCCTAATAATGGTTTTTGATCTATTTCAGATTGCATGAATTATAATTTTATGAGCGCCTATTTTAGAATCTTCTGTTTCTACGTTTCCAAATATATACCAATACGAATCCCACTAATGCGCCTCCCACATGTGCCCATCTTGCTACGTTATCACCGGCTGAGTTTTTGAGTGCAAAAAACAACTCGTAAGAAAAATATAAAATACCCAACCATTTAGCTTTCATGGGAATGAAGAAATAAATGTAGATATAGGTATTAGGAAATAAATATACAAAGGCAATCAAAATTCCAAACACAGCACCACTCGCACCTAATGTAGCTACATCCACTCTTGCCTTATACCTTGCAATAAAATCCATTCCTTCGGCAGTTTGAGCTAATCCAGAAGTGACTACTTCACGATAAGCTTTTGTTGCATCCATTAATTCAATGGATAATATGCCTAAATGAATTAATGCTGCACCCACCCCACACAAAAAATAAAACAATAGAAATTGCTTAGGTCCCCATACATTTTCTAATATGGAGCCAAACATCCATAATGCTAACATGTTTCCAAAAATATGTCCAAGGTCCCCATGCAAAAACATATGCGTAATTAATTGCCAAGGCTTAAACAAATCACTTTGAAATGCATGTAAAGCAAAAATGTCTTCAAATGAAAATGCACTCGTTGGACCTGCAATTGTGTTTTGTGCTAAAAAAACCAATCCATTTATGATGAGTAAATTTTTAATTACTGCAGGTAACACATTAAATCCTGTGGGTCTAAATTGAGTCATTCTTTATCTTGATTTTATGAGGGTTACTTTCTTTTTAATTGAACTACATTCTCAATATGAAGGGTGTGTGGAAACATATCCACTGGCTGAATTTTAGTTACTCTATATTTTTCATCTAATAAAGCTAGGTCTCTTGCCTGTGTTGCTGGATTACAACTAACATACACAATTGTTGGTGCTTCCATTTCTAATAATTTACGCACTAATTTCTCATGCATTCCAGCACGCGGTGGATCTGTTATAATTACATCTGGCTTACCATGTGTTTCAAAAAAGGCATCATCACAAATATCAATTACATCTCCAGCAAAGAAAGCTGTGTCTTGTAGTTTATTCATGCTTGCATTTTCTTTTGCATCCTCTATTGCATCTGCTACAAACTCTACACCCACAATTTTTTTGGCTTGTTTACTGCAAAATATACCAATGCTTCCTGTTCCACAATACAAATCATATACCACTTCCTTGCCCGTTAATTCTGCAAAGTCTCTTGTAACTTGATACAAGCGTTCTGCTTGTTTTGAATTGGTTTGAAAAAAAGATTTAGGACTAATTTTAAATGCAAAATCTTCTAGCATTTCAGTAATATATCCTTTACCAAAAAATACTTGAGGTACTAAATCCTGCATACTATCATTACGCTTTGTATTAATCGTATATAGCAAGGTAGTTATTTGAGGAAACTGCTTTAACAATAAGTTTAATAATGCTTCCCGTTTTTCTTTATCCTCATAACCTAATATCAAATTCACCATCCATTGTCCATTGGTCGTATTGCGTACAAACATATTGCGCAACCAGCCTTGATGTTGTTTGATATTATAAAATGGCATTTCGTTCTCAATGGCAAAATTGACAACAGCCTTGCGCATTAAATTGGTAGGTTCAATTTGTAAATAACAGGTATCAATTTCAACCACTTTTTCAAAAAAACCACGTGCGTGAAAACCACCCGCACCAGGTGATTTTACTGCTTCCTCACCAGCAGCTTTCATAGCCTTAAACTCCTCAAAAGGAATAAATTTTTCGGTAGCAAATGTATATTCAACCTTGTTTCTATATCCCTCGGTAGGTGTTGCCCCAATTATAGGAGGTATTTCGGGTAGTGCTACTTTGGCTATTCTAGTTAAATTATCTACAACTTGCTTGTGCTTGTATTTTAATTGTTGATCATAAGGTAGCATTTGCCATTGACATCCACCACATACTCCAAAATGACTACAAAATGGTTTTACCCTTATGTCAGAATAGCTATGAAATTGCTTTACAAATCCTTCAGCCCAATCGGCTTTATTTTTTTGCAATTGTACATCTACTATGTCTCCAGGAACTGCACCTTCCACAAATACAACCTTCCCGTCCACCCTTGCTAAGGATTTTCCTTCGGCTGCATAGTCCTCAATAAGGACCTTTTCTAGTATTGGTTTTTGTTTAATTTTTCTCACTTGGACAAAGGTACTCAACAGGTGCTATATTTAAACTAAATAGTCATAGAAATTAACATGTCTAATTAATTTATATTTTTACAAAATGAAAAATATATTATTAGGTATTTTACTGTTTCCTGTATGCTTGGTTGCTCAAACAAAAAAAGTTACAAGTGCCACTAGCACAAAAACTGCTAGCACTGGTCATGCCATTCAAATTATTCTTAAACCATATCAAAATACTAAAATATATATTGGCACCAATTACGGTAACAATAAAGTGCTGGCGGACTCCTGTATTTTGAACGATAAAAGCGAAGGCTTATTTCAGTCCAAAGATAAACTTACCCCTGGCATTTACTTTGTGGTTTCACCTAAAATGAGCATTTTGTTTGATTTTTTGATTGATGATAAACAAGCATTCAAAATTGTAGCTGATACTTTGGATTTAAAAAATATTTCCATTATTGGCTCCAATGACAATACCTTATTTCAAAACTATTCAAAAGAAATTAACAACCTATTTGTTGAGCTAAACAGCATTGAAAATAATTATAAGAACGCAAAAAACGAAAAAGACTCTGCTCGTTTTAAAGAAGCCTATTTAATTAAAGACAAAGAAATTAAGCAAAACAGAAAAACATTTATTGAGAAAAATCCTAACTCAATGATGGCTTTCTTATTAAATACGATGCAAGTGCCTGATGCACCTAGTATTCCCATAATCAATGGCAAGGCGGATTCCCTGTATCCATATCGTTTTGTGAAAGATCATTATTGGGATAATGTAGTATTTAACGACAATAGATTAGTTAGAACTCCTTTCTTTGAAAAAAAATTAGACGACTATTTTAAAAACTATGTTTCACGCGAACCCGATTCTATTATTGAAGAAGTTCAGTACATGTTAACGGTTGCTAAAACGGGTAAGGAAATTTATCCTTTCTTACTTTTTAAATTTACCAACAAATATATTAGTCCAGAATTTATGGGTCAGGATAAAGTGTTCTTACACATTTATCAAAACTTTTTTGCAAAAGGCGATACCGTTTTATTAAATGAGGCTTCTAAAAAATCATTACACGACAGGGCTTATAGTTTAATGGCCAACCAACTTGGTTTACCCGCGCCAATACTGGTTTTGAACGATGTAGAAGACAAGCGTTTTGCATTACATACTATTAAAGCACCTTATACATTTATTGCATTTTGGGACCCAACTTGTAGCCACTGTAAAGTAGAAATTCCAAAATTAGATTCTATATATAAAGCTAGTTGGAAAGGATTAAACGTAAAAGTGGTTTCAGTAAATATTAATACCAAGGAACTAAGCGCATGGAAAAAATTTATTTCTGACCATCAATTAGAAGGATGGATAAATGGTTATCAAACTGAAGAGGACTTAAACAGAGAAATTAAAGAAGGAAAACCCACCACCATTAGGCAATTATATGATGTATATAAAACACCAACTTTTTATTTACTAGATAAGGATAAAAAAATAATTGCCAAAAATTTAAGTATTGAACAGTTTAATGATTTTTTACAAGCTACTATTAAAAAGACCAACTAAGCTCTACTATACCTTACACAAAAAAGGAGTCATTTTTTGACTCCTTTTTTTATTCATTTTGTATATGCTGCTAAAAAACGTCAGCCACAACGTCCTTAATTACTTTTGGTTTTCCCAATGTATAATAATGCAAAACGGGTACCCCAGCGGCTTTCAGCTCCTTGCTTTGTTGTATTAACCACTCTGTTCCTACCTGCTCACAAGCTTCTTCGGTACTTGCTGCTTGCATAGCATTACGTAAGTCAACGGGAATATCCACATAAAAAATATTAGGTAAAATAGTCAATTGCTTTTTATTGGTAATGGGTTTTAACCCTGGAATAATAGGCACATTAATACCTATGCTTCTGCAAGCATCTACGTATTCAAAATATTTTTTGTTGTCAAAAAACATCTGCGTCATAATATATTGTGCACCAGCATCTACTTTTTCTTTTGCTCTTTGCAAATCAAACTCCATACTAGCCGCTTCAAAATGCTTTTCTGGATAACCAGCAACACCCATACAAAAATTGGTCTTACTTCCATTTACAATTTCCTTATCCAAATACTCGCCTTTATTTAATCCAACTACTTGTTGTAATAAATCAATGGCTTGCTTGTTTCCATCGGGTTCGGGTACAAAGGTTTTTTGCCCTTTCTCCGCATCTCCTCTTAACACCAATACATTGTCAATTCCTAAAAACTGTAAGTCAATTAAAGCATCTTCGGTTTCTCTTTTTGAAAATCCTCCACAAATTATATGTGGCACTGCGTCTACATTATAGTGGTTCATTATGGCTGCACAAATACCAACTGTTCCTGGTCGCTTGCGCACGTCTACTTTTTCTTCCAAACCCGCTTCATTTTGACGAACAATGGTTTCACTACGATGGTAAGTCACATTAATCCATGAGGGTTTAAACTCCATTAATGGATCCAAATGCTCATATATATATGAAATTGTACGGCCTTTTAATGGAGGCAATACCTCAAAGGATACCAATGTGTCTTTTGCCTTAGCCAAATGTTCAATAACCTGCATAGTATTTATTTATAACGATAGTTTGCAAAAATAGTTAATATTAGCAACCGACAGATGCAAAACCTATATTTACCCTTATTTTTGTACAAATATTTAACGTGATACTTACTATACATACCGATAAACTTATCAAGCAATACAAGAGCCGCCGTGTTGTAGACCAAGTGAGCATTTCAGTAAAACAAGGTGAGATTGTAGGCTTGTTAGGTCCTAACGGAGCTGGTAAAACAACTACTTTTTATATGGTGGTTGGACTCATTGCTCCGGATGAGGGTCGTGTGTTTTTGAATGAGGAAGATATTACTAAACTTCCTATGTATAAAAGAGCACAAATGGGTTTGGGTTATTTACCACAGGAAGCAAGTGTTTTTAGAAAGTTATCGGTTGAAGACAATATCATGGCAGTTTTGGAAATGACTAAATTAACAAAGGGCGAAAGAGACCATAAATTAGAATCCCTTTTAGATGAATTTAATTTACACCATGTGCGTAAAAACAATGGTGATAGTTTAAGTGGTGGAGAAAGAAGAAGAACTGAAATTGCGCGCGCTTTAGCCGTGGATCCAAAATTTATTTTATTAGACGAGCCCTTTGCTGGTGTGGATCCCATAGCAGTTGAAGATATACAGTCGGTAGTAGCCAGACTAAAATTAAAGGACATTGGTATTTTAATTACCGATCATAATGTGAACGAAACCTTATCTATTTGTGACCGTGCTTACTTACTTATTGAGGGCAAAATTTTTAAACATGGTACAGCCGAAGAATTAGCAGAAGACGAACAAGTACGTAGACTTTATTTAGGTACTAATTTTGAATTGAAACGTAAGGATTGGATTATTGAAATGGGTCAAAAAAGCTAAATTATTTAAGCGTATGGCGTATATTGTGACACGCCTATGAAGATTTTTAGTCCCGCACTTTCAAGACTGGCTCGCCTTCGCTACTGGCGAATAGAGCACTGGGTTGACAGCCCTGTTGCTGCGCAGCGTGAAGTGCTTCAGGATTTAATTACACATGGTCAATACACACAATTTGGACGTAAATTTCAGTTTGCAGAAATATTCAATATTCGAAAGTTTAAAGAGACGGTTCCCATTCATGAATACGAGGACCTAAAGCCTTATATTGACCAAATTATGGCTGGCGAGGATTCTGTATTATGGAATACTCCGGTGGAATGGTTTGCTAAAAGTAGTGGCACTACTAATGACAAAAGCAAGTTTATACCTATTACAAAAGAAAGTATTGAAGACAATCACTTTCAAGGATCCAAAGACGTATTAACTATTTATTATAATGCCTTACCCAATAGTGACTTGTTAACGGGTAAGGGACTAGTTATTGGAGGAAGTCATCAAGTACATCCTATAAAAGAGGATATTCAATATGGTGATTTAAGTGCAGTGCTTTTGCAAAACTCACCTATTTGGTCTAGTTTAATTCGCACACCTGAACTTTCTATTGCTTTGATGGATGAGTGGGAAGACAAAATTGAAAGCCTTGCACAAAATACCATTAACGAGGACGTGAGTTCCATTGCAGGCGTGCCTACTTGGACCCTTGTGTTGTTAAAAAGAATTTTAGAAATTACAGGAAAGCAAAATATAAAAGAAGTGTGGCCCAATTTTGAGCTATACATTCATGGTGGCGTTTCATTTACTCCTTACAAAGAACAGTTTAAAAAAGTAATTGGACCTAATTGTAATTACTTAGAAATATATAATGCAAGTGAAGGATTTTTTGCAGCGCAGGATAGGATTAACGAGGAGGGTATGTTGTTGTTTTTAAATCATGGAATATTTTATGAGTTCATGCCCATTGAAGAATATGGAAAAGAAAAGCCAATTACGATTGGTTTAAATAAGGTTGAGCTAGGAAAAAATTATGCTATTGTAATTAGCACTAATGGTGGCTTATGGAGATACCTAGTTGGCGACACCATTCAATTCACCAACCTAAAACCTTATCGCATTAAAGTATCCGGCAGACTAAAACAATACATTAATGCATTTGGGGAAGAAGTAATTGCAGATAATACCGATAAAGCGATAAGCGAATCCTGCAAAGAGTTTGGTGTTACTATGAAAGAGTATACCGCTGCCCCTGTTTATATGTCTGATAATGCATCTGGAGCACATGAATGGTTAATTGAGTTTGATGAAAACCCAAAAGATATGCGGGCCTTTACTGCATCTTTGGATAAAAATTTACAAGCACTGAATAGCGATTATGAAGCTAAACGACATAAAAATATTGCTTTGAGTTTACCTTTTGTTACAGCAGTAAAAAAAGGTTGCTTTCATGAATGGTTAAAACAAAAAGGTAAATTAGGTGGACAACATAAAGTGCCAAGGCTATCTAACGAGAGAACTTATGTGAATGAAATTAAAAGTATACATCAAGCAATTAATTAATTTATCTTTGTTGAAATAAAAATAATAATGCTATGAAATTATTAGCAGGTAAGACAGCTATTGTAACAGGTGCAGCAAGAGGAATTGGTGCAGCCATTGCTTTAAAATTAGCAGAACAAGGTGCGCATATTGCATTTACCTATGTAAGTGATAGTAGTGCCGAAAAGGCAAATCAATTAGTAGCTGAAATAGAAAAATTAGGGGTGAAAGCTAAAGCATACAAAGCAAACGCTGGTGACTTTACAGCTTGTGAAACATTTGTAAACGATGTGGTCGCTACCTTTGGTACTGTTGATATTTGCGTTAATAATGCAGGTATTTCAAAAGACAATTTGTTATTGCGCATGACCCCAGAACAATGGGATGAAGTAATGGAGACCAATTTAAAAAGTGTCTTTAACATGACTAAACAAGTTATTAGACCCATGATGAAAGCAAGAAGTGGTTCCATTATTAATATGAGTTCTATTATTGGTATTCGTGGTAATGCTGGTCAAAGTAGTTATGCCGCAAGTAAGGCAGGTATTATTGGTTTTACAAAATCTATTGCAGCAGAAATTGGAAGTCGCAATATTCGTTGCAATGCCATTGCTCCAGGATTTATTGAAACAGATATGACACATTATTTAAATGAAGGCGAAGCGGGTAAAGCATTTTTAGATAAAATTCCTCTGGGTCGTTTTGGTAAAGCAGAGGAAATTGCAAACACCACTTTGTTTTTAGCAAGTGAATTAAGTAGTTATATCACAGGTCAAGTAATTAGTGCTTGTGGTGGTTTAAATATCTAGTCTCAAATTATATTTTACGAACACATCATAAAAAAAGGATCAACGTTTGTTGATCCTTTTTTGTTTGCTACCTTTTATGCAATAGGTTCTTTTAAATTCTTGCGTCTATTTCTTTTTTCAAATCAGCATAAATACTTTCCACCGTTCCTTCTCCCTTTATGGAAACTACTTTATTAAATTGTGCATAATAAGTAGCAACAGCTGTAGTTTTATCATGATACTCTTTAATTCTTGCACGAATAATAGTTTCATTCGTATCATCACTACGTCCCGATGTTGCACCTCGGCCTAATAGTCTTTTTACCAATTCTTCTTCTGTTACCTCTAAAGCAAGTACTACATTAATTTCATTTGACTTTTCCTTTAACAATGCATCTAATGCTACACATTGTGCTGTTGTTCTTGGGAAACCATCAAACAAAAACCCTTTAGCTTCAGGATGAGCAGTCATAAAATTATCTACCATTCCAATCACCACTTCATCTGGTACTAATTGTCCTGCATCCATTAATGTTTTTGCTTTTAAGCCCAATGGAGTTTGGTCGGCAATTTCAGATCTTAATAAATTTCCTGTGGAAAGGTGTTGCAAGCCATAAGCTGCAATAATGTTCTCACTTTGGGTTCCTTTGCCGCTACCTGGAGGGCCAAATAATATTAAATTAAACATGCTAAAGAGTTGGGTTCAAAGATACTGAACTCATCTAAATTATTGTTCTTACATCAATTAAAAAACTAAACAAAAATTTCGAATACTTGTTAGTATTTTTATAACCGAAATCACTTTTATGTTCAAAACACTTTGTTTGCTGACTTTAATCAGCTTTACGGCTTGTGCCCAAGGAACTACAAAGGCATCCACATTAAAAAAAGACAAAATGGAAAATACACAAAACCCTTATTATAAGCCTGACCAAAAAGACGCAATCGTATTGCCAGATAGCGTTTGGCGACAAGTACTTTCACCCGAAGTATATAATATTGCCAGGGAAAAAGGAACTGAAAGACCCTTTACCAGTCCATTTGAAGAGAGCAAAGAAGTTGGCACTTACCATTGTGCAGCTTGTGGTAATGCCCTTTTTAAAAGCAATGCAAAATTTAGCAGTGGCTGTGGTTGGCCTAGCTTTTTTGAACCCATTTCAAAAGCAGCCATCATTTATACGCCCGATAATTCTCATGGAATGAGTCGTACCGAAGTACAATGTGGAAAATGTAAAGCCCACTTGGGTCATGTGTTTGAAGACGGGCCTCCACCAACAGGATTAAGATATTGCATTAATGGAGTTGTTTTAAAGATGGAAAAACAATAATGAAGCAGGCTTCAATTTGTATTTCACCACTTGACTGGGGACTTGGACACGCAACAAGATGTATTCCTATTATTGATGCATTCAAATCACTTGGTTATAAAATATATATTGCAAGCGATGGTAATCAAGAAGCAATTTTAAAACAAGCTTTTCCTGATGCTCATTTTTTATCCTTAAAGGGCTATGGGGTTCGCTACACTAAAAATAAAAACTTATTGTTTTTTTCATTGGTGTTACAAGTTCCTAAAATATTAGTAGCTATTGCACGAGAATATTTTTGGCTTAAGCGCGCGCATCGCCTACATCAATTTGACCTAATTGTTGCTGATAATAGATTTGGTTTCTTTCATAAAAAATTACCTAGCGTTTTTATAACCCACCAATTAAATTTACAAACCCCCTTTAGATGGACTAGTAATTTATATCAGCTTTTATTATCTACTTGGTTAGATAAATTTACAGCTTGTTGGGTACCAGATATTATTGGTGATCATAATTTATCGGGGGTGCTTGTTCATCCCAAATACAAGCCTAGTATACCTATTTGGTATATGGGTTGTATGTCCCGCTTACAGCATAAACTGGTGAATGAAAATTACAATACACCCAATGTGCCTGAAGCACAAAACAAAACTGAAATTGAATTTTTAGCAATTGTTTCAGGACCAGAACCACAAAGAACCCTTTTAGAAAATCAAATTTGGGATGCAGGAAATGCATTAGGATTACCCTTTGTAATGGTTGCTGGATTACCTACTCAACAATTGTATAATAAAATAACAGCTGCCGGAGAATTATATCATCATCTAGATGCTTCACATTTAGTAAAACAGATTCAACGCGCTAAATATATTATTTGTAGAGGTGGTTATACTAGTTTAATGGAATTAACACCCTTTCATAAAAAGCTAATTTTAATTCCTACGCCTGGTCAAACAGAACAAGAATACTTAGCTAAATATTGGGCTGAAAATAACTGGGCAATTTGCTTTGATCAATCAAAGTTTAATTTGGAAATAGCCATTAAACAAGCTAGCGCTCATGATTTTAATTGGCCCGATTATGCTCAATTTTCTACAGATGCACTTGCCTCAGCCTTAAAGAACTTAGAAAAATTATAATTTTTCAGGGCCTATGTATTAAGGCCTTAACTTTGTAATATGGCTGTTCAAAAAATTAGCATTGATGATTTTATTATAAATGCATCTCAACAAATTGTAATTGATGTTCGTAGTCCAGGTGAATTTGAGCATGCACATATTCCTGGTGCTTTTTCGCTTCCGCTATTTAATAATGAGGAAAGAGCAGTTGTTGGTACTACTTATAAAAAACTAAGCAGAGAAGATGCAATCAAAATTGCATTGCCGATGTTTGGAAATAAAATGTTGCCAATGGTGGAGCAGGTTGAAAAATGGGTAACTCATTTTCAAGAAAAAAACAATGGAAGCAAACCCCTACTTTATGTACATTGTTGGAGAGGTGGTATGCGAAGCGCGGCCGTTGCATGGTTATTAGACTTATATGGATACAAAGTTGCGCAACTAACCGGGGGCTACAAAGCTTACCGCAATTGGATAATAGCACAGTTTAGTGTTCCCTATACCATTAAAGTACTTGGAGGATATACGGGTTCGGGTAAAACAGAAATTTTAAATTCACTCAAAGAAAACGGTGAAAATATAATTGATTTAGAAGGACTAGCACATCATAAAGGATCCTCCTTTGGAGCACTTGGACAGGCTCCACAGCCCACTCAAGAAATGTTTGAAAACTTATTGGGTGTTGCATTGTCAAATATAAAAGACAAACAAAAAACCATTTGGATAGAAGATGAAAGTCAAAGAATTGGAACCGTTATGGTACCTTCTATCTTTTTTAATTCAATGCGAGAAAGCCCCTGTTATTTTTTAGAAATACCTTTTGAAGAAAGATTAAATTTTATAGTGCGTCAGTATGGTATTTTTGAAAAAGAAGATTTGATTGCAGCCACCACGCGCATCCAAAAAAGACTAGGCGGACTTGAAACAAAAAATGCAGTTCAATTTATTGAAGAAAATAAAATCAAAGATGCTTTTGCCATTTTATTAAAGTATTACGACAAGTGGTATTCAAAGTTTTCTCAACCCAATACAACATCACCTAAATTACACCTTAATAAAATATCGGCTTTAAGCGTGGACCCTGTTGTCAATGCCAACTTATTGATGACTTTAAATACATAAATCAATTTTATGCAATATTTACTTTCATGGTGGATATTTACAGTTCGTGGCTGGAAAATTGAAGGGAAGTTCCCATATGAATTAAAAAAATCCATTTTAGTGGTGGCTCCTCATACCCACTATCTCGATTTTTTTTTGGGACTAGCTATTAGAAAAAAAACTCATATTGAATTTGTTCATTTTTTAGGCAAAAAAGAGCTTTTTTGGGGTATTTTTGGAGTAATTCTGCGTTATTTAGGTGGTTTTCCAGTAGAAAGGTCAAAAAATCTTAATCAAGTTGATCAGGTAGTTGCACTCTATAATAGTAAGGAAAGTTTTCATATTGCTTTATCCCCCGAAGGAACCCGAAAAAAAGTGAGTAGGCTTAAAACAGGGTTCTATCATATTGCAAAAAATGCCAATGTGCCAATTATTATGGTTGGGTTAGATTTTGGAAATAAAAAAGTCATATTTAGCGAACCCTTTTTTACAAGTGCTAATGAGGTTGCAGATAAACAAAAAATTGTTGCTTTTTTTAAAGGTATGCAGGGCTATGTACCTGAAAATAGTATAACCGAGAACATAGAAGGTTAAAGTTCGTTTATTTTTAAACAATTGTTTTGTAGTGCTATTCTATTATTAGTATTTTTGTTTAGGCCATTGGCTACTTTTATTCATTTAAAATAAAAAAGAAACAGTATGAAAAGTAAAATTTTTTTAGCGCTTGCCATCGTAAGTATTGGTGCTTATTCTTGTGTAAGTCCTAAGAAATTACAAGAAAGCGAAGCAAAAGTTGCTCAATTAAACGGAGCATATGCAGAGTTACAAGGAAAATACCGTGATGCTGAAGACGCTTTACAAAAAAGCAAATCAGATGCTGACAAAGCAACTGATAAATCAAAATCTCTACAAGCAACTATCGACGATTTAAATAAACAAGTTGACTTCTTAAAATCAAACAACAACGTTGTATTAAATCAATTAAAAGATATGTCAGTTGTTACTGGCGCTCAAGCTGAAAGCATTAAAAAATCTTTAGAGAACATTGGTGCTAAAGACTTATATATTCAAGGTTTACAAAGCTCAATCGCACGTAAAGATTCTATCAACATGAACTTAGTGATGAATTTGAAAGGTGCAATTGGCGACTTAAACGATGGTGATATCAATGTTAAAGTTGATAAAGGTGTTGTTTATGTTGACATTTCTGATAAATTATTATTTAAGAGCGGAAGCTTTACGGTAACTGATAAAGCAAAAGTTGTTTTAGGTAAAGTTGCTAAAGTATTAGCGGCTCAACCACAAATTGAATTTATGGTAGAAGGTCATACTGATACTAAGCAATTATTAGGAAGCAACAATGTAATGGAAGACAACTGGGATTTATCTGTAAAGCGTGCAACAACTGTAGTTCGTATTTTACAAGAAACTTATGGTTTAGATCCTAAGCGTATGACTGCAGCTGGTAGATCAGAATACATTCCTGTTGCTGACAACAATACTGCAGAAAACAGAGCAAAAAACAGACGTACAAGAATTGTTATCTTACCTCAATTAGATCAGTTCTTTAAATTATTAGAGAAGAAGTAGTTGTTAATTTCTCGGCCCTTTTATAAAATTTTAGGGCCTCAAAAAGCTTCCATATTTAATTTTGTCGGCGCCCCCCATAAACGAGGGCGCCGATTTTATTTTATTCCCTAAATAAGTTTTCTATGCATCAGATGCTGTCGCATCTTCTTATTAGTCTTAGAACTTGTATAAACAAAGTACTTTTCTCCACATCGCAAAAGCACACCGTGCTTTTGCTTATCTTCGCGACATGCAACAAGCGTATTTGAACGGATTAAACGAAAGACAAAGAGAAGCGGTTTTACATATGAACGGCCCACTTATGATTATTGCTGGTGCGGGTAGTGGTAAAACCAAGGTATTGACTTCTAGAATTGCTCATTTAATGTTTAGTGGGGTTGACTCTTTTAATATTCTTGCCCTAACCTTTACCAATAAGGCGGCTGCCGAAATGAAAGAGCGTGTTGAAAAAGCACTTGGTAATACAGAAGCACGTAATTTATATATTGGCACTTTCCATAGCGTGTTTGCACGTATTTTAAGAGCAGAAGCCGCTAAAATTGGCTATCCTCAAAGCTTTACCATCTACGATTCCGATGATTCCAAATCGGTTTTAAAGCAAGTAATTAACGATATGGGGCTTGACGATAAATTATACAAACCCAATATTGTTTTAAATAGAATTTCTGGTGCGAAGAATGCTTTAGTGAGTCCTGCAGAATATGCAATGGATAATTTTTTGAAACAAGAAGACGCGCGTTCAAATCGTCCTCAAATTGCTGAAATTTATGCAAGCTATGTGGCGCGTTGTTTTAAAAGTGGTGCCATGGACTTTGATGATTTGTTGTACAAGATGCACGAGTTATTGCGCGACTTTCCAGATGTATTACACAAGTATCAACATAAATTTAAATACATATTAATTGATGAGTACCAGGATACCAATCCAGTACAATATCAAATTGCAAAACTATTAGCCGCAGCGCATGAAAACCTATGTGTGGTGGGTGATGATGCGCAAAGTATCTATAGTTTCCGTGGTGCTACCATTGAAAACATTTTACAGTTTCAAAAAGATTATGATGACGTTAAGTTAGTGAAGCTGGAACAAAATTATCGTAGTAGTAAATCCATTATTGAAGTTGCTAACCACGTAATTAAAAATAACAAGGGACAAATTCCAAAAGAGTTATGGACCGATAATGCAGAAGGTGAAAAAATAAAGTTGGTGCGCACTATGACCGACAATGAAGAAGGAAAATTTGTTGCCGATGCTATTCAAGAAAATAAATTAAGGAATCATTTTTATAATAAAGACTTTGCCATATTGTATCGCACCAATGCACAAAGTAGATCCTTTGAGGAAAGCTTAAGACGCATGGGGATTGCTTATAAGATATATGGTGGGCTTAGCTTCTATCAAAGAAAGGAAGTAAAAGACTTTATTGCTTATTTACGCCTTATTGCAAATCATAAGGACGAAGAAGCTTTAAAAAGAATTATTAATTATCCCGTTAGAGGCATTGGAAAAACAACCGTTGAAAAATGTTTAGTGCTAGCCAGTGAAAACAATATTACATTTTTTGAAGTATTAGAAAAAGCTAAGGGTTTTGGATTTAAAGCGGGGACACTTACTGCAATAGAAGAGTTTGTGACCATGATTAAATATTTTCAAAATCAATTAACAAAACATAACGCTTCGGATGTTGCGGTTCAAGTTGGCAAGCACACGAATATAGTTAAGGAATTATTTAACGATAAAAGCACCGAAGGATTAGCTCGATACGAAAACGTGCAAGAATTATTAAACTCTATTAAAGAGTGGACCGAAAGTCCAAGTAATGATGATGGTGAATTGGGCGATAAAAGCCTAGGTTCCTATTTACAACAAATTACTTTAATAACGGATGCAGACAATGATACCGAAAATGAAGACACCGTAAAATTAATGACGGTACACGCAGCTAAAGGTTTGGAATTTGATTGTGTGTTTGTAGTAGGCTTAGAAGAAACCTTATTCCCAAGTGGAATGAGTATTAATACAAGAGAAGAGTTAGAAGAAGAAAGACGTTTATTTTATGTGGCAGTAACAAGGGCTAAAAAGCATCTTTGGTTAAGCTATGCAAATTCAAGATATAGGTTTGGGCAATTGGTTCAAAATGACCCAAGTCGTTTTATTGAGGAAATGCCAGAAGACCAATTAGACAAGTCAAGTGCTGGTGGTGGCGCACGCAATCAAAGTTCAGGTTGGGGCAGCGCTTATGACCGCATGCACGGAGGCAATAATAGAGGCTGGCAAGAACAAAGACCTACAAAACCTTCAGCCTCAAAAGCTACTGGTTCAAGTCCTAGTGCACCAAGCAAACCAAGTTATATGCCTGTTGTTCCACCAAGTACACTTAATAAAAACCATATTCCTTCCGCTAATTTTACTGCTGCAGATCCTTCTGCGCTGGAAGCAGGTATGAAAGTAGAGCATCAAAAATTTGGATTTGGCGTAATTAAGGAAATTGAGGGTTCGGCACACAATCCCATTGCGCTCATCCTATTTGACACAAATGGCGAAAAGAAAATAATGTTAAACTACGCCAAACTAAGTATTATACCATAGCTTTTAAAGCTTTGATTCACTTAATTAGCTCTATTGCTTTTTCGATATCGGAAAAATAAACACAAGTTGCGGGACATGGTGGGTATGGGCCTTTATTTTTGATTAATTTTGTATTCAATTAGCATTAAAAGATATTTTATGATCACAACAGGAAATACAATTGTAAGCATCTATACCGAGATGACTCCTAATCCAGAGACGATGAAGTTTGTTGCCAATAAACTTTTATATCCAGGAAAAAGTATTGACGTGGCGGAAGAAAGTTTAGCAACCCCTTCACCTTTAGCAAAAGAATTGTTCAGCTTCCCTTTTATCAAAAGCGTATTTATAGCAAGTAATTTTATTACACTTACTAAAAGTGCTGACACAGATGATTGGCAGGATGTAATTCCTACTATCAAAACATTTTTAAAAGAATATTTAGAAAACGGTGGTGTGGTAGTAAACGAGGAAGAAGTTGCAAAAATTAAACAAGAAGCAAGCAATACCGTACATGCAGATGATGATGACGTTGTAAAGCGTGTGAAAGAGTTATTAGAAAACTATGTAAAGCCTGCAGTTGAAATGGATGGCGGTGCCATTCAGTTTAAAAGTTATAATGACGGTATTGTAAACTTAATGCTACAAGGATCTTGCAGTGGTTGCCCTTCAAGTATGGTTACACTTAAAGCGGGTATTGAAGGCATGATGAAGCGTATGATTCCTGAAGTAAAAGAAGTAGTAGCCGAAGCAGAATAGGTTTTTATTATAGTTGGGTTAGAAATACGAAAAAGGCCTCGCATTACAGCGAGGCCTTTTTATTACCTACAGCTTTCCGTAAAGTGGAATTGCATTTCGAAAAGCTTACAGCTTTCCGTAAAGCGGAATTGCATTTCGAAAAGCTTACAGCTTTCCGTAAAGCGGAATTGCATTTCGAAAAGCTTACAGCTTTCCGTAAAGTGCACGCAACTTATCACGCGTCATAATTTTTTCCCAATCCTTACCCAAGGCATTTTCCCATAAAGGTTTCATGCCTAGTGATACATTTATCATGGAATCAAATTGTTCTTCTGTTAAGTTGGCACAAATGCCAGTAGGAATTTCAATATTGTTTTTCTCTACCATGTATTTAAACTCTTTCACCCCTGCTGGATAATATTCTTCCAAATGATTCATCACAATACAATTACCAATGCCATGCTTAGTGCCTAATAAAAAGCTTAAGCCATAACTTACCGCATGTGCAACTCCAACTTGACTATACGCAATACTCATGCCACCTGCATAAGAAGCCATCATTAATTGATCATCACTTTCGTCATCCCATTTTTCTTTCTCTACAAATACTTTACGACATAATTCTAACGCTTTTTCACCATAACTTTTACTAAACTCATTTAAGTAAGTACCTTCTAAACTTTCAATACAATGTATATAACAATCCATACCTGTATAAAAACGTTGATTCACTGGCGCATTTTGAGTTAACTCAGGATCTAATACAATTTGATCAAAGGGTGTAAAATCTGAATTCATTCCCAACTTACGTACTGGACCAGTTAATACTGTTGTACGGCTTACTTCGGCACCCGTTCCACTTAATGTTGGAATACCTACTTTATATACACCTGCTTGTTTTACTAAATCCCATCCTTGATAATCAGCAGATGATCCCGGATTGGTCATCATTAAAGCAACTGCTTTTGCTAAATCCATTGTAGAACCACCACCAATACCAATAATACCGCTCACTTCACCAAACTCTGCTTTTAATTCTGCAGCCAAAGCATCAACTTGTTTTGTTTTTGGTTCATGGGTAACATCAACGTAAACAATTTTATCTTTCCCTCTTAATGGTACTCTACTCACCAATGGTTTCCCAATAAAAAAATGATCAAGAAAAAATATCATTGGAAAATTGCCCTTACGCTTAGGAGCAATAATTTCATCTAATTGATTGAATGCGCCACGACCATACACTACATAGTCGACCATTTTAAAGTTGCGGAATTGCATAGTGGTTATTTTAAATTGTAGGGATTTATATACATTACAAATCCGCTACAAAGATAAACTTTATAGCGGATTCGATTACTTGTTGAGACTAATAAATTATAATAGCCTAGTGTACTAATTTCTTTTGAAGGTCTTCCAATGAAACGCCTTTGGTTTCAGGTACTTTTGCTAATATCCAAACTAATTGCAATGCCATCATTACAGCGAAAAAGGCAAAAATAGGCCAAGGATTTTCTTTAAAAATACCATATTCACTATCTAAAAACACAGGCGTAATTAAAGTAATTAATGCAGCAAAGATCCAGTGAATGCTGGCCCCAAAAGCCTGACCCTTTGCACGAATTTGAGTTGGAAATATTTCAGAAATTAATACCCAAATCACAGCACCTTGTCCAATAGCGTGTGCTGCGATAAATAATAATAAAAAGCTTAACATAAACTCGGGAGCGCTATGGGCTACAAAACCATAAGCCACCATTGACAAACTAATAATATAACCAAAGGATCCAATTATTAATAAAGTTTTACGACCAATACGATCAATTAACCAAAGTCCCACAAAAGTGAAAACCAGGTTCATCATACCTAAGGAAATAGAACTTAGTAAAGAATTATTTTTTGCAAATCCCGCTTCTTCCAAAATTCTTGGCGCGTAGTATAATAAGAAATTAATACCTGAAACCTGATTAAAAAATGCAACAAAAAAAGCTAAAGAAATAATTTTAGTATGGTGTTTTGTAAAAAGCTTTATGGTACCAAATGACTTTTCTTGTTCATTAGATGTTTTTATTTCTTGAATAGTCTCATCAATATTTTCAACACCCACAGTTGCTAATGTTTTTCTTGCACCAGCTTCGTCATTCTTAACAGATAACAACCATCTTGGACTTTCTGGCAAGCCCAGTGTCATAACAGTATAAATTGTTGAAGGAATTAATAATACGGCTAACATAAAACGCCAATCATTCACACCACCAAAACCATGTAAAAAATAATTAGATAAATAAGCAATCAAAATTCCAAACACAATATTAAACTGGTACATGCCTACCAACTTTCCACGATTGTTTTTATTTGAGATTTCGGAAATATAGGTTGGGGCTGCTACAGATGATACCCCAATGGCTATGCCTCCAATGAGTCTAAAGAATGAGAATGTATATGGGTCCTGCGCCAATGCCGATCCTATTGCAGATGCTATAAACATAACACCTAACCAAATTAATACTTTTTTACGGCCATACTTTTCGGTTGGAGCGCCAGCAAATATAGAACCAATCACTGTTCCCCATAATGCCATGGACATAATAAAAAATCCATGAAACCAGGGTGTAGTATGCCACAACTCTTGTATTGGCTTATCTGCACCTGATATTACAACCATATCAAATCCAAATATAAATCCAGCCAAAGCAGCTACGACTGTTGATTGAAATAATTTTCCTTTATTCATTTTATGCTATTTTAAACTACTTATTTTTTTAATTTTTTTTACTTTAAAAGCGATGCTGCTTTAATTAAATCTTCGGGGGTATCAATTTCAACACCCATATACTCTGTTACAACCATTCTAATGGGAACACCATTTTCTAAATAACGTAGACATTCAATTTTTTCCGCAGCTTCTAGTGGCGTCATTGGCCAGTTGGTAAAATTGATAAGTGCTTGTTTTTTAAATGCATAAACACCAATATGCTCATAATATTTGATGGCAATATCTGTTGCCCTTGGATAAGGTATTACACTTCTTGAAAAAAACAATGCGTTCATTTTATTGTCTACTGCTACCTTAACATAATTAGGATCTTCTATTAATGTAGGATTGGTTAACACTTGCATTAATGATGCAACTTGTACACTTGCATCGGCAAAAACATCAATCACTTTTTGAAGTGGCTCTCTTTTTACAAATGGTTCGTCTCCTTGAACATTTACTACAATATCAATATCTAATTCCACAACAGCTTCTGCAATTCTATCCGAACCACTTTCGTGTGAGTGCTTGCTCATAATGGCCTTACCACCATTACTTTCAATTTCTTTAAAAATAATTTCACTGTCAGTAACAACATATACTTCATCAAAAAGACCCGTTGCTTTTGTATTGTCATATGTGTGTCTTATCACCGTCTTGTCTCCTAGTTGTTGCATCAGCTTTGCAGGAAAGCGTGTTGCTGCATAACGCGCAGGAATAAATGCACCAATTTTTGCCATGCTTAAAATGCTTTTAATAATCTGTTTTAATATTAGAATTGAATGGAACTTTTAGCTGATAGGCAATTGACTCATCCATTGCATTGTCCAATACATCTAATCCATATTCAATTTCACTCATTGGAGTATTTGTATAGGTTCCCAAAAAACGATCCCAAAATGAAAAAATATTTCCATAATTACTATCCGTTTGCGGACGAATCATGTGGTGGTGTACCCTATGCATATTGGGTGATACAATTATATATCCAAAGCTATTATCAAACCATTTTGGTATGCGAATATTAGCATGATTAAATTGAGACAATACTACACTTAAACTCTGATACAACATAACCAACCACATGGGTGCGCCCAATATAAATACGGCGGCAATGGCAAACACTGCTCTAATTACCGATTCACCAGGATGATGACGATTAGCCGTTGTGGTGTCTACATGTGTATCCGCATGATGCACCATATGAAAACGCCATAAAAATGCAACTTTATGTTCAATTAAATGCACTAGGTAGGCGCCTATAAAATCAAGTAATAATAAACCAACCAAGAGTTCCATCCATCCTGGCAGGGGAAACCATTGTAATAAGCCAAAGCCCGTTGTTGCGGTCCACTCACTAGTTTTTACCATTGCCAATGCAAAACAAAAATTAATCACAATAGTAGTGAAAGTGAAAAAGATATTTACACTTGCATGCCTTCCTTTATTGTATTGAAATTTAAACAAGGGAATTGCCGACTCTACTAACCAGAATAAAGTAATTCCGCCTGCTAATATCAAGGCACGATGTAGACTTGGAATATGTTGAAAATAGTTTTGAATGGTTTGAAGCATGCAATAATTATTAGAACCTAAATGTAAATAAAAAACCCGATGTTCTTATTCAAGAAATCATCGGGTTGGTTGTTTTTATGGTACGGATTACTCTTTTTATTAAGAACGCTATAATTAATTATTCAACATTAAAGGCATGACCAACATTAATAAATCTTCACCCGGAGCCTGCTCTGAAGGCTTAATTAAGCCCGCCTTGCTAGGTGTTGATAATTCTAAATATACATCATCGGTATCTGCTGCATTCAACATTTCAATTAAGAATTTTGCATTAAATGCTATTTGAATGTCCTCTCCTTGATATTCACAACTCATACGCTCATTACCTTCAAAACTAAAATCAATATCCTGAGCAGCCATTTGTAACTCATTTCCAGTAATATTTAAAGCCACTTGATTAGTGCTTTTATTACTGAATACATTTACACGACGTAATGCATTTTGGAAATCATGCTTATTCACCGTTAAACGATAAGGATTGTCTGCAGGAATAACCACTTTGTAGTCAGGGAAACGAGCATCAATTAATCGACAAATTAATTGAGTAGAACCATGGTCTACAAACAAATGATTGTTGTTAAAACTAATGGTGATAGGATCGTCATTATCTGGTAAGGCGTTCTTTAATAAGTTCAATGGTTTTTTAGGAACAATAAAGCTTGCGTTTTGAGTAGCTTTTGCATCCGTTCTTTTATATCTTACTAAACGGTGCGCATCTGTTGCTACAAACTGAACGCTGTCTTTTGATAATTCAAAAAATACACCCGTCATTGCAGGACGCAAGTCGTCACCACTTACTGCAAATAATGTTTTATTAATAGCTGTTAATAAGCCTGTGCTAGTCATCTTAAAGCCAGTTGTATCATCGGCCGTAGGCTCTTTTGGAAAATTATCTGGATTCTCACCCATCACTTTGTACTTACCATTGTCGCTCGTAATTTCTACTGCGTAATTTTTGTCAATGTTAAATGTCAAAGGTTGGTCTGCTATATTTTTTAAAGAATCAATTAAGATTTTTGCAGGAATACATACACGACCATTTGCCTTGCTTTCTACTTCCATTTGCACACGCATCACCGTTTCCAAATCGGTTGCTACAATGTTCAATTTTTTATCTTCTATTTCGAATAAAAAATCTTCCAAAATAGGCAATACTGTATTGGTATTAATGACACCAGAAATTTGTTGAAGGTGTTTTAAAAGAGAAGAAGAAGAAACAATAAATTTCATAGAATTTTTGTTGTTTGGCTTTTGAAAAAATCGCGTTTTTAAACTAGGGCAAACCTAATGTAAAATGTTAAGATTAAAAAGCTATTTTAGCACTACTTATTGACATAGATGAAAAAAAACAGAGTTGGTAAAGAGCAAGCTATACAAAGCATACGCCATTTTTGTGCTTATCAAGAAAGAGCGCAACAGGAAGTGAGGGATAAGCTATATGAGTTGGGCATGACACCACCCGAAGTGGAAGAAATTATAGCCGATTTAATTGCAGAAAACTTTTTAAACGAAGAACGTTTTGCAACCAGTTTTGCTGGGGGTCATTTTAGAATTAAGGGTTGGGGCAAATTAAAAATTAACCATGCTTTATATCAAAAAAGAGTAAGTGCATTCAATATTAAATTGGCACTTAAATCCATTGACGAAGACGACTACCAGGCCAAACTATTAGCGTTGGCTACAAAAAAATGGAATGACTTAAAGGGGGAAAGGGGTTTATCTCGCATGGCAAAAACCAAAGCTTTTTTACACCAACGGGGGTTTGAACCAGCACTCATACAGCCCATTTTACAAAAACTATACAAGCCTGGTTCATAAAGTGTTTTCGTATCTTTAAAGAGCAAACCAAACTCAAAACCGTGTCAACATTACATTTTTCGCTCATTCAAAGCTCCCTGTTTTGGGAAGACAAGGGTGCAAACTTGGACCTGCTTGCCCAAAAAATTAGATCAATTGAACAGCCTACCGAAATAATTGTTTTACCCGAAATGTTTAACACGGGCTTTAGTATGCAACCCGAAAAATTGGCTGAAACCATGGATGGTCCGAGTGTAGATTGGATGCGCAGATTATCAATTGAAAAAAAAGCTATCATAACCGGTTCATTAATTATTGAAGAAAGCGGCAAATATTATAATAGACTTATTTGGATGTTGCCGAATGGGCAGTTGGGTTATTATGACAAACGCCATTTGTTTGCTTTTGCGGGCGAGGACCAACATTATACCGCAGGCAATAAAAGATTAATTGCTAGTGTTAAGGGATGGAAAATAAATTTACAAATATGTTATGACCTTCGTTTTCCAGTTTGGGCACGCCAACAAATATTTACTGAATACGATGTATTGTTATATGTTGCCAATTGGCCCGAGAAAAGAAATCACGCTTGGAAAACATTATTAACTGCAAGGGCCATAGAAAATAAGTGTTTTACAATTGGTGTTAATAGAGTTGGATTAGACGGAAATAATATTGCACACAGTGGAGACTCAATGGTAGTAGGCCCATTGGGTGAAATACTTTATCATTGTGCTTATGAAGAAGATGTTTTTCATATTGCTTTACAAAAAGAAGAACTAAGTAATACTAGATTTAAGTTTCCTTTTTGGAAAGATGCAGATGCTTTTAAAATTTTATAATCAAAACTTAGCCATGTCAACTTTTTTTTCAACACAAGAATTATTTACGGGTGCACATTGGATTAATGAAGTTGTTATTGAAATTAAGGATGGAAAAATTATTTCTATTACAAAAGATGGATATGATCATAAAAATGCTTTTCCATTAATTGTACCCGCCCTAATTGATTTACAAATTTATGGTGCTGGAGAACAATTGTTGTCCGAATTTCCTACTGCAGCGTGCATTGAAAAAATTTATCAATATTGTTTAAAGGGGGGAGCGGCCTATTTTCAACCAACAATCGCTTCTCAAAGTACGCCCATTATTTATAAGGCTATTGATGCAGTCAAAGCATATAAAACCAATGGTGGTAAAGGTTGTATAGGATTACATATTGAAGGTCCATGGATTAATGTCAACAAAAAAGGAGCACATAGTGAGGACTTTATTCATGCCCCTAGCTTACAAGAAGTACAAGATTTATTGGCATATGGCAAAGAATGGATTAGTATGATTACCCTAGCCCCCGAAGTATGTACCAATGAAATTATTGATTTAATTCAGGCTAATGGTATTGTAGTTTCTGCTGGTCATAGTAATGCTAGCTATGAAACCGCTACACAATTTTTGAACCATAATATTCGTGTTGCCACGCACTTATTTAATGCAATGAGTCCTTTACAACATAGAGCTCCCGGATTAGTTGGTGCACTATTTAATCATAAACGTGCTATGTGTAGTTTGGTTGCCGACGGTTATCATGTTGATTTCAATGCCATAAAAATTGCTAAACATTTAATGGGAGACCGGTTATTTTGTATAACCGATGCTGTAACCACAACAAGTACCGGATTATATAAACACAAATTAGTGGGGGACAAATATGAATCTGATGGAACCCTTAGTGGCTCTGCATTAACACAAATTAAATCCATCAATAATTTGGTGAATGAAGTGGGCATTGATTTGGGTGAAGCAATTCGTATGTGTAGCGTTTATCCTGCTCGTGTAATGCAAAAAGCAGGTATCAATGGGCTGATTGCAGTTAATGAAAATGCCGACCTACTTTGTTTAAGTGCAGATCGGCATTTATTAAAAATAGTTGTTGCTTAGTGTTCGCTTACTTTGAAAATGCATTCCATCCTTGTGCATTGATGTCAAAAACATTATTGCCTTTGGTAATTATTTTAGTGCCTTCTTCCTTATCACAGATATACCCAATTACACTTATCTCTTCTTGCATTGTTATTTTATCATAGTCTGCTTGCTTCATGGTAAACAATAATTCATAGTCTTCTCCACCATTTAATGCACAAACAGTTGGGTCTAATCCAAATTTAAAAGCTGCAGCCTTTGTGGCTTCATGCAAAGGAATTTTTTCTTCATATATTCTGCAACCCAAATTACTTTGTTTACAAATATGTAAAATATCACTACTTAATCCATCACTTATATCCATCATAGCAGTTGGTACAATGTCCTGTGATGCTAAATATTCAATAATATCTTTTCTTGCTTCTGGCTTTAATAGTCTACCTACAATATAGTCTTCGTTTTCTAGCGTTGGTTGCACTTTTGGATTCTCTAAAAATATTTTTTTCTCTCTTTCCATTAATGTCAATCCTAAAAAAGATGCACCCAAATCACCTGATACACAAATTAAGTCCCCACTTTCTGCCGTGCTTCTTTTTACAAATTTATCTGGCGTTACTTCACCAATAGCTGTAACCGAAATAATCATTCCTTTTTGAGAAGTAGATGTGTCTCCACCAATTAAATCTACTCCATATTTTTCACAGGCAATTTGTACCCCTAAATAAAATTCTTCTAAGGCTTCCAGACTAAATCTATTGCTAAAAGCCAGACTCATAGTGATTTGTGTGGGTTGTGCATTCATTGCAAATATATCACTCAAATTCACAATCACCGATTTATAACCCAGGTGCTTTAGGGGTGTATACATTAAATCAAAATGCACGCCCTCAACTAATAAGTCGGTTGTGATTACCGTTTGCTTTCCATAATGATCTATCACTGCTGCATCATCTCCTATGGATAAAATAGTGGATGCATTATAGGTTTCAATGTTTTTAGTAAGGTGTTCTATCAAACCAAACTCTCCTAGTTTTTCTATTTCTGTTCTTTCTGACATATTGTATTTTATAATGTTCCTCCTTTAATTAAGGCTAATAATTGATCGTGAATTTTTCCATTTGTAGCGATAATGCCCGGTTGATATGGATTGTAAGTATCTCCTTTTAAATCAGTCACCCTACCTCCTGCTTCTTGAACAATTAAATAACCTGCTGCACTATCCCATGCTTGTAATTTGTGTTCATAAAAGCCATCAAATCTTCCTGCAGCTGTCCAACATAAATCTAACGCAGCACTTCCAAGTCTTCTTACTGGAATTGCTTTTCTTATTAGCTTTTCAAATATTTGTAAGGGTCCGTTTTCGGTGTCTAAGTATTGATATGGGAAGCCTGTAACCAAACAACTAGCCAATAAATTATCTTTCTCGCTTACTTTAATGGGTTTATCATTTAATGTTGCTCCTTTACCCTTTTCAGCAAAAAACAGCTCATTCATAAATGGATTATATACTGCGCCCATTTCCATTATTCCATCCACTTCAACACCTATACTTACACAACATATTGGAATTCCATTGGCAAAGTTAATAGTACCATCAATGGGGTCAATTATCCACTTTACATTTGAATCGGTGGGCATGGAACCCGTTTCCTCGCTCAAAATAAAATGATTAGGGTGATTATCTTGAATTACTTTAAAAATAGCTTTTTCCGAAGCGTGGTCGGCCTCCGTCACCAAGTCGTTTAGTGTACCTTTACTTGAAATGGTAAAGCTTCCGTTAAAATAACGGGTAAGTTCATTAGCACCCGCTTCAATGGCCTTTAAAAGTGTATTTTTAATCATATCACAAAAGTAGCTTCGTTTGCTGGAATAACATTCCTATTTTTGTATATAATCTTAAACGATAAAACCCCGATTCTGTAGATGCCGATTTTCGAGATTAACTTGCCCAAAAGCCTAAATAAAGCCCTAGGAATTCCTCAAAGAAGCCCTAGAAGATCGCAGATGCGCGTACTTAAAAAATTATTACGTCGCGCTCGGTATACTGCTTTTGGCCAAAAATTTGGATTTGAACAAATATTACAAAGCAAACATGTTGGAAAAGCTTTCCAACAAAGTGTTCCTGCTTACAATTACAATAAGATTTATAAAGAGTGGTGGCATAAATCACTTGAAGGTGAGGCCGATATTACCTGGCCGGGCAAAATTAAATTTTTTGCCCTAAGTAGCGGAACCAGTGAAGCTGCTAGTAAGTATATACCTATCACTAACGACTTGTTACGCGGTAACAAAGTGATCATGATTAAACAACTTATTAGTTTGTTTAATTATAAGGACGTTCCTTTTACGAGCATCAGTAAGGGTTGGCTCACTTTGGGTGGTAGTACCGATTTACAAAAAGGACCCGGTTATTATGCAGGCGACCTAAGTGGTATTACCCAAAAAAAAGCTCCTTTCTGGTTCCAACCTTTTTATAAACCAGGTAAAAAGATTGCCAAGGAAAAAGATTGGAATAAAAAATTAAACGAGATTGTTGAGAAAGCCCCTAATTGGGATATTGGTTTTATAGTGGGTGTGCCTGCTTGGATTCAGATGTGTTTAGAAATGGTGATTGAAAGGTACAAATTGAATAATATTCATGAAATGTGGCCTAATTTGGCCTTTTTCGTACATGGTGGGGTAAGCTTTGAGCCTTATAAACATGGATTTGAAAAATTATTAGGCAAGCCTATATCATATATTGAAACCTATTTGGCTAGTGAGGGTTTTTTAGCTTGGCAGGACAAACAAAACGGAGAAGGTATGCGCCTTTCCTTTAATCAGCATATCTTTTTTGAATTTGTCCCATTTGATGAAAACAATTTTGATGCCGATGGAGAGATGGTAGATAATCCAGAAGCACTTATGATTCACGAGGTAGAAGAAGGTAAGGACTATGCTATTTTAATTAGTACCGTTGCTGGGGCTTGGAGATATTTAATTGGCGACACCGTTCGATTTGTAGATAAGTCCAATGCCGAAATTATTATCACTGGCCGTACAAAACATTTTTTAAGTTTGGTGGGAGAGCATTTGAGTGTTGATAATATGAATAAAGCGGTTCAGTTGGTGAGTGAAGAATTGAATATTTCAATTCCTGAATACTGCGTAACAGGCGAGCCATTTAATAACTTTTTTGCACACCAATGGTATGTTGCATGTGATCAGGAAATTGATGAAAAGTTGTTGGCACAAAAAATTGATGAGAAATTAATTGAGCTTAATGACGACTATGCTGTAGAAAGAAAGAGTGCATTAAAAGAAGTGCGCGTTTCAATTTTAAAAGAATCGGCATTCTTAGCATTTTTAGAAAGCAAGGGTAAGATAGGAGGACAGCACAAATTCCCAAGAGTATTAAAAGGAGATATGTTGAAAGATTGGAAAATATTTATTTTAAATAATTAATATGATAGCTCCCATTCTAAAAGGCTTGTTGCTTGGGCTCATATTAAGTATTTCAATTGGACCTGTAATTTTTGCCATTTTAAAACAAAGCTTAACCAACGGACATAAGGCTGGATACACTTTCGTAGCAGGAGTTTCGGCTAGTGATATTAGTTTGCTTTTTGTGTGTAATGTTTTTACGGAATTATTTACACTAGTGCTTGCACATAAAGCCATCATAGCCATGGTAGGGGCTGGTTTTTTATTGTTGATGGGATTATACACGCTTATCTTTAAGAAAATTAAAATTGAATCTATTAGTGAGGATAAGGATACTTCTATGCGAAAGCGAGAATTGGTAGGCGTATTTGTTTCTGGTTACTTAATGAACACATTAAATCCTAGTGTATTTTTATTTTGGTTTGCATGGACTGCAGCCATTGGAACAAATGCTTCCGAAACAGCAAATCCAACCATGTATAAATTATTGGTTTTTGGAACCTGTTTATTATTTGTTTTAGCTTCTGATTTAGCTAAAGTTGCACTTGCAGGAACATTAAGATATAAGTTAACCGAAAAGACGCTTACTTGGATAAACAGAATTTCGGGGATTATTATTTTAATTTTTAGTGCCGCACTGTTTTATAGTGCCTTAAAATAGTAGTGTTCGGTTTTATATTTAACATTTTTTCTTTCTTCAATCAATAGCATCAGCCCCTATTTGTTAATATAAGTTCGTAAATTGTATTGTGAATAAAATAATAACCATCTTCTTTTTAGCCATTTTTTGTACTAATGTTTTAAATGCACAAGGCGGAAAGCTATTAGCACTTAAAGACAAGGGCGTAATTGTACACTCCTATACAAGTGGCAGCTATATTAATTTTGAATTTAGTAATCATCAGTGGATTACCGGCTACATTAATTGGGTTAAAACAGATTCCATCCAAGTAAATCAATTTGCTTTACAACAAGTAATGACGCCTTATGGTACATGGGGTGAAGACACTTTAAAATTAGGACCGCTAACGCTTCATATTAATGAAATTGTTGCCTTTGCACATGAAAAAGGACATTATACAAGTGTTTTTTCCAATGGAAGTTTTTTAAAAGTAGCAGGACCCTTATACGCTGGTTTAAATATTACTAACTCTCTGCTTAAAAAAGATCCTGTTTTTAGCAATCGTAATATTCCTCAAATTGCAGGTGGACTTGTTGCCTGGCTTCTGGGTAAGTGGCAATCCAACGCAAATCCAAATTATCGTCCCATTGGAAAACGATTTAGTGTAGAAGTTCTTTAGCATTGTTTGATTACGATTATTGTATTTAAATTTTTATCGTGCTTAAAAAAATCAAAAAAATTTTTTTCTACTTATTTATAAGCTCAATTGTTTATGTGCTTATTACCAAGTTTGTAGAACCTCCTATAACTATAACACAAATTACCAATGCTTTTGGCCTAGGTTTAAAAAGAGATTATGTTAGTTGGGATCAAATGTCTTATAATATAAAACTAGCGGCTATTGCTAGCGAGGACCAGGCTTTTACAGACCATAGTGGCTTTGACTGGGATGCAATGGAAAAAAGTTTACACCCAAAAAAGAAAAACAAAAAGTCTAAAATCCCAATTGGTGGCGGTGCAAGCACTATTACACAACAGACTGCAAAAAATGTTTTTTTATGGCAGGGGAGCGGATTTGATAAATACATCCGAAAAATTCCAGAGTTCTACTTTACTTTTTTAATTGAATGTGTTTGGGGTAAAAAAAGAATTTTAGAAGTGTATTTAAATGTGATTGAAACCGGGCCCGGTTGTTTTGGTGTGGAAGCGGCTGCACAACATTATTTTCATAAGTCTGCTAAAAATTTAACGCGTTCTGAAGCGGCTATGATAGTTGCTGGCTTTCCTAATCCAAAAAAATTCACCGCAGTACCCATTACAAAACGAGTATCTTGGCGCTATCCTCAAATATTAAGAGAGATGAATAATTTAGAAACTGATGAGGATATTAGTGCTTTATTAAAAAGTAAATAACAAAAACGGTTTGCTTTTTATTTAATCAGGTTGTCTATAAGCATAATTGCATTTTGAACACGCACCTCTCCCATACCACTTACTATTCCCCATGGCGTTTTTTGATTTATAAGTAACTCCTTATAAATAGTAAACAATTCTTTGCGAGGCCCCTCGTTTGGATATTCTCGCATTTCGTCTGCTGTCCAAGGTAGGTCTATATCACACAACAAATAGGCGTCATATTTTCTTTCATTAATTTTTTCTAAAATAAATGGATGACAGTTATTAAATACATATTCACACCAAACCTTCATCACATACATGTCTGTGTCAATTATTAATATTTCATTTGCTTTTTGTGCAGACGCATCTTCCCCGGCCAGTTGACCCTCGGCAATAGTCAATAAATTTTCATAATTATAGTCTGTGCCATTTTCTGTTAAAAATTGACGCGCATATTCTGGACACCAAATAGTATTATAATGTTTTGCAAGCGCAGCGCATAGTGTAGATTTCCCAGTAGACTCGGGGCCTAAGACCACTATTTTTTTAACCTTATTCATTTTCAAAATTTTTTGCTTTACGACTCCAGGATTGCCAACCCGCGAATGCCAATATTAATAAAACAATAAACTGTACACTTGTAAATGCATAGCCTTTAATAAAATAGAGTGGTATGGAAGCCATATTTGTAAGTATCCACCAAACCCAACTCTCTACCTTTTTTTTGGCCATCAACCACATGCCCGTATAGGCTGTTGCACTTGCAAAAGCATCCGCCCAGGGAATGGCTTCGGGTGCGAATGCTGTTTTTGCATAAGAAAGCGCAACATAAATGCCAATGTAAAATGCAGTAAAAAATCCAAGTTGTTGTAACCATTCTTTTTTTGAACTCTTGGTTATTTGTAACACCAATGTTTGATGATCTTCTTTTTTCCTTGTCCATAAGTACCATCCCCAAACACTCATGATGGTATAATATAAATTCACACTCGCTTCGCCTAATAAGTGTCCCTTGTAACTTAAATAAATATAAAATGTTGTATTTATCAACCCTGTTGGAAATACTAAAATATTTTCTTTTCTACTATACCAAACCGAAGCAATACCCGCTATCACTGCAATTGCTTCTACCCACCCTGTTTGCATTAAGCCCTGATAAATTGATTGTAAAATTTCCGACATATTATTTTTCTTTAACCACTTTTAATTTTTTAGCTACTTAGCCAACTTCATTTTTTCCAACTGCGCTTCTAATAAAAACATTTCGTCTCTGGTTTTTGCGGCTTCCATGAAGTCCATTGCTTTTGCAAACTTATCCATTTGTTTTTTAGTCTCCTTAATTGCTTTTTCAATTTGTGGTATGGTTTTATAAGCTTCAAACTTAGCATCGTCTTCGGCCAACACATTTATTTCATCGGTGGTGCGAACATTCATATTATTAAGTGTATAACCCTTAATATCTAATACCGAACCCTGTGCCATTACCTGCTCAATACTTTTTATAACCGTTGTTGGGGTAATATGATGTTCCGTATTGTATTTAATTTGTTTTTCTCTTCTTCTATTGGTTTCGTCTATAGTGCGCTGCATACTTTTGGTTATTTGATCACCATAAAATATAACACGACCATTTGCATTACGCGCAGCACGACCGGCGGTTTGCGTTAAGGATTTTTCATTCCTTAAAAAGCCTTCTTTATCTGCATCCAAAACTGCCACCAACGAAACCTCGGGTAAGTCAAGCCCTTCTCTCAATAGATTAACGCCCACTAATACATCAATAATACCCAATCTTAGTTCTCGCAAAATTTCAACACGCTCTAATGCATCAATATCACTATGAATATATTTAGATTTGATTTGTATTTTTTGCAAGAAGCGGTCCATTTCTTCGGCCATTTTTTTAGTAAGTGTTGTTACTAAAACACGGTCTCCTTTTTCTACTTGCATTGCAATCTCTTCTAACAAATCATCAATTTGATTTTTGGTTGGTCTTACTTCAATAGGTGGATCTAATAGTCCAGTGGGCCTTACTACTTGTTCCACAATCAAACCACCCGTTTTTTCTAATTCATATTCACCAGGGGTAGCACTTACAAAAATAGATTGACCAATAATGTTTTCAAACTCATTAAAATTGAGCGGTCTATTATCAATGGCACTAGGCAATCTAAATCCATATTCTACCAGGTTCATTTTTCTACTTCTATCACCCCCATACATACCACTTATTTGTGGAATAGTTTGGTGGCTTTCATCAATTACACACAAAAAATCTTTCGGAAAATAATCCAATAAACAGAACGGTCTTGTTCCTGGTTCACGTCTATCAAAAAATCTTGAATAGTTTTCAATTCCAGTGCAATACCCTAATTCACGAATCATTTCAATATCATATTCCACGCGCTCCTTTATTCTTGCAGCTTCCAGCGGTTTGCCAACTTTTTTAAAATAGTCCACTTGCGCGCGCATTTCATCCTGTATCTCATAAATAATTTGTTGCACCATATCCTTGGGTGCCAAGTATAAATTGGCAGGAAATATGGCAGCGTTGTCCATTCGTTCAATTCTTTTTCCAGTTTCTATTTCAATGGTTTCTATTTCTTCTATCTCGTCCCCCAAAAATGTGATGCGATATCCATAATCTACATAGGGTAAACGAATATCTACCGTATCCCCATTTACCCTAAAAGCACCCCTATCAAACTCTGTCACTGACCTGTGGTATAATGCATTTACCAGTGCGTGTAAAAATGCTTGACGTGCTAATACCTGGCCTTTTTGAATGCGAATAATTCCATTTTCTAACTCTGTAGGATTACCCATACCATAAATACAACTCACGCTTGCTACAATAATAATATCTCTTCTGCCACTTAATAATTGTGCTGTTGCTTGTAATCTTAATTTATCTAGCTCTTCATTAATACTCAAATCCTTCTCAATATATACTCCCGATGTTGGCAAATACGCTTCGGGTTGATAATAGTCGTAATAGGAAACAAAATAGCCCACTGCATTATTTGGAAAGAATTGTTTAAATTCTCCATACAATTGTGCTACCAGTGTCTTGTTATGTGTAAGTACCAAGGTTGGGCGCTGTACATTTTGAATGAGGTTCGCTACAGTAAATGTTTTACCACTACCCGTCACACCCAAAAGTGTTTGGTACTTATCTCCATTTAAAACCCCCTCGGTCAACTGTGCAATTGCACTTGGCTGATCTCCCGAGGGGGTATAATTTGATTGAAGTTTAAAAGGCATACACAAAAGTACGTCCTATAATGCTTCTAAATAAGCAGAAAGTCTATCAATTGCTTTTGCAACTTCACTCATTTGTTCTTTTGTTTCTGTCCAGTCTTTTTGTTCAATGGCTTCTCTTACACCCGGAACCGTTTTAACGCCATATCCAGTATAAAAACCAGGTGCATATAAACTATGTTTAAACCAAGGACGACGAGGTAAACCCGCACTTGTTAATAATTGTTGTTCTGCAGTAAATATTTTGGCATTAATGGCTGCTAATTTTTGAGCATCTGCTGTTTTTTTAGCTTCTTCTGCATGTGCTGCTGCTTTATCTAACTTTACCAAAGCATTTAATACGGACGAAAAATCTATATAAGGCACTTCTGGTAATAGTTCTTGTGTTTTTAATTTTTCAGTTGGATCGGCTGCATATATATATGCTTTGTTTTTTACCAATTCGTTTTCAACTTTTGCTTTTTCACGCAACTGATCCACGTTTTTCATTAATTCAGCAATATATCCTTTTACAGTTTTGTGCAATTCTCTAAAATCAAATTGCAATGCATCTGCGTTTGCCAAACGCAAGACAACCCTTCCTGTTGTTTGAGCAAGTGTTACACCATAGTCAAAGCTTGGGTCTTTAAAACGCTTATACATATCATAAGAATCATAAATAGAATGGTATTCTCCGCCCTCATCTTCACCTCCATATCCGATATTTAAAGAAGGAACACCCAGATGCTGAATGAAAGAAGAGTAGTCAGAACCTGATCCCATTGCACCTAATGGATATTTAGTTGATTCAAAAGTTTCTTTTTTATCTGCCGCCGATGATGCACTTGCAGCTCTTTGTGCTTTTGATCTTTCAAAAACCGAAACACCAGTTTGTGGGTCAATTACTGTTTTGCTTATTTCTGTAATTAACGGTGCAAATGCATGTGACCCTTCTGCACCCAAAAATCCTCTTCCGTTTCCATCTGAATTAATATATGCAACTGCTTTTGCCTGTAATTCGTCGGCATGGTTTTCAACCCATTCGGTAGATCCCATTAATCCTGGCTCTTCTGCATCCCAAGCACAATACACTAATGTTCTTTTGGGTTTCCATCCTTGTTTTAATAAACCTCCAATTGCTATTGCTTCTTCTAATTCAGCTGACATGCCACTTATTGGATCCGCTGCACCATTTACCCATCCATCATGGTGATTACCTCTCACAATCCATTGGTCAGGAAATTCACTGCCTTTAATGGTTGCAATAACATCCAAGCCTGGTCTTAATTTCCAGTCAAACGCTAATTTTAAATGTACCATTGATTTACTGGGTCCGATATGATAAGTAAAGGGAAGCCCTCCAACCCAATTTCTTGGTGCAACAGGTCCAGCCATATCTTTTAATAATGGGGCTGCGTCACCATAACTAATTGGAAGTACCGGAATTTTTAATAAATTTTTTGCATCGTGGTGATCAACTCTAGGAGCGCCTTCAACTGATGCTATATTTGGAGTGGTTGGGTCGCCAGGATAAATAACCATATCCATGATAGAACCTCTTTGAACCGTTTGATCATTTTTAAATGCACCAATTGGATATTCATCGCCTGCACCATAACCATCATCGCTTGGATCTGAATAAATTAAGCAACCAATTGCACCGTGTTCTTGAGCAACTTTTGGTTTAATTCCTCTCCAGCTGCGACCATATTTAGCAATGACAATTTTACCTTTTACATCAATACCATATTTGGCAAGGGTTTCATAGTCCTCTGGTAAACCATAATTTACAAAAACCAAATTAGCAGTTACATCACCATCTGCACTCCAACAATTGTAAGTTGGTAATTGATCGGCTTGTCCTGATGTTGCGTCTTCTTTTAGTGGCGTTTCTTTTAATTTTGCTTTATAATTAGTGGCACCAGACATTTCTAATGTTCTTGTAATGGGAGTAGGAAACATTAATTGATAGGTTTCAATTTTTGTGTCCCATCCTGCTTCCTTAAATACTTTTGCAATTTCACTAGCTACCATTTTTCCTCCTGCAGAACCCACGTGATGTGGAACAGAAGATAGTTGCTTAATGTGTTCACCAACTCTTTTAGCACTAAGTTGTGCATCAAATGCTTTTTCGGTTTTAATTTCATTATCACTTGACTTAAATCCCAATAAACTTTGTTGTGCCTTTAATGAAGTTATTAAGAAACATAAAAAAGACAATGAAAGGATTTTTTTGCGCAATGCTTGTTTTTTCATAGCTGGTAATTTATTATTAAATATTTCTGTTTAAATAGTGTGTATAATCAGGAAGTTTATATTCATATTCCTCTTGCATAAATCTTGAAGTCATTAAAAAATCGGCAGTGGTTCTATCACAAGCCATTGGAAGATTCCAGGCCACAGCTAATCTTAATAGTGCTTTTACATCACTATCGTGTGGTTGTGCTTCCATTGGATCAAAAAAGAAAAAGACAACATCAATATCTCCAGTAGCAATCATTGCACCAATTTGTTGATCCCCACCAAGAGGACCACTTAATAGTTTTACAACTGGCTGATCTAACGCTTCTTCAATTAATTTACCCGTTGTTCCGGTTGCAACCAATGAATGCTTAGAAAGTTCAATTTTATTATGAATAGCCCATTCAATTAAATCCTTTTTTTTATTATCATGAGCAATTAATGCAATTTTTTTTCTTCGCTCTAGTTTTCTCATGTTTTTTGCCATATATGAATTTATTTTAAAAAATAATTTACTATTTTATTGCTTGTTTACTCAATAACAATATACATAACAAGATACCAAAAATTATTGGTAGCGCTAAACCTATTATATAAAGAACAAAGAATATTAATATTAAATAAAGTGGATAAGTAAAAAGTAGCAAGCTAAATAATACAGAATCATAATAAACAGTACCTTTTGTTTTATCTGCCACTTTTTTTTCAATCCATTTATAAAATTTTTGGTGCAAAAAATATATAAGTGTTTTTTTAATTATTGTTTTTTGTGAGGGTTGATTAATATTCGTGTTTAATATTTCATATACGCTTTTATTAAACTCAATTCTATCTTTAGGATATAGGATGGATTTTTGCATACTCATATTATGAATACTAATATTAATTTTTTTACCAATTCCTCTTAATTGATTGTAAGCAATTGCAACTATATGTATTGTTGGATAAATATCTTTTTTTTGTGCACCCTCTAAAATTCTTGCGGTTCCTTTTTTAAATGGTTGTAATTGATGGGAATTAATACAAATACCTTCTATGAAAATTAATACTGCTTCTCCTTTTTTTAACAACTGAATGGCTTTTTCAAAGGCAAATTCATTTAGATGTAAATTTTGTTTTCCTTCTCTTTGTCTGTAAATAGGGATCATGTTTAATAGCCCTAAAAAAAAGCGATGATGTTTCTTGGAAAAAGCATCTCCCCTGGCTAAAAAATAAACCCTGCGCTTATATTGCGCGCCAATAATAATTGCATCTAAAAAAGAATTAGGATGATTTGCAATAATTAATAATGGTCCCTTTTCCTGCAGCAATTGTTTATTTTTAATGTTAATATCACTACAAAACAACCAGAGTCCTGCTCTAATAAAAAGTTTTAATAATTGAATCAACTTCTTTTTTTATAAATATAAAAAAACCGCACCATAATTGATGCGGTCTGTACCTACTAACCTTTAAAAAACAAGTTTAAATTTATTTACTAGCTGCTTCTTCTACTTTTGCAGCGATTTTTGCTCTTATTTTTGCTTCAATTTCATTTGCCATTTCAGGATTATCATGTAGAATTGTTTTCACTGAATCGCGTCCTTGGCCTAGTTTATTTCCTTCATAACTAAACCAACTTCCACTCTTATTGATAATTTCTAATTCAACGCCCATATCAATAATTTCTCCAATTTTACTAATTCCTTCTCCAAAAATAATTTCAAATTCTGCTGCTCTAAAAGGTGGTGCTACTTTATTCTTCACCACTTTTACTTTTACTCTATTACCAACAGCTTCATCACCATCCTTAATTTGAGCCATTCTTCTAATATCCAAACGAACTGATGCATAGAATTTTAAGGCATTACCACCAGTTGTTGTTTCTGGGTTACCAAACATTACACCAATTTTTTCTCTTAATTGGTTAATGAATATACAAACAGTGCCCGTTTTATTAATAGTTGCCGTTAGTTTTCTTAATGCTTGAGACATTAAACGTGCATGTAAACCCATTTTAGAATCGCCCATTTCGCCTTCCAATTCGCTTTTAGGAACCAAGGCTGCAACAGAGTCAATCACCACTACGTCAATAGCTCCTGATAAAATTAAACGGTCAGCAATTTCTAAAGCTTGTTCACCATAATCTGGTTGAGAAACTAATAAGTTATCAACATCAACTCCTAATCTTTTTGCATATGCACTATCAAAAGCGTGTTCAGCATCAATAATTGCACACATTCCTCCTTTTTTCTGAGCCTCAGCAATTACATGAATTGCTACCGTTGTTTTACCAGAAGACTCTGGTCCATATATTTCAATTATTCTTCCTTTTGGTAATCCACCAATACCCAAAGCCGTATCCAATCCAATAGATCCTGTAGAAATTACCTCTTGTGGTTCTTGACTTCTTTCATTCATCATCATCACACTACCTTTACCATAATCCTTGTCGATTTTATCGATGGTTAATTTTAAGGCTTTTAGTTTTTCAGCATTTGCAGTACTCATGGTTAATCGTTTTATGTTTTCTTTGAATATTTATGTGAAGATAGGGATAATTTGTTAATAAACTAAAATATTTAGTAAAATTTTACTAATTAGATTAGTTATATTTGTTCCAGCTTTTATAAAAAACATATAAGTTATTGATTATCATTATTTTATTTAATTAGTAATAAATTTAGTATTTTTTATTTTACTCAATAAAAGTATTAATACTTTGAAATATTAATAGGCTATTATTGATTTGAATAAAAGTAGGGTATTTTGAAATAGTGTCCCAAATTTGACTTTTAATTTGAATGTTAATTTCTCTTGTAGTATTAAACTATAATACATTTATATAAAGAACCTAATACTATTATCTCTGTGTATATCTTAATATCTTAATTATTAACACTGTTTGTTTGAATCATTTTTTTACAAGTATAGTTTACCAGATTTTATGAAACCTTTAGTAGCCATACATTCCAGCACTTTGTTTTAACCTTCATTTTTTTTCTTTTTTCTATCAATTTTTTAAATAAACAGGTTATACACTGTTAATTAACGAGTATAATTCTTCGTTTTTTTGTCTTTTCTTCGTTTGATTGAATTTTCCAATCTTTTTTATTCCTTAGTTATTCAGGTTTATTCACTCAAAAATTGGAGATATCCACCATTTTTTAATTTATCCACCTATGGTTTGTGTATTTTTTATTTCCGTTTTAGTTAAAAAATAGGGTCAAAATTGTATCTATACCTGTATTTAGTAGAAAGAAACCTTTATTTTTGCCATCCTATAATTATAGTATATATGTCAATTATTCAGAACATTAGAGAAAGAGGTGCTTGGATCATCTTTGGTATTATTGCAATTGCATTAATCGCTTTTATTTTACAAGATGGTATTGGTCGTAAAAGAGGTACCAATGATTTATCAACCTTAGGTAAAGTAAATGGTGAAGTAATTAACAAGTTAGAATTTGATGAGAAAGTTGACATCCAAGTTCAAAACTATGCATCTCAAGGTGTAAAGAAAGAGCAAATGATTGGTTACTTATGGAATCAAGAAGTTGACAGATTGTTATTTAAATCAGAAGCCGACAAATTAGGAATTATGGTTGGCTCTAAAGAACTTTCAGATGTTTTATTTGGAAACGAATCCCCTTTTAAGCAAGAATTTACAGATAAGAATACCGGCGAATTCAAAGTGAATGATGCTAAGAATGCAATTGCTCAAATAAAAAAAGGAAAGAATAAGGATCAAATACAACAAATAGAAAAATTTTATATAGAACCTTCTATTGAAAATAGAGTTAGAAATAAATATCAAGCGCTTGTTGTAAAAGGTGTTCAAATGCCTAAATGGTTATCAGAAAAACAATATGCAGAAACAAATTCTATTGCTTCTATTAATTTTGTTAATGTACCATACAATACAATTTCTGATAGTACTATTAAAGTAAGTAATGATGATATTGCTGCTTATTTAAAAGAGAACGCCGCTGCTTATCAAGTAGATGAAGCATCTAGAAATATTGGTTATGTTGGATTTAGTGCAGCACCAACTGCTGCTGATTCTTTGACTGCAAAAAATGAGATACTTACTTTAAAAGATGCGTTTAAGTCAGCTCCTGATGCTGGTGCTTATCTTAATAAAGTAGGTACAGAAATTCCTTTTTATAACAGCTATATTAGCAAAAAAACAATACAAATCCCTCAGAAGGATTCAGTTTTAAACGTTGGTATTGGAAATACTTATGGTCCTTATGTGGATGGTAGAAACTATACTATTGCAAAAGTATTAGGTGTTAAACAATGGCCTGATAGTGCAAGTGTTAGACATATTTTAATTGCAACTAACAATCCACAAAATGGTCAACAAGTAAGAGATGATAGTTCTGCTAAAAAATTAATAGATAGTATTAGTTCAGCTGTTAAGGGCGGTGCTTCATTTGAAGCACTTTGTGCACAATATTCAGACGACGGTGGTAGTAAAACCAAAGGTGGTAACCTAGGCATGTTTGCTCAAGCACAAATGGTACCAGCCTTTAATGATTTTGCATTTGATAATAATGTTGGTGCTAAAGGTGTGATTAAAACTGATTTTGGTTATCACTATATTGAAGTTTTAAAACAAACACAAAGAGGCCCTGCTTATAAAATAGCTTATTTATCTAAGGCCATTATGCCAAGCAATGAAACAATTAATGCCGCTTCTACTGCTGCTGCACAGTTTGCTTCAACAAGTAAGGATGTAAAGTCTTTTAATGAAAATGCTGTTAAATTAGGTAAGCAAGTATTACCAGCAACTGGTATTAAAGCAAATGATTTTGAAATCCAAGGAATTGGAGAGTCTAGACAAATGGTTAGATGGATTTACGAGAAAAAAGTAAATGATGTTTCTGAGCCTTATGAAATTGGTGATACTTATATTGTTGCTGTAATTACTAACGAAGAAAAAGAAGGCTTAGCAAGTGTTGAAGCTGCACGTCCACAAGTAGAGGGATTAATTAGAGATCAAAAGAAAGCTGAAAAAATCAAAGCCAACTTAAAAGGCAGCTCATTGGAAGCTATTGCAGCAAGTGCAAAAGCAATGGTTCAAAAAGCGGATAGTTTAAGTTTTAATTATTCAATGATTCCTGGTTTAGGTAACGAGCCAAAATTGGTTGGAGCTGCATTTAATAAATCATTAGTGAATAAAGTAAGTGCCCCTATTGCAGGAAATAGCGGTGTTTATGTTTTATCTGTAAATAATGTAGGTGCAAAACAAGCTCAACAAGATCCAGTTTTTTATAAAGAAGAACTTTTAAACAGAACAAGAAGTGCTATGTTTAGAACTAACCTTGCTTTAAAGAAAACGGCTACAATTGTAGACAATAGATCTAAATTATACTAGTACTTTTTTAATACAATCATTAAAGCCTCCATTATGGGGGCTTTTTTATTTATGATCATTTTATTCCAAATTCGAAAAATATAAATGATTAAATAAACTAATTTTGTACAATGTCAGAAGTCTTTAATAATAAAGTTGCAGAAAGTGGAATTATCACAATAGATCTTGCTTCTTTTTTACCCCAGCATGAAATTGTTTTATTTGATATAAAACCATTTTTATTTATGGAGTTAATTTTAAAGGAGAAAGATTTTCGTGCCGCTTTAGCTACTCTTGACTGGTCTATTTACCAAGATAAAATTGTTGGAATATATTGTTCTACCGATGCTATTATTCCAATGTGGGCTAATATGCTCATCGTATCTGGTTTACAACCTTTTGCGCATGCTGTTTATTTTGGTAATGAAGATAAGGTACGTGAACAAATTTTACTTGAAGCAATTTCAAAAGTAAACGCTCAAGAATATACAGATCAACGTGTTGTAATTAAGGGTTGTGGTGAAACTCCAATTGGAGAAACAGCTTATGTTGCCATAACACAAAAACTAAGACCTACTGTTAAAAGCATTATGTACGGTGAACCTTGTAGTACCGTACCCGTTTATAAGAAGAAGGTTTAATGCGCTTCTAGCCAGTTTTTTCCTACACCTATCTCTGCTTCTACGGGTACTTCATTTGGAAGTACCATCGCATGGGTCATACAGTTGAGTATTAATTCTTTTAATGCTGGTAGTTCTGATTCAACTGCATCAAATACCAATTCATCGTGTACTTGTAATATCATTTTAGATTCCCAATCCTTCTTTTTCATTTCATGGTGTACACGAATCATTGCTAACTTAATCATATCTGCTGCTGATCCTTGAATAGGAGAGTTAATTGCATTTCGCTCAGCAAAACCACGGACAGTAAAGTTGCTACTATTAATATCCCTTAACCATCGTTTACGACCCATAAGTGTTTCAACAAATCCCAGCTCTTTAGCATTTTTAATTTGTTGGTCCATATATTTTTGAATATTAGGAAACTCCTTTTTATAGTTATCAATAATTTCTTTTGCTTCTGTTCTTGAGATTCCTAGGTTTTCTGCAAGACCAAATGCCCCTTGCCCGTAGATGATTCCAAAGTTGACACTCTTTGCCTTATAACGCATTTCTTTTGTTACATCAGCTTCTTCTATACCATACACTTTTGCTGCTGTAGCGGTATGAATGTCTTTACCTTTTTTAAACGCATCACACATATTTGGATCACCACTTATTGCAGCTACAATTCTCAATTCTATTTGTGAATAGTCTGCACTTACCAATACACGGTTAGGTTCTCTTGGTATAAATGCTTTTCTTATTTCTTTACCTCTTTCTGAACGAATTGGTATGTTTTGTAAGTTTGGATTGGTACTGCTTAACCTACCTGTTACGGCTACTGCTTGAGCATAGCTGGTATGTATTCTACCTGTTTTTGGATTAATCAGTTCTGGTATGGCATCAACATAAGTTGACTTTAATTTTGTTAATTCTCTGAAATTTAAAATATCATCAACTATTTTATGCTTCGCTGCCATTTTAGACAACACGTCTTCCCCCGTTGCATATTGACCCGTTTTCGTTTTCTTTGCTTTAGGATCTAATTTTAATATATCAAAAAGCACTTCACCTAACTGTTTTGGAGATGCTAAATTAAATTTAACACCCGCTTGTGTAAACACGTTTTCTTCACTTTTTTTAGCTTCTTCTTCTAATACTTTACTATACTCATTTAAGAAGTTTATATCTACTTTCACACCTTCATATTCCATATCCACCAATACTGGAACTAGTGGATTTTCTACTTCTTCAAATACTTTTGAAACCCCTTTCTTTATTAGTAATGGTTCAAAACATTGTTTAAGTTGAAACGTTATGTCTGCATCTTCAGCTGCATATTCCGTTATTTGTTCCAAGGGAACGTCACGCATTGTGCCTTGATTTTTTCCTTTCTTTCCTATAAGTGTTTCAATAGCTACTGGTTCATAACCCAAGAATTGTGAACTCAACAAGTCCATACTGCGCCTGCCTTCTGGCTCAATCACATAATGCGCCAACATCGTATCAAATGTCTTTCCTTTTAGCTCAACTCCATACCATTTTAGTACGAGGAAATCATATTTCAAATTTTGACCAATCCACGTAATATCTGTTTTGTTAAATAAAGCTTCAAATTTTTTTAATACATGTTTTGCACCCTCTTTTGCGTGATTATCATTGGTCACAGGAACATAATATCCTTCATGTTCTTTAATAGAAAAACTTAGACCAACAAGTTCTACATTGTTTGCATCAATGCCTGTTGTCTCTGTATCAATACAAATTTGTTTTTCCTCCCATAATTTCTTTATTAAATTTTCTATTGCATTATCACCAACAATAGACTCATAATGGTGTGGTGTATTGTTAATATTTTTATTTACAATTAAGGTTGGTAACGCTTCTTCTTCGTTCTGATTGAAATCTTTATTATCCTCATCATTTGGTTCCAATACAGATTGTGTGCCATGTTCAGCATCTAGAACAATTGTTTTTGTCTTAATTATTTTTTCTTTTGGTGGCTTTACGGCATTTCCAAATAAGTCTACCTGTTCTTCCTTTGTTTTTTCTGATACTACTTCAAAATCATTTCCTAGTATTCGTTTGCCAAGTGTTTTGAATTCTAATAAATTAAATATTTCAGTTAAAGCGGGCACATTTTTTTCAGATAATCGATAGTCTTCCTCGTGAAATTGTACGGGTACATTTGTAATAATAGTTGCTAATTTTTTGCTCATTATTGCTGATTCCACCCCCGCTCTTACTTTTTCACCCATTGCTCCTTTTATCTTATCTGCATTTGCTAAAACACCCTCTAGTGTATCATATTCCTTCAATAATTTTGCTGCAGTCTTTTCACCTACTCCTGGTATACCTGGAATATTATCAGCAGCATCTCCCATTAATCCAAGCATATCAACAACCTGGTCTACTCTTGCTATATCCCATTTTGATTTTATTTTCTCTGCATCCAATATTTCCCTTTCATTACCAAATGCAGGTGGCTTCCACATATATACATTTGGTTTTACTAATAATTGTCCATAGTCTTTATCTGGTGTTACCATATATACCTCATAGCCAAGATCTGCTGCCTGCCAAGCTAAGGTTCCAATTACATCGTCTGCTTCAAAACCATCACACTCTACCACAGGAATATTAAAACCCTCTATAATTGCTTTGATATGTGGTAAAGAGCTTAGCAGATCCTCTGGTGCTGCTTCTCTATTTGCTTTATAATCAGTAAAATCTGTATGGCGCTCTGTTGGTGCATGGGTATCAAAACAAACGGCTATATGAGATGGATTTTCTTTTTTTATAATCTCTAATAATGTATTCGTAAACCCAAATTGTGCATTTGTGTTTATCCCTGTACTTGTAATTCTTGGTGTTCTAATTAATGCATAATAGGCCCTATAAATAAGTGCCAATGCATCCAATAAGTATAATTTTTTAGACATAATGCTAAGGTAGCAAAAAAAACATCCCCAACACTTTCGTGTCAGGGATGATATTAAAACAAGCGATCAATAATGAGACAGACAAGTATCTCAATTAGTTTATTTTATATTTATATTTATAACGCTCATACAATTGCTTTTGTTTGTCATCCAATTTTATATCCCTTCCTTGTATAAAAGCTTTGGTAACTTTATTTCCTCTCATATCTAATATATCACCATCGTTGATAATAATATTTGCATCTTTTCCAATTTCAATAGATCCTGTAATATTATCAATACCCAAAATTTTTGCTGTATTAAGTGTAATGGCACTAATTGCTGCTTCTTTATCTAAACCATAAGCAACAGCTGTACCCGCATTAAAACTCAAATTTCTTTGTTTTGCTTGTTCGTTTGCGTCATTCAGGGATATTAATACACCTGCTTTACTTAATTGTGCCGGTAATTTATAGGGTTGATCCACATCATCATCTTCTGTTGCAGGTAATTCATGTTCGTTATCTAAGATTACCGGAATTTTGTTTTCAGCTAATATTGGTGCAATTTGAAAACCTTCTGATGCACCAACTATTACAATGTTGAAGCCGAATTTTTTTCCAAGATCAATTGCTAATAACATTTGTTTTACCTCATTCGCTCTTATAAACAATTTCTGTTTTCCTTCAAATAAACCCCTTACCGCTTCAAACTTTAAATTATTTGCAACATGATTCTTTTCTTGTAAGTAGGCCTTTGCTTCTGAAAAGAATTTATTTATTGTTTCCAATTTATTGAATGCATCTTTAACTGGATCGTTTCCAGTTTGTCTATAACCACGTCTTTGACGAACTATAAAGGAAGGCATGTTTATAAAATGGCCAATATCGGATTTATATGCCGCATCTTCATAATTCCATGCATCTAATTGTACAACACTTGATTGTCCTTCAATCAATTCCCCTAAAGGTGCAATATGTGCCAATAGAATACCATTGGATCTTAATACATTGATAATTTTGGAATCGGTATTATAAGAAACAATGCTTCGAATATTGGCATTGTTTTCCCCAATTTCTTGATAGTCGTTACTACCTCTTACACCATTTCCCACTTCTTTTAATCCTAAACTAGAACAAGGCAGTATCAAACCTGGGTAAACTTCCTTGCCTGTTGCATCTACTATTGTAGCACCAGTTGGGGCATTAATCCCGGTAGCTACATTTGTTATTTTCCCATTCTCAAATACAACAGTAGCGTCTTTAATAACTGTTCCATTACCCACATGTACTGTTGCATGTATAATGGCTGTTGACCCCGTTTGCGCTGGAACTGGATATATGGTTTCTTGTGCCCTTGCTATTGTAAACAATGCAAGAGATAATACTAATAGTGTTGAATATTTCTTTTGCATGAATTAGTTTTTTTCGGTTTCATAAATAGTTACTATTCCATCGGCGTGATCATGGTCACCACAGTTTAGAATTGTTTGCAAACTTGCAGTTGCTGGTTTTGTTGGACCACCCGCTTTTTTCTCACCAATCATTTTTTGTAATAAACGCGCTTTCTCTTCTGCCACGGTTTTATGCATTTGATTATCCTTTTCTCTATCAAAGTATATTGTCCCATCAACAATTGTGTAAAGAGATTTTGCATAAATACTTAAAGGGTTATCAGACCACAAAACCAAGTCTGCATCTTTCCCAACTTTAATACTACCAACTTTTTCTGCTATGTGTAGTGCTTTAGCTGGATTAATGGTTACCATTTTTAAGGCTTCTTCTTCTGACACCCCGCCATATTTTACTGTTTTTGCCGCTTCTTGGTTTAATCTTCTTGCCATTTCTGCATCGTCTGAATTAATACAAACATTTAAACCCATTTTTTGCATAATGGCCGCATTATATGCTATGGCATCTTGCACTTCTGTTTTGTACATAAACCAGTCTGAGAAGGTTGAAACATTTGATCCATGCTCTTTCATTTTATCGGCTACTTTATACCCTTCTAGAATATGTGTGAATGTATTGAATTTAAATCCATATTTCTCACCAATACGCATTGCATAAGTAATTTCTGGTTGCACATATGAGTGACAAGTAATAAAGCGTTTTTTATTTAAAATTTCTACTAAGGCATCTAGTTCTAAGTCTCTTCTTGTATTTGGATTAGCTTTCAAAGCTTTTTGATAATCTACCGCTCTATCAAATGCATCGTTCAATACCTCCTCAACGCCCATTCTTGTATCAGGAAAACGATTGTTATTATTGGATGTAGTGCGTTTTACATTTTCACCCAATGCAAATTTGATAAAAGGATCGGCACCAACAAATTTTAAGCCTTCATCTGTTGCACCCCAACGTAATTTTATTAATTGTGTTTGTCCACCAATTGTATTAGCTGATCCATGTAAAATATGAGATGTAGTTACTCCACCACTTAATTGTCTATATATATTAATGTCCTCGGGGTTCATATTATCTCCAATTCTAACTTCGCTAGTAACCGATTGAGCGCCTTCATTTATAGATAAGGCCGCAATATGTGAATGTTCATCAATAATACCAGCACTCAAGTGTTTCCCTGTACCATCAATAATCTTTGCACCTGCTTCACTCAATCCCTTTCCAATTTTTGCAATCTTACCTGCTTTAACTAATAGGTCCGTATTTTGTAATACTCCTTCTTTTTCACTAGTCCATACTGTAGCATTTTTAATTAAAATTGTTTCCTGACTTGGAATGGTTTCATTTCCAAATCCTACAAAAGGATATGTAATCTTCGCTAAGTTTTGCGCTGAATCCGCCTCTTTTTTCTTATCAGCAGTTGTGTTTAATGCACTTATTAAAGTCGCGGACCAAGTTGTTCTGTTGCCCGCAGCGTCTAATCCAGTACCAGCCCAGCTATTTCCAATAATGGTTCCACCTAATCTAATTTGCTCTGCAGCTTTTCCTTTCTTTGTTGGAAAGCTTATTTTTACAATTGATTCGTTGATTGATAATTTAGCGTTTAAAGTATCTGTTGTAATTATACTTGCAGACAAATCTTTCTTAACTTCTAAATTATATTCAGCAGCAGTATTGCCAGTTTTAATAGTAAGTTTATATTTACCTGCTACACTTGACCATTCAGATGCATTCACTTCATATTTTTTACCCTGAATCCAGTTTTCAATAATTTTTGCATTATTTGCAAATACTGGTTCGTTAGTTATAATAAAATTCGCCCACTTGCCTGATTCAATTGATCCCACTTGATCATAAACGCCTATTTGAGTTGCAGGTATTTTTGTTAATGCGTCTAATGCTTTTGTTTCTGAAAGACCCGCTGCAATTGCTTTTCTTAGGTTTGCAAAAAACAATTTTGTGTCTTTCATTTCAGAGGCACTAATGCTAAACGGAATATTTGCTTTTTCAAAAGCTGCCAAATTTGATGGTGCTAATTCCCAGTGTTTTAAATCGGCTAGAGATACAAATCTCGCATCATTTGGATCTTCAATATCCATTGCAATAGGAAAATCTATTCCTAAAATAAAGGAAGCCTTTGTTTTGGCTAATTCATCAATTCTTTGATAACCATTATCACCACCTTTTATTATATATTGTACTCCAAATTCTGATCCAATTCTATTGGCTCTTAGTGTTGACCATTTGTCATCAGCAGCAAATATTTGTGGTAATGACTGTATTGAATTGAATGCTTCTAATGATAGATTGGTTCCCTCTCCAACGGGTTTCGTTTGATACCACTTTGCATCTAAATAAGTTTGTCTTAATAATGCAATGCTACCCATTAAGCTGCTTGGGTAAGATTGTGTAGAAGATCCCTTTTCGAAAGAATATACGGCAGCCGCTTTTGTTTTTATTAAAGCCTGGTGTGTATCATCGGTGGCCAATGTTACCACTGCACCTGTACCTCTAGCAATACCATCTTTTACGTGTGTAAAGACGGTACCATATCCATTGGAACGATAATTATTTGCAGCAGATTCATCTGTTGCGAAAATTTCAAAGGCGTTTACTTCTGGTTTTATAGCCTGATTCCAGTTATATGCTCCTTGTTTATTTGAATTAAATTGTGCTGGTGCGCCATAGTTAAATCCACCAGACGGTTTTTTAGGTGCGCCCACGCCATAATCCGTAAATGGGTCAATAAATGAAGGATAAATAAATTTACCATTACAATCAACAACTACTGCGTCTTTTGGTACTATTATATTTGCACCTACTGCTAAAATTTTACCTTGTTTAATAACCAAGGTAGCTTTTTCAATTTTAGTTGTTGAGTTTTGAATTATTGTTGCATTAGTAAATGCATACAAACCTGCACGAATATCTCTTACACCGTTAACTGGGAAAGATTCCTGTGCCTTAGAGGATACACTTAAGCTTATAAGTGTCATCCACATAAAGATTCTCTTCATACGCTACAGAATTTTTGTTTTATTATTTCTAAAGCTACAAAAATACTAGGATGAAAAATTCTGCATTTATATTTATTTGATGGATGGCTTTTTATCTTCCCATGTATACCATTAGGATTTGTATATCACTAGGATTTACGCCGCTAATTCTACTAGCTTGTCCAATAGTAACGGGTCTGATTTTCTTAAATTTTTGCAGGGCTTCAATTGACAATGCTGCAACCTTGTCGTAATCAAATGTATCTGGTATGACTAAATTTTCTAGGGAAGCCATTCTATCTACTATTTCCTTTTCCTTTTCTATATATCGCTCATATTTTACTTGAATTTCTGCTTGTTCCAAAAATTCAATTTCTTTCTCTATTAATTTTTCTTGCAAGCTTTCACTATTTGACAAAAGCTGTTGTAGGCTTATGTTTGGTCTAAGTACTAGTTTAGCTGTTTTCTGTTTTTCATTTAATATTGCTGAATCAATGGATGCTAAAAAGTCATTTATTTCTGCTGGTTCCACAGCATGTGTGTTCAAAATACTTTTAATTTCAGCAACTTCTTTGTTTTTCAAATCAACCCTCTTCATTCTTTCTTCACTTGCTAAACCTAGTCTATAACTTAATTCGGTTAATCTTATATCAGCGTTATCTTGTCTTAACAATGTTCTAAATTCGGCCCTTGATGTAAACATTCTATAAGGCTCATTAGTTCCTTTTCCTATTAAATCATCTATTAAAACCCCTATATATGCATCGCTTCTTTGTAAAATTAATGGAGCAGCATGATTAATTTTTAAGTGTGCATTTATGCCCGCCATTATTCCTTGGCAGGCAGCTTCCTCATATCCAGTTGTTCCATTAATTTGTCCTGCAAAGTATAAGCTATCAATTGCTTTAGTTTCAAGCGTATATTTTAATTGAGTTGGCTGGAAAAAATCATACTCAATTGCATAGCCCGGGCGAAACATTCTAGCGTTCTCAAAACCAGGTACTTTACGAAGAGCTTCGTATTGTACTTCTTCTGGTAAGCTAGTACTAAACCCATTTACATATATTTCGACGGTATTCCAACCTTCCGGTTCAACAAATAATTGATGTCTTTCTCTTTCCGCAAAACGATTAATTTTATCTTCAATACTTGGACAATATCTCGGACCAACGCCCTCTATTCTTCCAGCATACATTGGACTACGATCAAATCCTGTTTTTAAAATATCGTGTACAATTGTATCCGTATAGGTTATCCAACAAGAACGTTGATTTTCTGGTTTCACTTTTGGCGTATCTAGATAGGAAAATCCAACTACTTCATCATCTCCTTTTTGTTCTTCCATTTTAGAATAATCCAAACTGCGTCCGTCTACCCTTGGTGGTGTTCCCGTTTTTAATCTATCAGACTCCATTCCAAAGGAAACCAATTGTTCAGTGATTCCTGTTGCTGCTTTTTCTGCCACACGCCCTCCGCCAATTTGTTTTTCCCCTATATGCATGATTCCATTTAGGAATGTTCCGCTTGTAATCACAACAGCGTCTGATGCTATTAAATGTCCAAGACTTGTTTTAACCCCACAAGCTTTTCCATTTTTTATAATTAACTCATTAACCGAGTCCTGGTAAAAGTCTACATTTGGGGTTTGCTCCAATAACTCCCTCCATTTAGCAGCAAATAAATGTCTATCATTTTGGGTTCTTGGACTCCACATTGCGGGCCCCTTGCTTTTGTTCAACATCCTAAATTGAATAGTACTTAGGTCTGAAACTATTCCACTATACCCACCTAGTGCATCTATCTCCCTAACTATTTGTCCTTTGGCTATTCCACCCATTGCCGGGTTGCAACTCATTTGTGCAATAGTCTGCATATTCATGGTTATGAGTAATACTTTACTACCCATATTTGCAGCAGCGGCTGCTGCCTCACAACCGGCATGTCCGGCACCTACTACTATGACATTGTATTTTGGAAACATAAGATTGCAAAGATAAGGTCTGAATTATTAGGAAAGTGTTCCATGTGGAACACTTTCCTAAATAGTAAATTATTATATCACTCGCTTTGCGAGCTCTCGTGGAACACTTTCCTAAATAGTAAATTATTATATCACTCGCTTTGCGAGCTCTCGTGGAACACTTTCCTAAATAGTAAATTATTATATCGCTAGGTACTTCGTTCTCTTAATTTTTCCATGGTGAATAATTAAGAGCATCTTCCGCCTTCATCGCTCGCTTCGCGAGCTCTTGTTCCACGTGGAACGCTCTTATAAACGTACTACTACTACCCAATCAATTTTTTATAAGCCCTCAACCACTTATCCTCCATAGCCCTCATCAACTTAGCGTCAGCGGGCTTCTTGTCTTTGTATCCACAAAAATGTAGGGCACCATGAAAAATTACCCTTAATAGCTCATTAGTTTGTGAAGTCTTAATTGTTTTAGCATTATCCTTTACTCGGTCAACACTTATATAGATGTCACCAATTAGTTGACCCTTGTTCTCCGAAAGATCAAAACTTATAATATCAGTATAATAATCATGGTTTAAAAATTGCTTATTAATGTCCAATAAGTAGTTATCTGAACAAAAAACATATTGAAGGCATTCAATAGTTATACCCTCTTTCTTCATTTGTTTTTCAAGAAAAGCTTTGAGCGCTACTCGGTTGCCCAGGGTAATGGACTTGTCGGCCTTATTAAATGAAATGGTCATACACATAGTTGAATGTCTTTCAAATATTTATACGAATTAAAGAGGAAATTATTGTTCCAATTTCGTAACCATTTATGTAAGAAAGGAAACTATCTTTGTAGTCTATTATGAAGAAATTATCTGAGCTACACATTGGAGAATCTGGCACAATTCATTCTTTTGAAAATGACGAAATCTTTTTAAAATTGATGGAGATGGGCTGCATACCTGGTGAATATATTACTGTAGAGCAAATTGCTCCATTAGGTGATCCAATTAGCATTTCTGTCGCAGGATATCAATTAAGCCTAAGAATGGATGAAGCAGAAAGTATATTAATTACGCCCGCCGCATAATATAAAACACTGATAATCAACTAATTATAATGAAAATAGGCTTGTTTTTTGGAAGTTTTAATCCTATTCATCATGGTCACTTGATGGTGGCAAGTTATATTGCCAATCATTCTAATTTAAAACAGGTTTGGTTAGTAGTATCACCACAAAATCCGCATAAATCGCAAAGCAGTTTATTAAATGAATATGATAGATTGCATTTAGCGCAAATTGCTATTGAGGATGATCCTCAATTACGCGTTTCAGATATTGAATTCAAATTACCCAAACCTTCTTATACAATTGATACCCTTACTTATTTAACCGAGCAATATCCTCAGCACGAATTTTCGGTGATTATGGGAGGAGATAGTTTTCAAAATCTACCTAAGTGGAAAAATTTCGAAACACTTATAAAAAATTATAGTTTCATCGTGTATCGTCGTCCTGGTTTTGAAATTATAGATACTTACGGCGCAGACCTTACTTATTTGGAAGCACCTATGTTAGAGTTGTCTGCAACCCTTATTCGTAATAATAGAAAGGAAGGAATTACAATTAGATATTTGGTTCCTGAAAAAGTGAGAGCGGAAATAGAAAACAATAATTATTTCAAGGACTAGTTCCTATCAATAATAAAGCCCTTAATATAATTTAAGGGCTTTATTATTTTTCCTCTAATGAGTTGTCCTATCGATTCATGCTGGCTAAAAACTCTTCGTTGTCTTTAGTGCCGCGCATGCGTTTTAATAATTCATTCATTGCTTCATCGGTGTTCATGTCGTTTAAGAATAAACGTAAAATATTCATTCTTTGTAACACATCTGCCGATAATAATAAATCGTCACGACGAGTGCTTGAACCTGTTAAATCAATAGCAGGGAAGATTCGTTTGTTAGCCAAACGACGATCCAATACTAATTCCATATTACCAGTACCCTTGAACTCTTCAAAAATAACTTCATCCATTTTAGAACCAGTATCTACAAGGGCTGTAGCAATAATAGTTAATGAACCACCATTTTCAATTTTACGTGCAGCACCAAAAAATTGTTTTGGTTTTTGCATCGCATTTGCTTCCACACCACCTGATAATACCTTACCAGAACTTGGAGCTACTGTATTATGTGCACGCGCCAAGCGTGTAATAGAATCTAATAAAATAACAACATCGTGTCCGCATTCAACTAATCGCTTTGCTTTTTGTAAAGCCATAGTAGAAACCTTTACGTGTTTTTCTGCCGGCTCATCAAATGTGGATGCAATTACTTCTGCTTTTACAGAACGTTCTACATCAGTAACTTCTTCTGGTCGCTCATCTACTAACACCACCATCAAATAACACTCAGGGTGATTTGCAGCAATGGCATTTGCTACTTCTTTCAATAACATAGTCTTACCCACTTTTGGTTGGGCAACTAATAAGCCACGTTGACCTTTACCAATAGGAGTAAACAAATCCATGATACGCGTGCTGTAATTATTAGCACTTGTATAAAGATTTAATTTTTCATATGGGAACAACGGTGTTAAATAATCAAAAGGAATACGATCACGAATCTCATCTGGTTTTTTACCATTTACAAAATCCACTTTCGTTAAAGCAAAATATTTTTCTCCTTCTTTTGGAGGGCGTACCGAACCTTGAACAGTATCTCCTGTTTTTAAACCAAACAGTTTTATTTGAGAAGGTGATACATACACGTCATCAGGAGAGGACAAATAATTGTAGTCTGAGCTTCTTAAAAATCCATAGCCATCTGGCATCATTTCTAAAACACCTTCCGATGCAATGGCGCCGTCAAACTCTATATTAAATACAGGTTCTTTCTTAGGTGGATATCTGTGGCTTGGGTGTTGACCCTGACCTGGTCCTCGATGGCCGCGGTGCTCGTTTTGCTGTTGACCAGTTGGTTGGCCCGTTTGAGGATCCTGACTCTCTTGTTCAGATTGCCCTTCGGTAACAGCTAAAGCTTCTGGAGCAGGAGCACTTGCAGCGCTTTCGTCTCCAAATAACTGAGCCGCAATTTGGGAAGCCTTGTCGTCAATGCTTTGACCGGCGTCTTCGCTAGCAATCGCTTTTTTTGCAATCGGTTTGCGGGCTTTTGTAGGGGCAGCAGCTTCCTCTTTTGCAGGACTTGCTGGTTTTTCTGACTTTGTTGACTTAGCAGCGGGCGCAGCAACAGGCTTGCGACCCCTTTTTGGTTTGTCGTCTTTTTCTTGCACTGTAAAACTTATAATTTATTTAAAAATCGAATCAATGTCGGAGGGCTTTTGAGAATCTTAATTGAGGTTGTGGTCCAGATAAATAGGGCCGTTTGTGAGGTGGCGATTTAAATAGGATCTAAAATCGCTGCTTTCTAATGCAATGTTAAGCCCTTTTTCAATAAAAAAACAATTTTTTATGGGTTATCTTTGCTCTCCAAATAGTTCAAATAGATATTATGTTCAACCAAAGAGTAAAAATCAAGCAATTGTTAAGCGGTACCGCTGTTGGGTCCGAAGTAGTAGTAATGGGATGGGTACGCACCTTCCGCAATAATCAGTTTATAGCGTTGAACGATGGTAGCACTAATAATAATGTACAAGTAGTAGCAAGTTTAGGTGAATTTGATGAAGCATTATTAAAGCGCGTAACTACAGGGGCCTCTTTGAAAGTAAAAGGTGTTGTTGTGGAGAGTCAAGGAAAAGGACAAACAGTTGAAGTAAAAGCAACAAGTATTGAAATATTGGGAGATAGTGATGCAGAAAAATATCCGCTTCAACCCAAAAAACATTCTTTAGAATTTTTAAGAGAGAAAGCGCATTTGCGTTTTAGAACCAACACATTTGGCTCGGTATTTCGTATTCGTCATTCATTGGCATTTGCTGTGCATCAGTTTTTTAATGAGCGTGGATTTTTATATTTACATACTCCTATTATTACAAGTAGTGATGCCGAAGGTGCTGGTGAAATGTTTAGAGTAACCACCCTACCTTTAGAAGGTGCTCCACGAAACGATGCTGGTGAAATTGATTTTACACAGGACTTTTTTGGCAAGAGCACTAACTTAACAGTGAGTGGTCAATTGGAAGGAGAGCTAGGTGCCATGGCGTTTTCAGACATCTATACATTTGGTCCAACCTTCCGTGCCGAGAACTCTAATACAACAAGGCACTTGGCAGAATTTTGGATGATTGAGCCGGAAGTGGCGTTTAATGATTTAGAAGACAACATGAACTTGGCTGAAGATTTTATTAAGCATTTAATTGCTTATGTAATGAAACACAATGCCGATGATTTACAATTTTTAGATACTCGTTTAGCAGAAGAAGAAAAACAATTACCAACTGAGAAAAGAAGTGGATTGGGTTTGATTGAAAAATTAAAATTTGTGTTGGAAAATGGATTTGAAAGAATCACGTATACTGAAGCGATAGATATTTTATTAAATAGTAATCACTATAAGAAAAAGAAATTCCAATATGACGTTAAGTGGGGAATTGATTTACAAAGTGAGCATGAAAGATTTTTAGTAGAACAACATTTTAAAAAACCTGTAATAGTAACCAACTATCCTGCAGCAATTAAAGCATTCTACATGCGTATGAATGATGGTTGTGAGCCGGGCAAAGAAACTGTTGCAGCAATGGATATATTAGCACCGGGTATTGGCGAGATTGTTGGTGGATCACAAAGGGAAGAGCGTTTAGAAAAATTAGAACAAAGAATGCGTGATATGCACATTCCATTGGAGGAAATGAGCTACTATCTTGATACAAGACGCTTTGGTAGTGTTCCGCATGCTGGATTTGGACTAGGTTTTGAGCGTATGGTACAGTTTGTAACCGGAATGACCAATATTAGAGACGTAATTGCTTTTGCAAGAACGCCGAATAATTGTGAATACTAAAAAAATTAAAAGAGCGCATCGCGCTCTTTTTTATATAATTAATTTTTATGGGGATAGTTTTTGTTTTAATTGGTGCTTTTTGTTTTGCTATTAGTAATGCCTATTGGAAAAAAGTAACAGTCAATATTCCTTATCAAATAGGCATGTTTTATAGAGGCGTATTTGCAACTTTAATATTTGCAATTTTATATTTTGGTTTTAGACATGCACCCTTTTTTAAATACTGGACAGTGCGAGATATTGCCTTTGACAAGCAATTTCTATTGTCAATTGCATTGAGTGTATTTAATATTTTTGGATTAGTGTTTTTTTTACAAGGTATACAAAGAGCACCTGTAAGTGTGGTGGTGCCTGTTTCTTCGTTAAAATTATTTACTATATTAACAGCTGTTTTCATTGTAGGTGAAATTTGGAAAACGCCTTATTTGTATGCATTTGTACTATCAACGGCCGGATTATTATTATTGTATTTGCAAGGAAGAGAGTTAAGCAATGCATCGCAATTAAAGTCGGGCATTATATATGGATTAGCTTCTAGTTTTTTTTGGGGGAGCTCCTATGCCTTGTATACATTTCCAATTAGTTGGTGGGGACCTCTTGGTTTTAGTTTTATTGTTGAAACAACTGCAATGACATTTGGTTTTGTACTAGTAGTGCGTGATGGCTTATTAAAACAGGTTTTAAAATATGTGGATCTGGCACATATTGGTGAGTATTTAATATTGGGTGCCTTATTGGTTGTAGGCGGACTTGCTATTAATATGAGCTATGCTTATTTGCCTGTGGTAGTGATAAATATTTTAATTATTAGTAGTCAAATACTCTCAGTACTTATTGGCTTTGTATTTTTTAAAGAACGCCTTAGCCTAAAACAATGGATAGGGTTGGTATTAATAATTGCTAGCTTTTTTGTGGTTGCTGCTGCGGCTTAGTGTTTTAATGTTTTCTCGTTTAATTTAACAAATTCAAAGGGCGTTATACCTGTCTCTTCTTTAAAAGAAGTAAAGAATATTGTTTTAGAAGAGAATCCAGATTTCCTCCAAATACCTTCCATTGACAAAATAGAAAGCTCATTGCTCAATAATAACATTTTAGCATATTCAATTCTAAATTTTGTTCTTGTTAAGGTAAATTTTTTATTGATTTTAAATTTAAAACATTGTTGAATTAAATTTTTGGGTAAATCTAAATCCTCAGCCAAACTGTCAATATTAAATTTTGGATCTAAGTATGGTTTTTTATTCAGAATATATTCCATAATTAAATCCGAATATTTTGAAAGGGCATCATAATCTATTTGATCCTGTATGATTTCTCCTTCACGCTCATTCTGATTACCCCTAAAAAAATTTATTAAAAGTTGTGAAATGGGTAGTCTTGGTCTGCGAATTCCATATAGAATTTCTGGATACATTAGCATCATTAAGGGAATGCTAAGATATCCAAGGATGAATAGATTCCCCAAAAGATTATTTGTAATTTGCCTACCACTCATAATGATTGCATATGACTTAAATAGAAAAATTGTATAAATGATTGTGCCAAATGTAGTTGCAGAGGTAAGGTTGCGCAATGACCCTAATATGAATTGCTTTCGTTTTGTTTGAATAGTAGTAGGCTTCTTACTTAATTTTATTTCTTGATTCAAGACAATTATGGAACTGATAATCGCATATATTGTCAATAGAAAGCACCTAATAAACATATTATAGCTGTAGGGGTATAGCCATGAAATTTCAATTTTTTTTAAATCTATACTTTGGTGAACTATCAAATTGGCGATATCCAATTTTGAATTAAAACTTGTAAAAAAGTAGGGCACTAATGATATAAAACTAATGATAAAGGGAACAAAATGATACCAATCTCTTCTTTTTATTATATACACTTCTTCATTTAAAATAGACCGAATATAAAAAAGCAGAAATGGACCAGCTAGATAAAGCAGAGGTGTGGAATGTCCATATAAAATTGCAATAGTATAAACATAATAGTTGACCCTAAGAAAATGAACCAATAATCCGAAAAGAGATAGCATCAACAGAAACAATACCAAATAGATTGCACTTTTATTGTGGTTGTAGTTAAAAAAAAGAATTAGAAACGAAAGAAATAGAATCAAAATAGCAATATAGAATATCATAAGTTCATAGCATGATTTTTGGGGGGAGAACGATTCAGCTACAATATATTATAATCAATGTATTATAATGAATCATAATTCAACCAAGTAGTTCGGTTTTTTGTTTTCGAACTCATTTTGACAGTTATGGTGTTTATATAATGGATTTATTTGATCAACTTTAATAAGCTCAATTTCAGAATTTCGAATAATGCTGTCATTTAGTTATTAAATAAGAAGTTAGGGGGAGGGCTCGAAATAATAAATGCTGTTTGGGGAGATAGCAATACTTATTAGTCCCTCCCTTTTTATGTTTATCTTCTTTCGGACAAGATCATGTATACCAATGCAATGCTACAATTATTAAGTATATCCTCAATTTTGACTGATTTTCAATAAACAAGCCTATTTTTTTGCTATTTAAGGCGGCCTAACCTATATTTGCTCCCCGGTAATAGCAATATTGCTGGATGGATCAAAAATCCGATGGTGCGGTAGCTCAGTCGGTAGAGCAAAGGACTGAAAATCCTTGTGTCGCCGGTTCGATCCCGGCCCACACCACCAAAAGCCCTCAACGAAAGTTGGGGGCTTTTTTGCATCTATTTTATAGATACTTATATCATTCACAGGGGCTGTTCTTGTTACATATTTAAGCGCGTATTCTATATACCTTTGTATTATAAAATCGAACCCTATGTTTAAAAAAATAGTGTTTGTCTTATTGGGCCTAATTATAATAGTTGCCCTTAGCTCGGTATTAATAGCGGTGGTTTATAAAAAAGACATTAATAATTTTATAGTTGAGTCTGCCAATAAAAAATTGAATGCAAGGTTTTCATTTAAAGATGTCTCCATTGGGATAATAAAAAGCTTTCCCAGATTAGGCGTGGATATAGAAGATGTAAAAATTGTTGGTATTAGAGAATTTGAAAAAGACACACTTGCAATTATCTCCAAGGCTAGCATTCAAATAAGCATTACGGAATATTTATTTAACCATTCTGTTGATATTGAAAAAATTAAAGTGCAACAAGCTGACTTTCATTTAAAAGTGCTTAAAAATGGAATGTCTAACTGGGATATTGTAAAGACAGATAGCTTAGCAGTTAAAGACACAACAAAAAAAGCAATGCATATTGCATTAAAAAAATATGAAATTGACAATGCTAATATTATCTACGATGACCAATTAAGAAATGTGTACGCTCATTTAGTAGACCTAACACATTCTGGAAGCGGTGATTTTACTAAGGATATTTTTTCATTGGATACCAAAACCAATGCAGAAAAGTTAAGTTTTTCTTATTTGGGTAAACCTTATTTGTCAGAGGTGAAAGCAAAACTAGAAGCACCATTACAAATGAATTTTACTAAGATGGAATTTGCATTTAAAAACAATGAGCTGCTTTTAAATGCCCTCCCTATTCGATTTGATGCATGGTTTGCTATGCCAGATAGTAATATAGACATGGACATTAAATTTGATGCAGCTAAATCCCCGCTTAAAGATTTTTTATCGCTTGTTCCCTTGTTGTATCAAAATTCATTTAAAGACTTAACCGCATCTGGAAAATTTGGATTAAGTGGTTATGTGAAAGGAAGAATGAACAATATACAAATGCCTGGTTTTGGCTTGGGGCTTACTATTGAAAATGGCGCATTTAAATATGCTACAATTCCCGCTGGCATTAAAGATTTGAATTTGAATTTAAAAATTGATAATCCAGATGGCAATGTTGACCACACAGTAATTGATATGCGTCAAATGCAAATGCGTTTAAACAATCAATATATTCAAGCAAACCTACTTGTTAAAACACCTAAGTCTAATCCTTATATTAATGCTAAGGCCAAGGGTGATATGGATTTAGGAGCATTGCTTAAAATAATTCCTCAAAAGGAATTAACATTATCAGGTAATATAAAAATGGACTTAATAGTAAACGGAAATGTAAATGACTTTAAAGTGGGCAAAGGTTTTGCGAAAGGTAATTTTGACGTCTCACAAATGAACTATACAAATGCTTCCATTAAAAAAGAGGTTCAAATTGCTACAGCTAGCTTTACTGTTACGCCACAAAAATTATTGGTAAATGCATTTAGTTCAACAATGGGTAAATCAGATTTTAATATAAAAGGAAGCCTTGAAAATTATATTTTATATTTTATAAAAAATGAACCTATTGCTGGTAATGTTTCACTTAACTCAAACTTAATTGATTTAAATGAACTTATGTCATTAAGCGGTTCAAACAAAACAGATACCAATAGTAGTTTTGAATTACCTAAAAATGTTAATCTAAGTGCCACAGCAAATATTGTCCAAATCAAATACAAGGATTTTTTAATGAGTAATGCTAGTGGGGGCGTTGCTTTTGCAGATCAAAAAGTTAATTTTAAAAAATTAGCGTTCAATTTGTTAGATGCATCATTTATAATGAATGGAAGCTTTGCTAAACAAGAAAAGCAAGATCCCGAAACCAATCTTACACTAACTATTCAAAACTTGAATATTAATAAGGCTTATAAAAGCTTTGATATTATTCAAAAATATGCACCTATTGCCGAAGCTTTACAAGGGAATATGAATTTGAATGTAAATCTTTCTACACTGCTAACTAAATCACTTTCTCCAAATTTAGGTACCCTAAATAGTGAGGGAGATGTGTATATTAACGATGCCAACTTAAGTGGTTCTGGCGTTTTAAACAAAATGGCCGATCTTGTTAAATGGTCCCAATTAAAATCATTGTCGGTTAAAACAGCTCATTTAAGTTATAGTATTCAAAATGGAAGATTTATTGTGAAACCATTTGATGTACTTACTAATTTAACCAAGCTAAATATTAGTGGATCCAGTGGCTTAGACAAAAGTATTAATTATGTGATTGGAATTGATATGCCAAAACAGGTTGTTGATTTAGGTGCCGCTTCTGATCTAAGTAGAGAATTGGCTAAAATAAGTCCAACCCTTAGTCTTGATAATATTGTTAAATCCCTTAAGCTACAAGTATTGGTTACAGGAAATATGCAAAATCCTAATTTAAAACTAGGCATTAAGGGTGCAGGATCTGGAGCTGAGGCTTCTACACCAATTACTAGTCAAATAAAGGAAGTAGTAAATAACGCCGTTAAACAACAAGTTAACACCAAACTAGATCAAGCACAGCAACAAGCAGATGCGATAATTCAAGAAGCGAAGATTGCTGCAGACAAACTCAAGCAAGAAGCTTATGAAAGAGCAGATAAAATGGTAGCAGATGCACAAAACCCATTTGCGAAAATGGGGGTTAAACTTGTTGCAGATAAAATCAAAAAAGAAGCAGATAACAAGTCCAATCAAATCATAGAAGAAGCCAATCAAAGAGCAAAAGACATTATTAATAAAGCAAAAAATCAACAATAATGAAAAACCTATTTTTTTATACAGCTGTTATTATATGTATAGTTAGTGCACAAAGCTGTGCTACAAACGCTTTAACAGGAGCTAGTCAATTAAGTTTAGTTTCCGAATCAGAATTACAAAGTTTATCTGCGACTCAGTACAAGGATTTTATCAAAGCGCATGAAGTAATATCACCTACAAAGGATGTAAGGAGTGCAATGGTACAAAGGGTTGGTAAAAAAATTGCCTCAGCTGTTGACAAATATTTTACTGATAAAAATAATAAAGCTGCTTTAGCTGGATATGAATGGGAATATAATTTAGTGAAAGATAGTGCCATTAATGCTTGGTGTATGCCTGGTGGTAAAATTGTTGTTTATACAGGTATTCTTCCCTACACCATTAATGAAAATGCATTAGCCATAGTAATTGGTCATGAAGTATCACATGCTTTACTGCAACATGGTAATAAAAGAATGAGTGAGTCTATGATCCAGCAATTGGGTGGTGCTGCTTTGTCTTCGGCCTTATCTAGTAAGCCTGCAGAAACACAAGACTTATTTATGAAAGCATATGGTGTTGGTACCGAAATAGGCTTTATGCTTCCTTTTTCTAGAAGTCAGGAACTAGAAGCTGATAGATATGGATTAATTTGGGCGGCTATTGCAGGTTATGATCCAAATGAAGCAATTAGTTTTTGGGATAGAATGCAAAAGTCCTTAGGCCAAAAGCAACCCGAATTTTTAAGTACGCATCCATCAGATGCGACAAGAATAGAAAAAATTAAAACGTTTTTACCCGAGGCGCTCAAGTATAAAAAGTAAATAAAGTGCTAATATTGTTTATTAGTTTTTTTCTGAAGCTCTTCTTCTAGCTTCTTCGGCTTCTCTATATACTCTAATCCAAGTGAGTGAAATGTCAATAATTGCTAACAAGGGTCCAAGGATTACGACCATTATTACTTCCAAGCCTGGTGAATATCCAATGACACCGTCAATGGAAGACATTTTAGAACGCTTATAAAGTTTATACAAACAATAGATTGCACATAAAATCCAAACGACGATAATTGCATTTTGTAACATAGTGTGCTGGTTTTATATACTAAAGTTAGCGAATTTATTAGCCAAAAACATACTTTAAAAAAAAGACCTGAACGCAATTCAGGTCTTTTTTTTATTTAGGAGTGCAAAACATATTTATACTCTATGGAAATCTGCCTTCCAGTTTTGAATGGCTAATTTGATTTCTTTAGAAGAAAGACTTTCTTTGATAGCCCTATCCATTAAAGCTAGATACTCTGCATCGCTTGCAAAACGTAAGGCAATAATTTGACTTATCTTTAATTCGCTTGGTAATGCTTTTCCGGTCATGATATAATATCTTAACCCTTCTTCGGCTTTGATGGCACGATCCTGTGCCTTTAAAGGAAAAGTTCTAATATAAACCCAAAGAATGACCATAATAATAGAAGCCAATAACAATAAAGAAGCTAAGTATTTGTTTTCTGGTGTTGCACGAACTAGGTAATTAATACAACCGCCCACGAGGGCGATTAATCCAATAGTAGATACATAATGAAAACCAGGAACCATTCTTGCATGGTTTTTATAATTTTGTTCAGTCATTTTAAATAGTTTATTAATGTAAAGGTAATATTAATATTTTGACAATTCATACTGGCATGACTGGGTTAGTAATAGTTATCAATTAGAGTAAAGTCTTTGAAATTTGTACTAGTTCATTATCATATTTATACTTAAATTTAGAGTATATAATAAGTGCTATGCCCTCTACCCCCCAAACGAGTTCATTAGGCCTAAACACATATCAAGGTGCTTGGTTACCAGTGCACACTAAACATTTATTAAATAGAACATTGTTTGGAGCAAAAGCAGCAGACATTAATTATTTTAATGCAAAGGGTTTAATAGCAAGTGTTGATGAATTATTAAATGTGCCAAGTTTATTGCCTGCCCCTCCCTTAAACGACTATAACACAAGTTCATTTACTGATCCCAATGTTGCTGCGGGAACTACATGGGTTAACGATATTACAAATGACGGCACCATTAATAGTTATAGACGTAATAGTTATAAAAAATGGTTGGTGAGTGTTTGGGTGGGTCAAGAAAAAAATATTCGTGAAAAACTTACATTGTTTTGGAGCAATCATTTTGGAACAGAGGCAGATACGGTTATATATGGCTCAATGATTTATAATCATCATCAAATTTTAAGAACCAATTGTGTTGGAAATTTTAAACAAATGGTTAGAGCGGTTACATCCGATCCCGGAATGTTAAGGTATTTGAATGGATATCTAAATACAAAAACGGCACCGGATGAAAATTATGGAAGAGAACTACAAGAATTATTTACTGTTGGTAAAGAAGGTGGTGCCAAATATAGTGAGGACGATGTAAAGACAGCTGCTAAAGTGCTAACTGGATGGAAAATTGACGCTAATTTTAATGCTGTTTTTGATAGTACGCGACATGATACAACTAATAAAACTTTTTCTACTTTTTATAATAACACAACAATTATCGGTAAAACTGGGGCCAGTGGTGCACTAGAAACAGATGATTTATTAAATATGATTTTTCAAAAAGCAGAAGTGGCTAAGTTTATTTGTCGCAAGCTTTATCGTTATTTTGTTTATTATTATATTGACGCTAACGTTGAAGCCAATATCATCACACCGTTGGCAAATAGTTTTATTGCTAATAATTTTGAAATTAAACCCGTATTAAAACTATTATTACAAAGCGAGCATTTTTACGACAATTTATATATTGGTTGTCAAATAAAAAGTCCCACAGATCATATTATTGGATTTTTAAGACAATATGAAATTTTATTTCCCGATGCAACCGCAAATTATGCCGATGCCTATTACTTGTATAATAATATAGTCAACCAATTGATAAGCATGGGACAGAGTCCTGTTGATCCTCCTAATGTTGCAGGCTGGCCCGCTTATTATCAAGCTCCAGAATACAATGAGTTATGGATTAATGCTGATACGCTTCCTAAGAGAAATAAATTTACCGATTTAATGTTAGAAACAGGCTATACAAAGAATGGCAAAACAATCATTGTAAATAGCATTCAGTTTGCAAAAACAGTTTGTACAAACCCAGCTGATCCAAATTTTTTAATTGATAGTTTGTTTTCGTTTTTGGTCTCCACAGATATTTCGGCTTCTTTAAAATCCAGTTTAAAAACTCAAATTTTGTTAACTGGCCAAGCTAGTGATTATTATTGGACAGATGCTTGGAATGTATACATTACCAATCCAACAACAATTAATTTTAATATTGTTAATACACGTTTAAAGGCCTTATTAAAATATATCATGAATTTACCAGACTATCAATTGCAATAAAATGGAAAGAAGAAATTTTATACGAAATAGTCTGGCACTGCTTGCACCTACCATGATTGGAGGAAATCCAATTCATATTCTACAAGATCATCCTTTATTGAATACAGCATTGCTTGCCACATCTAATAATGACAAGGTATTGGTCATAATTCAACTAAGTGGAGGCAACGACGGGCTCAATACAGTTATACCTTTAAGTGAGTATAGCAATTATTTTAGTGCACGCAGTAATATAGCCATACCCGAAAACAAGGTTTTAAAATTAACTGGAAATGATGCAACGGGCATTCACCCATCAATGACAGGTTTACAAAATTTATTTACAGATGGGAAGTTAAATATTGTACAGTCTGTTGGATATCCTCAACCAAGTTTTTCTCATTTTAGAGCAACGGATATTTGGATGTCTGGTTCAGATAGCGATCAATATTTAAATACTGGTTGGGCTGGAAGGTTTTTAAATTATGAATATCCTGGCTATCCCAATGGATACCCGAATACAGACACGCCCGATCCACTTGCCATTCAAATTGGCTCTTTAGCAACCCTTACATGTCAAGGTCCGGCAGTGAATATGGCTTTGAGTATTTCTGATCCTAGTTCTTTTTATAATTTAATAGATGGCACTGACGCAGTTGTGGCTAACACGAATGCTGGATATGAATTGAGTTTCTTAAGAACGGTTGCAAAACAAACTAACTTGTATTCTGCAAGAATTAAACAAGCATCAGATAGTGTTACACAACAGGTTGCCTATCCAAATAATAGCTTGGCTGCTCAACTAAAAATTGTTGCTAGATTAATTAAAGGCGGATTACACACTAAAGTATACATGGTTAATTACGGGGGCTTTGATACCCATTCAAATCAAGCGGTTGCTTCTGATACCACAACGGGAACACATGCTAACTTATTAAAAGTGCTCTCAGATGCCATTGTTGCATTTCAGTCGGATATGGCGGGCTTAGAAATTGAAGACCGTGTAATTGGAATGACTTATTCAGAATTTGGAAGAAGAATTAAATCCAATGCAAGTGGGGGCACAGATCATGGAGCAGCAGCACCCTTGTTTTTATTTGGAAAAAATGTACACGGTGGCGTATTTGGAAATAATCCAACTATTCCCGTATCCGCAACGGTTAATGACAACGTACCCTATCAATTTGATTTTAGAACAATTTATAGTACCATATTACAAAACTGGTTCTGTGTTACTGACACGGCTGAAACTGAAATTTTATTAAAACAGTTTCCTACAATACCACTTATCAATGCAAGTGTATGTGGGGTTAATGATAAAAACTCAACATTCGCAAAACCTGCTTTAATATATAACTACCCTAATCCCTTTTCAACTGTAACCAAGATAGAGTTTAAAACCAATGGAGGTCATACTTTATTGCAATTACTAGATGGATCTGGTACTGTAATTAAATTATTAGTAGATGCGACCTATAACTTTCCTGGTATGAATAGTTATAATTTATATGGAGCTAGTTTGTCACCGGGTGTATATTATATCCGCATGCAAAATGTAGACAAAACCTCTATTAAAGCAATAATAAAAATGTAAGAGCCCCACTATGTATTGCGGGGCTTTTATTTATTTATTTAATTCTTTTTAAATCCAGATCCTGAAAGTCAAAACTAAAATCGGTTAAAGGAGAAATAGCTTTCATTGTCATGCCCGAAGGTTTACCATCCATATCTGTACTAAACATTACATAGGCATCAGCGTCCATGCTGCGGTCATTCCATCTAACAATTAATGTATTGCCTTTATAGGGAAACAATTCTCCTTTTAATTTTGGAGAGCGTTTGCTTGCAAGCCAAGCTTTTCCATTACTAGTTGTAATTTCCATCTCACCAAACCAAGTGTCTTTATAGGTACCTAAATAAGGACCTACATTAAATGCACCACCAGCTTTTAATTGTTCGGCTTTAATATTTTGTTCCACATCCTCATTTATTTTTTTAGCTTCTGCCTCTCCTTTCTTAACGCGATCATGCATGATTTTCACCCAATCATATCCAGTCACACCTAAATAACTATCTTTAATAGTATTACTAATTGCATTAAAAGCTGCACCTACTTGCTGATTGGTAAAAACCAAAATTCCCAAGTTTAATTCTGGAAACATTACCACTTGTGTTACAATACCAGCAAGACCTCCCGTATGTGTTACTTGTTTATATCCTTTAACATCACTTAAAAACCAACCCAATCCATAAGCCGAAAAATGAGTGTTATAGGGAGCCACTGCTTTTGTATTAATAATGGTTTGAGCACTCCATGTTTCTTCATGAATATCATCATTAAATAGGCTATTTTTTAAACTGTCACCATATTTTCCATGATTCATTTGTAAAATTACCCATTTGCTCCAGTCGGTAATATTACTCCAAATACCACCAGCTGCATTGGCGCTTTCACTCCAATCAATATCTAAAACTTGTAGTTTTTCATCAACAGGGGCATGAGGGCGAATGCTATTGGTTTTGTCCTTTAAACGATAAAGTGAAGCAGCTGTTGACTTCATTCCTAAAGGCTGCATAATGCGTTGTTCTACAAAATCTTCCCATGATTTTCCGCTTGCTCTTGCTACAACTTCACCAGCAACAATATATAAATTATTATCATAGTCGTATTTAGTTCTGAAGGCTGAGACTGGTTTTAAATATCTTAAATTATGGATAATATCTTGTTTATTAAAGTTACTTCCATCAGGGAACATCATTAAATCACCAGCTCCTAAACCAAGACCACTTCTATGGGTTAATAAATCTCTAATTGTAAATGCGTCTGTTACATAGGGGTCATACATTTTAAATTCGGGAATATAGTCTGTTACTCTATCGTCCCATTTAACTTTCCCTTCTTCAACAAGTATACCCAAAGCCGCTGCCGTCATGGCTTTGCTATTGGAAGCAACCCCAAACAAGGTATTTTCATCTACTTTTTTTCCTGTATTAATGTTGGCAACCCCATGTCCTTTCGCATAAATTAATTTGCCATCCTTTACTACCCCAACTGCTATACCCGGCACACTAAATTTATTTATAACCAATTCGGTTAAAGAGTCAATTTGATGTGCACTAATAGGCTGTGTTTGAGCAAGGATTGGCATTGTATTAGTGAATTGTAAAAACACAAGCATTAAAAATATAGAACGCTTCATAGAGTAAGTTTTATTTAGTTAAAAGGAATAAAAGAATTAGTTATAATTAAATGAGTGCGATTAATCATCTTCCTCGTCATCGGCAATAATAAAAATGGCAGTTTTCTTTTTTGGATCTAACCATTTTAAATACTGTAACATATCTTGTTCAGCAATAGCAACACAACCGGCAGTGGGTGAATATTTTTCGTCAGCTACATGAAAAAAGATAGCACTACCCTTTCCTTTAACAACTGGCTTTGTATTGTATTCAATCACCATGCAATATTTATAGTGAATACTTTTTAATAATAAATTTTCATAAGATTTAGCAGTAGTAGTGCCACGTACATATTTATTATATTGTTCAGAGGTAATATCATCAATCCATTTGTCTTCTTGAGTGGTTTGTATAAATGGAATTTTAGTAATAATTGTAGCCTCATAACTAAAAAGTTGCCCTAGCGCATAAAGACCTGTTGGTGTACAGCCATCTCCTTCTTTCTTTTGTTCAGGACTAATTAAGCCATTTCTTCCAATACTTGCATGAACGGCATTTAAGCTAACATTCCATACTCCATTTTTCTTTTCAACCCCGGCAACTTTAATGTCTTGAAAATTTTCTCTAAATACGACCACCAATTGTTGCATACTATCAAAACTAAAATGGTTTTGATTCCATCCTTTTACAATGGTTTGTATCGTAAAACTTTCATCTGAACTGTCCTGTGCTTTTAAGCCAGTTATTATTAGAATAAATGCTAAGAAGAGATAGATTTTTTTCAAGGTTATATTTTATGTTCTTGAAATTACAAAAATTAGTAAAGCGTAGAATTAAAAATTTAGAAAACTTTCAAATATAGCTTTATGCTTAATTATAATTACATCAATTAGCTTTAACTACAAGAAGAGTGAATTAAAAATTTTGAAATAATTCGAAAGTATAAATACGCTCTTTTTCATTGCATCTGAATATTATTTTGGTTGACATACTTAAACAATTCAGTTTGAGTTAAATCCAAACAAAATGAAAAAATTATTCATTCCAACATTATTAGTTATGATGATGACTTTATTCTTATTACCAAGTTGCACCAAAACGGCAGGAACCAACATGAGTACACCGGCCTCGGTGTACACCCCCATTGAATTAGCTAGGGATCCGGCTTTCGTTGGACTGAACGATGCGTTAAACCATTTTGACCCCCACTATTTACAGTTGGTGTATAAGGACCAACATACCACCACGGAGTTACAAGATAGTAGTACTACATTATTATTACATCTTCAAGCTGATCCAGAAAACAGGGCATTGCAACAACAGCTCGCCGATTTTTATAAATTTAATTCGATTGCTGAATTAAAATATTATTCCAATCAAATTACAATCAATGCAACCGCCATAAAAAACAAATACTTTACTCAAAATAAAACCCTAACCGACCAAGATGTAATCACTTATTTTAAAGCAAGGTCCCTTTATGCAAAAACCAAAATGGATTCAGTTAGTAACAATACCAACCGTATTAAAACAAGTAGCATGTATGAGGACTATGTGCTTTTTCCGCAGCCGCCTGCTTTCATGTTTTTTGGCGAAATGGATTTAGAGAGTACAGAAGCGGGGGGTGACATTGCTGCATGTAAAGATGCTTGTTGTACTGATTATGTAAATTGTAAATCACAAGCTGAAAAAAACTTTTTTTATAATACTGCATTATTTGTTTTAGGATCAACCGAAGTCTTGTCGGTGGCCGGTGGAAGCTTAGGCTCATCTTTACCCATTATAGGAACTTTTATTGGTGCAAGAATGGGAGCCACCGCCGGTAGTTATTTGGGTGGATTTATTGCCCAAAGGATCTATTTCGCAGACCTGAATATTTGTGTAATAAATTATAAATCTTGTAAAAAATAACAGGTGGTAATTTAAAAAATATATTTAGTATGAAAACACAATTTCCTTTTTTTAAAACTAGAAGAATTAAATTAGTACTTATATCCAGCTTAATGTTATTAATGACAGCACTTGGCAATAATATTCAAAAAACTGTGGAGACTGGCTGGGAATTTTATATTACATTAATTGTTTTGTTTTTATTGTGTTGGCTAAACGTAATTGACATCATTAGTGAATCTATCAAGAATTTTAAGTCACAAAAAGCAGGAGAAAATATCATTGGAATAATGCTTATTGCCATTGCAATGCTTTTATTTATTATGCCATTTTATTTCTATAATGGAATAAAAAAGAGCAACCACATGATTGAAAAGCTTCAACATCAGTCTGACAGCCTTCGAAGAATAGGAAAGTAGTCATAAATGAGGCACTAAACAAAAAAGGGGCATCCAAAACAGGATAGCCCCTTTTTTGTGGTCGTTAATTTATCATTTACGGAATTAGCTGCACCTAGTTCCCATTCTTTAAACCTTCTTGCCTACTATTTGTTAAATTGCATAACTATGATAGGCCATCGTTTTATCAATTTTATACCAGGTGAAAATTCCAAGTCCAAATTTGAGCAAATGCTTGATATTTTCACGCAATTGCTTAACTATACAAGTGGGGACGCTAGTGAGGCTCTGGATTGGATGAACCAATTAGATAGAAACCATAAGTTTACCGATGACAATTACGGAATGGGTGATTTTATAGAAGATCTTAAGCAAAATGGATATTTAAAGGAAAATCCGAATGATGGTCGTTTTGCTATAACCGCCAAAACCGAGCAGACCATTCGACAAAAGAGCTTGGAAGAAATTTTCGGCAAACTTAAAAAAGCAAAACAAGGAAATCATAGTACCACAAAAGCAGGTCCATCGGGAGACATTAATTCAGATACCAGGTCCTTTCAGTTTGGGGACTTGATGGAACAAATTGATTTTACAGAGAGTATAAAGAATGCGCAAATTAATAGAGGAGTAGATGCATTTTCAATGCATGAAGATGATTTAGTAATAAGAGAGGCCGATTTTAAAACACAAACATCTACGGTATTAATGATAGATATTTCGCATTCTATGATTTTGTATGGTGAGGATCGAATTACACCTGCAAAAAAAGTAGCGATGGCATTATGTGAATTAATCACTAAAAAATATCCAAAGGATACAATTGATATTGTAGTGTTTGGAAATGATGCATGGCAGGTTGAAATTAAGGACCTTCCTTATTTACAAGTTGGACCTTATCATACGAATACTGTTGCTGGGCTTGAATTAGCAATGGATATATTACGCAAGCGTAAAACTGCCAATAAGCAAATATTTATGATCACCGATGGCAAACCCACCTGTTTAAAGATTGGAGGAAAGTATTATAAAAACAGTTTTGGATTAGATCGCAAAGTGGTAAATCGCTGCATTAATCTTGCAGCACAATGCAAAAAATTAAAAATTCCTATCACAACTTTTATGATTGCATCGGATCCTTATTTGCAAAAATTTGTGGAAGAGTTTACAGAAATGAATAATGGTAAAGCCTATTTTGCCTCTTTGGACAACTTGGGTAGTTTTATATTTAATGATTTTGAAAGCGGTAAAAGAAAAACAGTGTATTAATTATGAGTAAGAAAATAGATATACAAAAAATCCTAACCTTAGGGGATTTAAAAAAATCTGGCTATCAGCCTAAATCTATCAAAGATGAGGTAAGAGATAACTTAATTGCAAGCATTCAAAATAAAGAAAATGCATTTGAAGGGATATTGGGTTATGAGGACACTGTTATTCCAGATGTAGAACGCGCTTTATTAAGTAGACATAATATTTTGTTTTTAGGTTTACGCGGTCAAGCCAAAACAAGAATGGCACGTCAAATGGTGGACTTATTAGACGAGTATATTCCAATTATAGCTGGCAGTGAAGTAAATGACGACCCTTTGCAGCCCTTAAGCAGATTTGCAGTGGACTTAATAGCCGAGCATGGTGATAATACCCCCATTCATTGGGTGCATAAGAGTGCACGTTATGGCGAGAAATTAGCTACACCAGATGTAAGTGTATCTGATCTAATTGGAGACATAGATCCAATTAAAGCTGCCAATTTAAAGCTAAGTTTTGCGGATGAAAAAGTAATTCACTATGGTATTATTCCAAGAAGCAACCGTGGTATTTTTGTAATTAATGAATTGCCCGATTTGCAAGCTAGAATTCAGGTTTCTCTATTTAATATTTTACAAGAAGGTGATATTCAAATTAGAGGATTTAAGTTACGTATGCCTTTAGATATTTTATTTGTGTTTACTGCTAACCCCGAAGACTACACTAATCGTGGCAGTATTGTAACACCTTTAAAAGATAGAATTGAAAGTCAAATTTTAACGCACTATCCAAAAAATATTGAAACTTCTTTAGCGATTACCGAACAAGAGGCGAATATTTTACCTGCACAAAAAGAAAAAGTAGAGGTAAGTGATTTAGTTAAAAGACTAATTGAGCAAGTATCATTTGAAGCAAGGGTCAATGAGTTTGTAGATAAAAAAAGTGGAGTAAGTGCGCGTCTAACTATTGCTGCATATGAGGCTGGGGTGAGTAGTGCAGAGCGAAGAGCTATTATTCACAATGAAAAACACACACAGGTTTGGATAAGCGATTTGTCGGGTATTATTCCAGCCATTACAGGAAAAATTGAATTAGTCTATGAAGGTGAGCAAGAAGGTCCTTATGAAGTTGCATTAAATTTGTTGAACAAATCTATTCGTACTTTATTTGTAACCTATTTCCCCAATCCTGATGATGTCAAGAAGAAAAAGCCAATAAAAAAATCTGCTGCGCAGACTAGTGAACAAAAGCAGCCAGAAAATCCATATGCCTTAATTACAAAATGGTTTGATGCAGGAAATCATTTGGATTTATTATTGGACATGAAGGACGAAGAAAAAATAATTGCTTTGTATAAAGTAGATGGCCTATTTGGAATAGTAAAAAAACATTTCCCTCAGGCCAATGAAAAACAAGCAGCATTATTAATGGAGTTTGTTTTACATGGACTATCTGCTTATTCTTTAATTAGCAAAAAGATGATTGATGGAAAAATTGAGTTCAAGGATTTGATGGGAAGTATGATGAACCTAGGCTCCATCAATTTTGAAGAGGATGATTTCAGTGATTACGCTTAAACAATTGTTTTTCAATAATTAATTATAAAAAGGCTAGTATTTACTAGCCTTTTTTGGTAGAATCGTACAAAAAGCTAACTTTGTGCTATCATCAAGAACCCTTAAGTGGGTACCAACCGAGAGAGTCAAACTCCGCGGTGGTAAAATAGATGAGGACAATTACAGTCAAACAAAAACGTAATTCCTTTCATTTTTCTTGGTGTGAATTTTTTAACTAAAAAATATCATGCCATGTTTATTCAACAACCCGTTACAAGTACCGAGCAATTAATTAAAAGCTCCGAAGACTTTGATTTAGTAATTACTTCAAAAAGCAAAGAGGATTTAAAAGGAAAAATTAGATTTCAATATCTACAGCAACAATTTGAAGCCAATCTTTTTATAAGTCCATCTACTATTCAAATTCAATCTCAATATCCATTTTCAGGTATTGAATCCTCGGCCCCTATATTAGCATTGAATAAAATTAAAACAGATCAGTATGTACAAAACGGAAGCTTAACCAAACTAGGACATCAAAATATTCTCTGGTTAATTTTGGACATCATTCACTTATACAATGTCCTTCGTCTAAAACCTGCAACTATTTTAGATTTGTATCGTGATGCTTTTTCATTTGCAAAAGCCTTAGACAATGAATTGATATTTGGTAATATAAAATCTGATAACCCCATTGCAAACAATACTGCCAATTACTTAGGACAAAAGATGAAAAAAAAGCACAAGTATGTATATGGAAATAATTTAGACTTGTTAAAAAGCATTCAGCATATACTTGCAAATTATCCTCAAGACTTTCTACAACCTAAAACAGTACTAACCAATTTGAATCCAGTACTGTCTTAAAAACGCATTCCAAAAAATTCCACTCGTGTAAAAGGCATTCTATTTTGAAAGGTTATAGCGTCAAATTCTTTAACTTACTTCAAAATTTATTATATGCGAAAAGTGCTCTTAGGTTTTATTGTATTGGTAATGTCTTTGTCTGTAGTGCATGCACAAAATATTCCTAGTCCAAAGGATCATTTTGGTTTTAATATTGGAGACAATTATCATTTGGCTACATTTACTCAAACCGAAGCTTATTTCAAAAAATTGGCAGCTAGTTCAAATAAAGTAAAGCTGCAGGTAATTGGTAAAACAGAGGAAGGAAGAAATCAGTACATGTTGATTATTTCTGACCCAAGCAATATTAGACAATTAGCAAAATACAAATCAATTGCTCAAAAATTAGCAAGAGCCGAAAGCCTTTCTGATGCTGAAGCACATCAATTAGCCAAAGAAGGTAAGTCGGTGGTTTGGATTGATGGTGGATTACATGCAACAGAAGTAACGGGCATACACCAATTGATACAAACGGCCTACACGCTTTTAACACGTAACGACGAAGAAACCAATCGAATTTTGAAATCGACAATTGTGCTGATGGTGCATGCAAATCCCGATGGGCAAGAATTGGTTTCTAATTGGTATATGCGCAATACGGATACTTTAAAAAGGTCAACAGAAGCTGTTCCTAGATTGTATGAAAAATATATTGGTCATGATAATAACAGAGATTTTTTCATGTTAAATATGAGTGAGTCTAAAAACATGAGTCGTCAATTGTATATTGAATGGATGCCTCAAATTTTATACAATCACCATCAAACTGGCCCTCCAGGTACAGTTGTTGCGGGGCCTCCATATCGTGATCCGTTTAATTATGTTTATGATCCTTTATTAGTTACAGGTATTGATGCAGTGGGTGCAGCAATGAGTAGTCGTTTAAATGCCGAGGGCAAACCTGGTTATACCATGAAAAGCGGATCAGTGTATTCAACTTGGTGGAATGGCGGATTAAGAACAGCAGCTTATTATCACAATATCATTGGTTTGTTAACCGAAATTATTGGTAACCCAACACCAAGTGCTATTCCATTGGTTCCGCAAAGGTTAATTCCAAATAGTGCAACACCTTATCCAATTGCTCCTCAAAAGTGGTATTTTAAAAATTCTATTGACTATTCGGTATCATTAAACTATGCAGTTTTAAATTATGCATCCCGCTATAAAGACGAACTATTATACAATATTTATACGATGGGTAAACATAGTATTGAAGCAGGAAGTAAAGACAGCTGGACCAAGTCACCTAAAAAAGTAGATTTGTTAAACGAAACTTTTAAAGCAGATAAATCTAATAATAGAGAAATCAAAGGAGACACTTTACCTGTTGAATATTTTTCAAAGATTTATAATAACAAAGAACTAAGGGATCCAAGAGGTTATATTATTCCTATTAATCAATCCACAACAGCAACTGCATTTATAAATATTTTATTGAATAGTGGCATTAAAGTACAAAAAGCCACTGCTATTTTTTCTATAGCAGGAAAAGAGTATCCCGCAGGCTCTTATATTGTTAAAACCAATCAAGCATTTAGACCACATGTGTTGGATATGTTTGAACCACAAGACCATCCTAATGATTTTCAATATCCTGGTGGTCCTCCAGTGCGTCCTTATGATGCAGCAGGTTGGACACCCGCATTTACAATGGGCATTCAGTTTGATAGAATCTTAGATGACTTTAATGGTCCATTTGAAAATATTGCTTACGGCGAAATTCAATATCCAAAAGGGAAAATTGAATTGACTACAAAACAAATTGCAGGATATACTTTTTCAACAAAAGAAAACGCAGCTTATTTAGTTGTGAATGATTTATTAAAAGCAGGTGCAGAAGTTTACAAAAACAAAGACCAATATTATGTGAGTAGCTCTACTAAGATAGACGCGCTTGTAAATAAAGCAAGTGAATTAAATGGTGTTGTTTTTACTGCAGTATCAAATAAGCCTGCGGAAATAGCTAATAAAATTCAACCATTAAGAATTGGGCTTTGGGATAAATATGGAGGATCTATTTCATCGGGTTGGGTAAGATGGATTTTTGAACAATATCATTTTCCGTTTAACTTAACATATGCCAAAGAAATTGATGCAAATAATTTAAATAGTAAATACGATGTGATTGTATTTGTAGAAGGCGCCATTCCTGCATTAAATCCAATCCCATCTCCTTGGGAAGAAAAAGAACCAAAGGAAGAAGATATTCCTGCTGAGTATAAAGAGCGACTTGGAAAAATTACGGCACAAAAATCAATCCCTGCTTTGCAAAATTTTTTAAACAATGGCGGTAGAGTAATTACAATTGGTTCAAGTGCAAACTTAGCGTATCATTTAAACTTGCCTGTGCGCAATGCATTGGTGGAAATGGTTGCTGGAAAGGAAAAGGCATTGCCAGGTGAAAAATTTTATATTCCAGGAAGTGTAATGCAAGTTGATGTTGATAACGATTATGCGCCTAATTGGGGCATGAACAATAAGGCCGATGTATATTTTAGCGCGAGCCCTGTTTTTAAATTATTGCCAGAAGCGATTGCAAAAAAAGAGGTAACACCATTGGCCTGGTATGCTTCAGCTACCACATTAAGAAGTGGCTGGGCCTTTGGACAAGCTTATTTGCAGGATGGTGTTGCTGCTTTTGAAGCAAAAGTAGGCAAGGGTAAATTATATGTTTACGGTCCTGAGATTACCTTCCGAGGACAAACACATGGTAATTATAAAATGTTATTTAATCAGCTTTATCAATAAACTATGCGGATATTTTTTTCGCAAACTGAGGTCTGATCAACCAACTTACTTTATTGGATTTGCGAACAACAAGCCAATAAAAAAAGAATAGTGTAGTAACAATTGTAAATGTGTGTGGTATCCATTCGGGTATCACACCATTTAAATTGACCAACATTCCATCTTGTCTGAATATCCCGAATCCTAATAATGAAGGGATGCGATAAAAATAATACATTGACACACCTGCAGCTGCAAATAAACTCGTCAATTTTTTATCGTTTGCAATTCCTATTATTTTTTGTAAAGTAAAATATACTATTAACGAGATCAAAAATCCAATAAAGGGATTTAGGTAGACGCCTATTAAATCCTTAATAGAATGTATCCCAGCACTATCTGGAACATTAAACCATCCCCATATAAATCCAGGTAATCCAGCTACCACCAACCAACCACTTATGCGATGGTAAATTGTTTTTGTACTACTAGTAGGTGTCATATTAGGAGTTGAATCGGGGCAAGGAATGACGCAGTTTTGACAATTGTCACAAATGGCATTTGGAATTGACATAAATACATTGGCTCCATATAATTTTTCAACTGGATGTACAGGGCACAATCCAGAACACCAAGCACTTTTCCATTCATAGACAAATCCAAGGCTAACGCCAATAGCGGCCATCACAATAATCATAATGCCTGTTGCCACACCATTCGTATCAAAAATGGCGTGTCGAAGGGGAACAATGATATACAATGCAATTACTGCAATCATATTAAAAACGCCTACCTGTTTTGTAGTTAGTTTTTTTTTCTTTGAAAAACCTAAATGCCTAGGCAATAAATTGGTTGTAGCCAAGGGGCATACATTTCGCCATACACCTACTGCAACAACAAATAAAAAGGGAGCAATGGGTATTAAAATGTTCCAAAATAAAATCACTCCAATTTTCGGATAAAATAAAAGGCAGGATAGTATTACTGCACCAACTAGCCAAACCAAAGTCTGAACAATACGCCAAATTAAAATAGAACGAGGAGAAAGTGCTGTACCAGATTTAAAATCAAAATGTAAGGTAGACATAGATATACTTCAATAATGAAAACTAAATATTGAAGCAATTTTAAAGTAAAACAAGAATGTAAAATATGATTTTAATCACTATGTCCATGTTTGCCCCTTCCTTTGGGAACAAGCATTAAGTTTTTTTGTAAGGTTTGTTTTAGATGACGCTTTACTACTTGGCCCATAGTTTTTGCTTTATAGTAAGTTGAAGGCTCTTTAAAATGTGCAGTTAATTCTTTTTTTAATTGTTCTGTTTTCTCGGGAAGAGAAATGGCATCAGCGCACATTACATCAAAAAGCTCACTCATTCTATATCTAGCCGAAGCCAATCTAAAGGTCATCATGGTTCGCTCTTCTGCTTGGTATTGAGCTATTGAATCTTTATCAAGTTGTTTTATAACAACCTCTACGAGTTCTTTGTTCTCTTTAAAAAATTGAGGCAGGTATAAATTTTTTCTTCCTTCATATGACTGTTGGTCAAAATCTATAGCTCTAATACGGTATTGAGTGTCTTCAATATCAGGAATAATATTTACTACAAAATTATATGAACGCATATCACCCAGTAATTGTACAAAACACCTTTCATTAAATTTCACAAACTCTTTTGCTAACCTAGTTAAATTTGTGGTAGGATTATGTAAATATTCGGAAATAAAAATATCACCTGGAATACCGGGTATATGTTCTTCCACTAAGGTGTCTAAATAAGTAAAATAGGTTATTCTATTGGGTGATAATAAATGTTCTAGCTCCAAGCCATATACCCTGCTTGCATCTGCGCGTTTGATATAATAGTGATCATAATTGTCATTCAGCTTGTTTACAATTCTAATTCTAAAGGGTTGGCTATTTCCAAAATAACAAAAATCAATCCTTGCTACATCTAAATGATTAATGATACTCGTATCTCCCTCGGTTTTTAAAATAGCATAAATTTTTACTAAACTTTCTCTTAAGTATTCCCATTCCTTCATGTCATAAGATACTTTTTCCCAATTAGTATCTTTCCCGTTTTTGTCTTTTAAGGGAACTGAATAGGTATAGCGTTCTAAATCATGATAAGTAACGGGCAGCTTTACTTCTCTACGATAATGGACAAGATAATGTCGCAGTGCTTTGTTAATAGGAAAAAGAACTTTTTTCCTTGAAGGCTTTGCACTTTCTACAGGCTTATTGATATGGTCAAAGAAATTAGGCATGTATTTGAAATATAAATTTAATGCATTTAAAGACCAAATAGCTAATACAAATAAAAAACCCCCTATACCAAAGATATAGGAGGTTAATAAATGGCAGATTTTAAAATAGCATTTACATTCCTACCACTTTGTATTTAAGTATATTGCCATCTACAAATTCTTCATAGTAGATGTTTTCTGGAGTCATGTATAATTTTTTACCATTAATAATTACAATTTTAAATTGACTTGGTAATTGTAAAACAATATCACCTACACTTGGCGTGTAAATGGTGGCAGGAGTATTTACACCTATTTCTTTGTTTAAAGTTACTTCGGGTTGTTTGTCTGTATTTAAAACACCATCTTTTCCTTGAACTATGTATTTAATTTTTCCATCTGCCCCCATTACTTCTTTATAATAAGTGCCAAGGTATTCATATAGTTTTTGATCATTTACTACAATTTGCTTTGCATCTTTTGGTAAAGAAGGCACTTCAGCGCCAACAGGTGCTTGTACAACTTGGTATTTTTTATCTTCTGTCGGACGATAAAACACACCACTATAATAGTAGTAAGGGAAGCCTCCAAAGCTAAAGCCCCAATAACCTCTAGGCAGAATGCCCATTGTAAGTCCAAATGGAGGTACAACTAATCCATAATAATCACCATAGGATGCATAAAACAAGCCATCGGCAAAATAATAAGGGTAGCCACCGAAGCTAAGTCTAATGTATGAAGAAGGTAAGCGATAGATGCCGCCATAAGGTAAAACATGTCCTCTATAACCAAAACCAACTCCAAAATGGCCACCGCCATAATAACCCCCAGCATAGTGACCGCCTCCAAAATGGCTACCACCAAAACCACCTCTTCGTCCCCATTGTGCATTACCAGTTTGCACTGTTATCATAAAAGCAAATATTGCTAGGACAATTGCGTAAATATGTGTTTTCTTTTTCATAACAATAATTTATGTTGGTATTATCTATTAGACAACAAAATAACAAATAAGATTAATGTCATAACACTTAAAAAATACTTAAAGCTGTTAAGCTTATCACAATGAATATCACGAAAATGCAATATTTAATTACGTATTTTTGGCAAACTAAGATTGCTCATTAAATTTTTTACATGAAACAGCTTCGCTTAAAAGCCTCTCTATTTTTAAACTACTTTTTATTCGCCATATTGTTAAATAGTGTTGGGATTGTTATTTTACAAGTGCAAAGAAATTTTGGTGTTTCTGAGCAAAGCGCAAGCGTGTTAGAAGGGTTTAAAGACTTGAGTATTGCGATTAGTTCTTTTTTAGTTGCTTCCTTTATTGTAAAAATTGGTTACAAAAAAGCAATGCTGGTTGCTTTAGGGTTTGTAGGTGGATTTTGTTTATTAATTCCCTCTTTAAATAGCTTTTGGGCAACCAAGGTCTTGTTTGCCTCAATAGGAATTGGATTTGCCCTTATAAAAATTACCACATTTGCAACTATTGGTTTATTAGTAAAAAATGATAAGGAACATTCTAGTTTTATGAATTATCTAGAATCATTTTTTATGGTTGGTGTACTCACAGCGGGATTTATATTTAGTGCATTTGTAGATGATAAAAATCCAACATCAACAGGATGGTACCATGTTTATTATTTATTAAGTGCAATGGCACTATTAGCTTTTATTTTATTATTAAGTTCGCCAATTGATGAGTCCTCTATTCACCAAGAATTAAGCACTTCACTAAAGGATGATTTTATAAGCATGTTAAAAATGTTAGCCATTCCGGTTGTGCTAATATTTATATTCAATGCCTTTTTTTATGTTTTAATTGAACAAAGTATAATGAGTTGGTTACCTACTTTTAATAGTAAGGTCTTAAAATTACCAACTAGCTTAAGCATACAAATGGCAACTATATTAGCGGCATCAACTGCATTAGGTAGATTTGTTGCTGGCTTTGTTTTACGTAAAATAAATTGGTTTATTGCGGTCATAGGTTGTTTAATACTTGCAGCAATTTTAGTAATTATCATGATGCCTTTGGCTAATACAGTTAAAGGGGTTGTTGTTACGGGTTGGTCAAATGCGCCATTTGTTGCTTATGTATTTCCATTAATTGGTTTTTTAATTGCGCCCATTTATCCTGCAATTAATTCTACTATTTTATCTACCCTTCCCAAACATCAACATGCCCCTATGAGTGGATTGATTGTTGTATTTTCTGCATTAGGAGGTACTACTGGTTCAATTATAACAGGTAGTGTATTTCATTATTTAGGAGGACAAGCTGCATTTTATTTTTCGCTAGTGCCTATTAGTTTATTAATAATTTGTTTGATCTTATTTAAAAGAATCAGTTCCAAAAAAGTATAATCATTTTATGAGAGATCATACCGAGATAAAAAATTTATTCAATGCTGTACAAACTGGTTCTATTTTTTTAGACAGCAAAACCTTTTGTGATTGTATACCTAAAGAGGATTTGCTAAATATTCAAAAAAAATATGATGCTGAATCTGAATTACCCAATTTTGATTTTAAGCAATTTGTGTTTACTCATTTTGAACTACCTGAAAAGTTTGCGTCATCAATTGTAGCCAATAAGAACGACAGTGTAGAAGCTCATTTAGAAAACTTATGGACTGCCTTGTTACGTCAACCAGATTCAGTTACCAAAGGTAGTTTGTTGGCCTTACCTCATAAATATATTGTGCCAGGAGGCAGATTTGGAGAAATATACTATTGGGATAGTTATTTTACTATGTTAGGTTTAAAGGAAGCAGGTAAGCAAGAGCTAATTGAAAACATGGTAGACAACTTTGCACATTTAATACATACTCAAGGCTATATTCCAAATGGCAATAGAACCTACTATATTGGTAGATCGCAACCTCCTTTTTTTGCTTTGATGGTGCAATTATTGTCATCTATAAAAGGGGAAGAGCTGCTGTTGAAATATGAAGAAGTGCTGCAAAAAGAATATGATTTTTGGATGTTAGGTAAGCATACAATTCAGTTGGAAGGTGGCGTATTGAATAGATATTGGGATGAAAATACTACTCCTCGACCTGAAGCGTATAAGGAGGACATTGAATTAGCGAATGAGTCAAGTCAAGTTCCTGAAAATATTTATAGAAATATTAGAGCAGCCGCAGAATCGGGTTGGGATTTTTCTACACGCTGGTTTAAGGACGCTAAAAACTTCTCAACTATACACACCACAGAAATAATACCCGTTGACCTGAATTCATTATTGTATTTGTTTGAAGGGGTTATGGAAAACTGTTATTTGGTAAAAGGAGATACCAATAAAGCAACTGCATTTAATAAAGCACAAGCACAACGTAAACAATTAATATTAAAGTACTGTTGGAATGAAAAGTTAAATACGTTCTGTGATTATGATGCAAAAGCTCAACAAATAAAAGAAACAATTTCTTTGGCAATGATGTTTCCATTATATGCAAACATAGCTTCTGCAGAACAAGCCCAAAAAGTACAACAATGTTTATCGGAAAATTTATTGTTTGATGGTGGGCTTGCAACAACAGTAAATACAAGCGGTCAACAGTGGGATAGTCCCAATGGTTGGGCTCCATTGCAATGGATTGCTGTAAAGGGTCTTATGAATTACAATTATGATCAACTATCTAATATGGTAATGGAAAGATGGATGAATTTAAATAGACAGGTATTTGCCAGAACGGGTAAAATGATGGAAAAATACAATGTAGTGGATACTGCATTGGAAGCTGGTGGGGGTGAGTATGAAGGACAGGATGGATTTGGGTGGACCAATGGTGTTTTTTTGGCAATGAAGACACTCGTTCAAAATAATAAAAAATAGGTATTGCATAAACAAAAGGGATATGAAGAAAATTTTACTTGGACTATTGACAATCTTTTCAATAACCACAAACGCACAAAAACAAAATCTAATATTAAGTTCTAATGGACCGGTTCAGTTGATGACGCATGTACAAGCCGATGGAAGTTTTGTGTATGCTGTGTATTATAAAAATAAACCTGTAATTGCAAATTCTAGTTTGGGCATTGATTTATCAAAGCCGGCTATTAGTTTAAATCAATTTAATTTATTGAGCGTTGATTCTACAATGGTAGATACAAATTGGGATCCAGTGTGGGGAGAACAAAATACGATTCATAATAAATACAAAGAGTTTGTTTTTCATTTAGCCGATCAAAAAACAAGTACTTATTATGTGAATGTAATTTTTAGATTGTTTGAGGAGGGTGTTGGATTTAGATATGAATTTCCAAAACAAAAAAATCTAAACTATTTTATTGTTAAAGATGAGCTAACACAGTTTAAACAAACTGGAGATCATAAAACATTTTGGATACCCGGTGATTTTGATACCAATGAATATACCTACAATACCACAAGGCTTTCTGATATTGATGCTTTCGCTGCAAGTAATAAAGAAAAAGATATAGCAGTTGTTTCATTAATTAGTCCCAATGCTGTGCAAACACCTTTGATGATGAAATCGGATGAGGGCTTATATATTAATATTCATGAAGCAGCTTTGGTAAATTATCCAGCAATGAATTTATTGTTGAATAAAGAAAATCTAACTTTTAGTTCGGTATTGGTTCCTGATGCAGTAGGTAATAAAGCTTATTTACAAGCGCCATTTAAATCACCATGGAGAACAATTATTGTGAGTGATAAGGCAACTGAAATTTTAAGTTCAAAAATGATTTTGAATTTAAATGAACCATCGGTTATCAAAAACACTTCATTTATCCATCCTCAAAAATTTGTGGGTGTTTGGTGGGAAATGCATGTAGGTAAAGCCACTTGGTTTAAGGAAGGAGGAAAGCATGGTGCAAATACCCAAAACGTAAAAAAATATATTGACTTTGCTGCACAACATAAATTTGATGGAGTACTTGTAGAAGGTTGGAATACTGGTTGGGAAGATTGGTTTGGGAATTGGAAAGAAGACGTATTTGACTTTGTAACACCCTACCCCGATTATGATGTGGATGCATTGACTAAATATGCAAAAGCAAAAGGAGTAAAAATTATCATGCATCATGAAACCTCGGGTTCTGCCACTGGTTATGAAAGAAGACTTGACACCGCTTATCGTTTTATGATTAATCATGACATGAATACTGTTAAAACAGGTTATGTAGGAAAAATTATTCCAAGGGGTGAACATCATGATGGACAGTGGATGGTCAATCATTATAATCGTATTGCTGAAAAAACTGGACAATATAAAATCATGTTAGATGCTCATGAACCCGTTCACCCAACAGGGCTACATCGTACTTATCCTAATTGGATGGCTAACGAAGCAGCTCGTGGCACAGAATTTAATAATGCCCCTACATTAGGAATTTTACCCGAACACAATACGATACTTCCATTCACAAGACTAATGGGTGGACCAATGGATTATACACCTGGATTATTTCATTTTCAATTAAACCAATTTGAAATTGAAAGAAAACAAATAGTACTTTCAACATTATCAAAACAATTGGCATTATATGTAACTATGTATAGCCCATTACAAATGGCAGCGGACCTTCCAGAAAACTATGAAAAGCATTTAGATGCTTTTCAGTTTATAAAAGACGTTCCTGTGAATTGGTCAGCTACTAAAATTATTGAAGCAGAGCCTGGGGATTATATTACCATTGCCAGAAGAGCAAAAAACAATCAAGATTGGTTTGTTGGCTCTATCACCGATGAGAACGCAAGGACCTTACATTTAAAATTAGATTTTTTAGATAAGTCAAAAAAATACAAGGCCATTATATATAAAGATGGTAAGGATGCTGACTACCTAAACAACCCAGAAGCTTACACAATTGAACAAAAATTAGTGAATGCAAATATGGATTTAGTTATTCCGATTGCAAGAGGTGGAGGATGTGCCATTAGCATTTTTGAAATAAAATAATTTTGAAATTATTTTAAAATGAATTGCTTGACTTTTTGAATGGGTAAATCCTAATTTGTAATTTTATATAAATAGTAAAAAAATGAGTTTATTCTGTTTTTCAAATAATAAAATACAACCAATTGATACAGCGGGTGTACCCGTAACAGATTTGTTGGTGCAACGTGGGTATGGGATATTCGATTTTTTAAGAGTTGCGAAGGATAAGCCACTTTTTATAGATGATCATTTAGATCGTTTTTTTCACTCAGCTCAAGTGATGCGTTTAAATATTAAACAATCAAGAGCCGAAATAAAAGCAATTGTAGCAACATTAATTCAAAAAAATAATCTGCCTTACTCTGGAATTAGATTATTAATTGCCGGTGGTGATGCGCCCGACGGTTACACTATTGAGCACCCACACTTAATTATTATACAAGCTCCTTTGGCCGAGCCAACTGTGCATTTGCCTGAAACTGGCATTAAATTGACCACTTATGACTATCAACGTCAAATTCCAGAAGTAAAAACAACCGACTATTTAATGGCTATTTGGTTACAACCTTGGATGAAAGAGCAGGGAGCAGATGATATTTTGTATCATCATAATGGTGTGGTTAGCGAATGCCCTAGGTCAAATTTCTTCTTGGTCACAAAAGAGGGTATATTAGTAACTGCTGCAAAAAACATGTTAAAGGGGGTTACTCGAAAAAATATTCTAACCATTTGTGCTACCCATAATATTCCTTTTGAAGAAAGAGAAGTGAATATTAGTGAGTTTTCAGAAGCAAAAGAAGCTTTTATTACTAGTTCAACCAAGCGTATTATTCCAGTTTATCAGATTGATCAAATTAGCTTGCCATCCAAATACCAAGACGCTATTGCGAAAAAGATCTATGATTTATTAGTTATTATGGAACAATAAATGCTTAGTTTTTATATTTTTTCAATGACTTTTATATATTATTGATAATCAACTATTTATAATAAAAATCATTTTTAATTATCTATTTATTTTATTATTAATCAATTATTTATACATTAATTAATATAATATATAAAGATTATTTTAAAATATTTTCAAATTGTCAGAATTAGTTAATGATTTGTTAAGGATTATTAACAAGTTTTAGTTTAATTTCGCACTTTAAAATCATAAACTAATACATTACAAAATGAAAAGTGTTTTAAAACAAGCTTTGTCGGTGTTGTTGGTTATTTTAATTTCAATAGTTAAAATAAACGCTCAAGAAACAACAGCTGAAATTCAAGGTTTAATCACTGTGGGAAATGCTGGTATTGCAGGTGCAAGTATCACTGCAATTCACCAACCAACAGGAACCAAGTATGTAACTACTAGTCGTACAGACGGTAGATATAACTTAACCAACTTAAAAATTGGTGGTCCTTATTTATTACAAGTATCTTATGTTGGCTTTAAAACTGAAAAACAAGATGATATCAACTTGTTATTAGGTCAATCTTATAAAGCTAATTTTAAGTTAGTAGAGGCAAGCAGCAACTTAAAAGAAGTTGTAGTTTCTTCAACTAAGCAAGATAAAGTTTTTAACAATGCTCGTACAGGTTCTCAAGAAACTTTTAATAGAAATCAAATTACAAGTTTGCCTACTATTTCTCGTTCATACAAGGACATCATTAAATTGACTCCAACTTATAATGGTGGTTCATTTGGTGGTCAAAGTACTCAATTAAACAATATCACAATTGATGGTGCTAACTTTAATAACTCATTTGGTTTAGCTGGTGATATTGGTGGTCAAACTGGTCAAAATGCAGTTTCATTAGACGCTATTGAGCAAATTCAAGTAAATACTTCTCCATTTGATGTTAAGAATGGTGGATTTGTTGGTGGTGGTATTAACTCAGTTTCAAGAAGTGGTACTAACACTTACTCTGGATCAGTTTATCAATATTTCAAAAACAAGGATTGGCAAGGTTATGATGTAAATGCTGCGCCTTATACAATTACAGTTCCGAAGCAAGACTACAGCTATGATTTAAAAGGTTTTACTGCTGGTGGAGCAATTATCAAAAACAAATTATTCATATTTGTTAATGGTGAGCAAGAAGCTACTACAACTCCAGGTACAACTTGGTCTGCTTCTAGTGCAAGTAATCCTGCAAACGGATCTACTATCTCTGCTGCAAACAAAGATTCATTAGACAAATTAGCTGCTTTCTTAAAGTCTAAATACAATTATGATCCAGGTGCTTACCAAGGATATTCTTATGTTTCTTCTTCAAAGCGTTTAACGCTTAAAGTTGACTGGAACATTGATGCAAACAACACTTTAACTTTTAAGTATAACTACTTAAAGTCTGCTAGCCAAATTCCACCTTCAAATAGTGGATCAGTTTCTACAAGACAAGCTAGTGCAACTGCATTACCATTTTATGGTGCTGGATATGAAATTAATAATAATGCAGATGTGTTTATTGCTGAGTTAAACAGTAAATTAAGCAACCGTATTAGTAATAAATTACAAATTGGATATTCTGCTTTAAGAGATTACAGAAATGCATTATCAAGCAAAGCATTCCCAATGGTAGATATCTTAGACGGAAATGGTAAACCATTTACTTCTTTTGGATATGAATTGTATACTTATGGTAATAAGTTGAATACTGATGTTTATCAATTCAATGACAACTTATCTATTTATGCAGGTAAACACGAAATCACTTTAGGAACGCAAACTTCTTACAAGAAATATTTAAACGGATTCTCTCCTAATTATGAGGGTGTTTACCGTTTTAATACTTTGAATGATTTCATCAACTCTGCAAATGGTTTAGGAACCAAAGCTGCAGTATATAACTTATCTTATACTTTAGGCGGTGGTGATTTCCCATTAGTAGGACCAAAAGATTTTGAATCTGGTGTGTATGCTCAAGATAAATACAGAGCTACAGATAAATTAACTATCACTTATGGTGTTCGTTTAGATTACACTAAATTCTACAACACTTTCTTATACAACCCAGTTGTAGACACATTAACTCGTTTCTACCAAGGAATTCATGCGAATACAGGTGCTGCTCCTAATATGGCCATCCAAGTATCTCCAAGAATTGGTTTTAACTATGATGTTTATGGAGATCAAACTTTACAAATTCGTGGTGGAGCTGGTTTATTCCAAGGTGCACCGCCATTTGTATGGGTTTCAAACCAAGCTTCTAACTCTGGTATGGCATTGTTTGGATCATTCTCAAATACAAACACAAACGTGTTTAACCCAGACGTTAATGCTTACAGACCAACTGCAACTGCAGGTTTAAGTAAGTCTTATTCAATTAACGTAACTGATCCTAATTATAAATTCCCTCAAGTATTTAAATCTACTTTAGCGGCTGACAAAAAATTAGGTAATGGTTGGTCATTTACTGCAGAAGGTACTTTCACTAAGCAATTTAATGCTTCTGTATTCCAAAATATTGCTTTACCAAATACAGGTTTAGTTAAATTAACAGATGGTCGTTGGAGATTCCCTTATACTTCTACTTATCCTTTAGGTGGAACTCAAATGGGTGGTACAACTGCAGCATCTGCTAACAACCCAACTATTGGTAATGCCATCTACATGACTAACTCTAATGCTGGTTATGCTTGGACTGGAACATTACAAATTCAAAAAGTTACTAAAAACTTCATCTTTACTGCTGCTTACACAAGACAAGAAGCTAAAGACGCTGCTGTAAGTGGTTCTACTGCTGCAACAATGTGGGGATCTAAAGTAACTTCTGAAAATCCAAATAATTTCACAATTGGAAACTCTAATAACTACATGCCTCACAGAATTATTGCGAGCGTAGTATATAAGAAAGAGTTTACTAAAAACTTGTTGTCTTCAGTTGGTTTAGTATATGAAGGTTCACCTAACTATGCTACATCTTACTATGTACAAGGTGACGTAAACGGTGACGGTATCACTTACAATGACTTAATGTTTGTACCTGCAACATCAAACCAAATTAAATTGGCTAATGCAACAGGTGATACAAGAACACAAACTGAATTATGGAATCAATTAGATGCATTTATTGCAAACAATCCATATTTATTTAGTCGTCGTGGTCAATTTGCTGAAAGAAATGCATACGTTTTACCTTGGACACATAAATTAGATTTAAACTTCACACAAGACGTTAAGTTTATGATTGGTAGTAATAAGCATACTTTACGCTTTACTGCTGATATCTACAACTTTACAAACTTGTTGAATAAGGATTGGGGTGTTTACTATGTGCCAACAACAACTACTCCATTGGTATTCCAAAAAATGGATACAGATGGAAGAACTCCTATCTACACATTCCCTTACTTGGACGCTGTTAACAAAGTTCCTTACACAAGAGCTTACAAACCTAGCCCTAGCTTAGGTTCTCGTTACCAAATCCAAATTGGTGTTAGATACTTGTTTAACTAGTAGTAACATAAGTCATAAAAAAAGCCCTCCATTTTTGGAGGGCTTTTTTTATGACTTTGTCTCGTCCTGAAAAAAGTTGACTACAAAATGAAATTGTATGCAACAGTTAACGATCCGTATTAAAAACGGTCAGCCTCAAAAAAAGTTTAGTGAGGCGTTTAAAAAAGAAGTGGTTCGTGACTAC
>Ga0213920_1000049_pt1 | contig 150017 bp, 136 predicted proteins | sample McNCre1117MG_FD_161054 | JGI IMG/M metagenome (GOLD analysis project Ga0213920, IMG submission 161054) | Freshwater microbial communities from McNutts Creek, Athens, Georgia, United States - 11-17 MG | ecosystem: Environmental > Aquatic > Freshwater > Creek | place: USA: Georgia | collected...
AAGGTTGGAATTGCGTTAGTATAATCCCCTTTTTCAACATTGCATTTAATGATAAGTCCCATAAAACAGGCTTCCCAATAAGTTAAAATAGCCTCGTCATACTGGTGCGTTTTTTTGTTTATCAAAATGCTATTTTTACTTTCGTTTAAGGCCTTTGTATAGATCATTTTAGCACTGTCTATTTCTTTCATCTGCATATATAAGTCTCCAAGTAAAAAGTAGTATAATGATCTTTTTGTGCTGTATTGAGGGGGCGGTGTCACAAACTGAAATAAATCTTTTTTTGCGGCTTCAAATAAGCCACAGTCTCTATAAATTTCCCAGTAATTATTAATGAAGTGATTATTAATTCTTTCTTTTCGAATGGCAATTGCTTTTTCAATTTCATTGCTTGCTCTATATTCTTCCTCAAGTTTGATGAGTACTTGTTTGTATTCAAGTTGTGATAATTTTTCTTTGTGCTTAAGTAAGTTTTCTAGTAATGGTGTGCCCTTTGAAAATTTTGCTTCAGCGTGGTATGTAAAACTAAGAGGGATGCTTAATTTAAAATTCAAATCAGTATCCCTGTTTTTTATTGTACTTTGATAGGCATTGTATAGAAGTTTTTCCCAAACATCAATTGAATAGGGGTCCCGTCCATTTACGGTGTTATTGTTAAGGCTTTCCCATAAATGTAAAATTTGCGTTGGATCCTGCTTGAGTTTAGTTGCTTTATTTTCTGCAGCTACTATTTCTGTAGCACTTGTAGTATTGCTAAAGCATAATAACAAGATAATAATATAAGTAGATACTTGGTTCCTAAACATTTCCGTAATTATATCGCTAAAAGTATCTATAATATTCCGATTAATACAATGTTTGGAGAATGCTATAAACAGTATATATACTAAGAATTCTTTTTAAATCCTTTGTGGTATTGATTTTTATGCTTTTTTCTCTTTTTTAAGAAAAAATATAAATGAGGCGTATGACTCATTGCCTAGGCGCAGTATGTTTTGTTTATTTGTTAAGCAAGAATAGTTACTATTCTGTCTTATAAAACCCACAAAACATATGCACAAAAAAGTTGGTGATTGTTTTTCTTTAAAGTTGTTTTTTATTCATTTCTTAATAATTGCAAGTTTCATTTTAGGTATAATTAATCCATTGACTGCTCAAATTACCAAACCGGGTATAAATTTTCAGGCTATAGCAAGAGACAATGAAAATAATCCAGCTAATCATAGAAAAATTTATATTCAATCCATGATTGAAAAAGGGGGTGCTGATGGATATATTGTATATCATGAAGCTCATGAAGCATTAACGAATGAATTTGGTATTTTTAATATTGTTGTTGGAAAAGGGAGCCGAATGGCGGGTGTAGCTGATTTGTTCAAAATTGACTGGTTAAATGGACCTTATTTTATTCACTTAAAAATTGCTATTACACCCGTTGCGCCAGCATTTAATTGGGATTATAATAAAGAGTGGATTGATTTAGGTTCTGTTGAATTTGGTGTTGTGCCTTATGCATTACAAGCTTTGTCTGCAACAACTACCGCAATTGACACTTCTGTTCTAAATAAAAAATTAAATATATCAGATACGGCGGTTATTTTATCTCCCTATGCATTAAAGACTGACTTATTATACACAAACAATCGGCTTGCTAATAAATTGAATATTTCAGATACTGCAACAATGTTGTTTCCTTATCGAATAATCATAAAAAGTCAAGACAGTCTTTTTTCAAAATTAAATGCTGTTTTATATTCCAAGGATAGTAATAAATATGTAACTCCTTTTCAATTAACACAGAAAAGATTTGACACTACAAGTATTTCGAATAGAATTAATGACAAGCTAAGCATTGTTGATACTAGCAGCATGCTTCAGTTTTACGTTAGGGCAGTTCAATTAAATAGTAGTTTAAATTTGAAGCTTAACTTAACCGATACTGGTTCCATGTTAAGTGCGAGAATGGGAAGGGATACTGTTGCATTGTCTAATAGGATTAATTTAAAAGAAAATTTATCTAATAAATCTCTTGATTTAACGAATGTGGCCAATTATAATGATGTGAATTATCCATCAGTGAAAGCAGTTAAAGATTATATTGATGCCGGATTAATTGCAGGTGCTCCAGATGCCACAACCACCAATAAAGGGATTATAAAATTGGCTGGTGATTTAACAGGTACAGCGAACATGCCATTGATTGCATCAAATGTTATATCAACAAACAAACTTCAAGACGCATCGGTTACCGATGCTAAATTAGCTTCTGGCATTAATCCTTCAAAAGTTGGATTGGAAAATCTAACTAATAACGCTCAAATTTATAATTTGAATGGGTTAACGGCACAAATTCAAAGTTTTGCAACACCAGGTTCGGCGGGCTTAGTGCCTAATTGGAATTCAACTGGAGCAATGCATACTTTAAACATTCCAATGGCTTCTTCAACTGCGGTTGTTGCTGGTTTAATTAGCAAAACGGATTATGATCATTTTAATAGTGCTTATTCCAATACCATAAACTATTTAACAAATAATGGTTCAAATGGAGCATCAACTTTAATAAGTAATGTTTTAAATATTCCTAATTACACCCTTGTTGGTTTGGCTGGCAATGTGAGTCCCAATACATTTTTTGCGGGTCCAAATTCGGGTGGAATGTCAAATGCATCTTTTAGATCATTGGTGTCTGCTGATATTCCTAATAATGCTGCAAATACTTTGGGGAATGCGGCTACCGCTTCAAAATTGTTAACAGGCCACAACATAAATAATATATTGTTTGATGGTTCATCAGATATTACTATAACATCCAGTACACCTAATGCGTTGCTATTTAGCAATGATGGATTAGGTGTAAATGCGGGTTCAAGTTTTAATGGTGCTAGTGCTAAAACAATTTCCTATAATAGTATTGGGGCCGCTCCTTCAATTGGTTCCAATTCAATTACGAGCTTAGGGACGATCACATCAGGAACTTGGGCTGCAAATATTATTGGCGCTAATTATGGAGGTGCAGGTACAAATAACGGCATATTAAAAGCGAATGGGTCGGGTATTGTGAGTGCTGCAGTTGCTGGTGTAGATTATCAAAATGCACTATCGTTTTCCAATCCCTTAGTTAATAATTCAAATCTGATTTCTATTCCTCAAGCCAATGGGACGAATAGTGGTTATTTATTAAATACGGATTGGACTAGTTTTAATAATAAAATGGATCAAAGTTTAAGAGGGGTTCAAAATGGAGTAGCAAGTTTAGACGCAACGGGTAAGATACCTACTTCACAAATTCCTTCAATTTCATTTTCAAGTGGTTATGTGGTTACAAGTCAAACTGCAATGCTAGCACTTTCTAATGCGGTAGTGGGAAGTATTGCGATAAGAACCGACAATAGCAAAAACTATGTATTAAGTGGGTTGCCTGCAAGTACTTTAGCAAATTGGTTAGAATTATTAATGCCTGTATCTGTGTCTTCTGTAAATGGCCATACCGAAAGTAATATCACACTTACAAGTTCAGATATTGCCGAAGGAACAAATTTGTATTATACAGATAGTAGGACCAGGAATGCGCTTAGTGCAAACAGTCCAATGAATTATAATGCAGCTACAGGTGTTATTTCTTTACCTGCTGCAACTACTTTAGCTTCTGGCTATTTATCTAGTGCAGATTGGAACACTTTTAATAATAAAATGGGTGCCTTTTCGGCTCAAGCTGCGAATAGTTTTTATGCTGGTCCTGTGAGTGGAGTAAATGCAAGTCCAAGTTTTAGATCTATTGCTGTGAGCGATATTCCTCAATTGAATCAAAATACAACAGGTAATGCCGCTACCGCTACAAAATTAGCTGCGACAAAAAACATTAATGGAATTCCATTTGATGGTTCTTCGGATATTACTATTTCAGCATCTATACCCAACGCTATTACATTTGACAATAGCGGAACGGGTGTAAGTACGGGTAATTCATTTAATGGTTCAATAGCAAAAACAATTTCTTATAATACCATTGGTGCAGCACCTATTGCAGGCTCCACCTCCATTACAACACTTGGTGTAGTGACTGCAGGTACTTGGTCAGCTAATGTCATAGATGCCAATCACGGAGGGGCTGGAGCAGTAAGTGGGATATTAAAAGCAAATGGATCAGGTTTAGTGTCAGCTGCAACACCAGGTACCGATTTTGAAAATCCTTTAATTTTTTCAGCTCCAATAGCTAGAACAACAAATACTATTTCAATGCCTTCGGCTACTACTAGTACCAATGGTTATTTAACTTCAACTGATTGGAATTTGTTTAATAATAAACAAACAACATTAGTTGCTGGAACAGGTGTGTCTATTACAGGTGGCAATACTATTGCAATTGGACAAGCAGTTGGTACCGCTTCAAGTCCAAGTTTTACAGCTATAACTTTGTCTGGATTAAATATTGCTGGTATTGTAACGAATTCAGCATCTGGAGTATTGAGTACAACTACAACAACGGGTACTGGTAATATTGTTAGAGCAATTAGCCCCAATTTAACAACCCCTTCTCTAGGAGATGCTACTGCTACAAGTATTGTATCAGGTACTATTACAGCCACAAGTATTAATGCATCTGGAGATGTAACAGCAAAGAGATTTAAACTTACAATGCCAAATGCTATTACGGCAGCAGCAACCACAACTATTGATTTAAGTACTGGAAACGTATTTACAGTAAATTTGGGAATAAATGTTACAACCCTCACATTAACCAATCCAGCAGTAGGTACTTACCTGATAAAATTTGTTCAAGATGCTATTGGTACCCGTAATGTAACATTTCCTGCAACATGGAAATGGGCTGGTGGTGCTGCGCCCAGTTTAACCAACACTGCCAACAAGACCGACATTGTTACCTTAATTTATGACGGTACAACTTTTTATACCACTATTGTTCAAAATTTTTAAATGAAAAAAATACTTAGTGTTTTTGTAACCGGTATACTTTGTGTTCAATTACTATTTGCACAGGTAATCCCGCAGGGATACTTAATTGGTCCCACTGGAATGATTGGATCACAGTTATGGGCTTCCAAAAATTTGGCAGTGACTACTTTTAAGAATGGGAATGCTATTCCCAACTATACCTCATCTACTGGCTGGGGTTCATTAACAACGCCTGCAATGTGTTCCTATAATTTTGATGCAAATAATGATGCGGTTTATGGCAAATTGTATAACTGGTATGCAGTGACGGATAGTAGAGGGGTTTGTCCTGCTGGTTGGCATGTTCCTTCTGATGCTGAATTTGCTACACTAAACACTTATTTAGGAGGAGATGGTGGTGCCTTGAAGGAAGTGGGTACAACACATTGGATCACACCCAATACAGGTGCAACAGATAAATATAAATTCACCGCCTTGCCTGCAGGTTATATGGGAACGACTACGCCAAGTAATTTGGGTAATGTCACTTATTTTTGGACGACTACTTCTTATGATGCCACACATGCATATACATGGTCTTTGAGTAAGGATAATGCAGCTTTTACCGAGTCAGCAAGTAACACAAAAGTGGGAGGTTTTTCAGTAAGATGCTTACATGATTAACAATTTGAGCACTAACTTATTTTAAAGTTTTTTTAAGTATTTCTAACTTGCCATCAATAAGTTTTTCGTCAATCTTAAGTCCTAGAATATGAGCAACCAAAGGATATACATTTACGTTTTCAAAATCATCGATACGTAATCCGGTTTTAAATGCAGGTCCCCAGGCCATAAAAGTCGCTCGCATGTCAGTGGTATGATTATCAAAACCATGTTTCCCTGGTGTTGTTTTTCTTGTAGAGAAATTAAATACTTTTGGCAAATGAGGTACCACTATTAAATCTCCTAAACGATTATACTTGTCGTCACTAGTTTTATAGTGCCAATAATTGGGCGTTTCATCTAGTTTATAAACAGAAATTGAAGTGTCTTTTTTTAACGCTTCATAGGTAGGTTCAATTTTAGCTTTATCTTTTGCGTACAAATGAATTAAAGCGTCTCCCCAAGGAACTCTAAATGCAGCCGTGTCAATAGCTGCTGGCATGCTCATTGTTTTTTCATTATCAACCTTGGTCATGCCATGATCTGAAACAAAAATATAGTTAATTGGTAAATGCAATGTCGCTAATTCTGCTTGTAAAGCATTTACACTACTGTCAACAAATTTTACAGCTTCTGCAACATGCGCGTCATTAGGTCCATAAGTATGTGCTTCATGGTCTACTTGAGGGAAGTAGAACGTAATCATATGCGGGCGTTGCTCCTCTGGTAAGCTTAACCAATTTTTTACTGCTTTGATACGCGTAGCTATATCTATTTTTTCATTGTATACATAGTAATAAGTAGGTCGCGTGTTTTGAATATCCGCTTCTGATGCTACCCAATAAAAACTAGCAGATAACATTTTTTGTTTTTCGGCCAATACCCATAATGGGGTACCACCATACCATTTTCCTTCCCCAACCATTTTTTTATTGCCCATTCTATATTCTTCTCCACTTGCCTTATCGAAATAGGTATTGTCTACTAATCCATGATGTGCTGGATACATGCCGGTAACAATAGAGTAGTGATTAGGAAAGGTTAAAGAAGGGAATGATGGGGTCATGAAATTGGCACGAACACCTTTATGGGCAATGGTTTTTAAAAATGTTGCATCATATAGTTCAGTAAAATCCGATCTGAATCCATCTGCAGATATTAAAATAACATAGGGCTTATTTATTTGACTTTTGTCATTTCTTCTCCCTTCAATTACTTTTTGGGTTGTGTCCTGCGCATGCAAACAACTTACTATTATTGCTGTCAATAATAGGCTACTTAATTTTTGAAACATATTTTTCATTTTTTCTAATATAAATACTTATCAATAATGTGAACAAGGCAACCATAATACCACCAGCAACATCCAAAGGGAAATGTTGTCCTAGATAAACTCTTGAATAACCGCAAGCCACTGCATAGAATGCTCCTACAATTAAGACACTCTTTTTAGGAAAAAAGTAAACAGTTACTAAGAAAATTGTAAAAGCGGTTGCAGAATGTCCCGATGGAAAACTATTCCATAAATGCATATCCACTCCTTTTACAGTATGAATTTGTTCCTGTGGGATTCCGCTTGCCAAAGGACGACTTAGTTTTGCCCAAATAAAGTTCTTCGGAATCTGTGTTAATAAGGTAGATATTAAGAAATTAAAGAGGATAAACAGGGCATCTTTTTTATACCAACCCAATAGCACAATAAAATAGGGGATCCATATCCAGCCTTCGGCAAGATGGCTAAAAAAATTAAAGATATAATCAGCCAAAGTTCCTAAATCCTTATTCAGCCACAAAAACACCGATTCTCTTGTATACAAAAAGCTAACTAGAAATAGCAATATGGCTAATATTAGACTAAATCCAAGGGCTACTTTAAAAGTTTTGCTAAATGTAGAAATCATGCTTAGGGATATGCTTATTTGCGCATAAAATTAGGGAATGTTTATAGTTTAAACTCAACAAATTAATTAATTCGTTGTTATATCTTTACGTTAAGCATGAGTCAAGATAAAGAACAAATAAAAGTAATAGGTGCCAGAGAGCATAATCTAAAGAATTTTGATATTTCTATTCCCAAAAACCAGTTAGTGGTCTTTACAGGAGTAAGTGGTAGTGGAAAATCTTCTCTAGCATTTGATACTTTATACAATGAAGGGCAGCGTAGGTACATGGAAAGTTTTAGTGCTTATGCTCGTCAATTTATGGGGGATATGGAGCGTCCCGACGTGGATCAAATTACAGGACTTTCTCCAGTGATAGCCATTGAGCAAAAAACAACTAATAAAAATCCAAGGTCAACAGTAGGAACGGTTACTGAATTGTATGACTTTTTGAGATTATTGTATGCACGTATTGGAAAGGCTTATAGTTACAATACAGGTAAGCCGATGGTGAAGTTTTCTGAAGCCGAGATTGTGCAAAATATTTTCACACAGTTTAAGGAAAAGAAAATTAATTTATTAGCACCAGTTGTGAGAGGAAGAAAAGGTCATTACAGAGAATTATTTGAGGAGATAAGAAAAAAGGGATTTGTAAAAGCTAGAGTGGATGGAGAAATTATTGAATTAAGACCTAAGTTTCAAGTAGACCGATATAAGATTCATGATATTGAAATAGTAGTGGATCGCATTCCAGTTACCGATGCTATGAAAACAAGGTTGGGTGAAAGCGTTGCACAGTGTTTAAAGATGGGTAATGATTTGATGTTTTTATTAGAAGAAGGAAAGTCAAAAGTTGTGCAGTTTTCAAAACAATTAATGTGTGAGGAAACTGGACTTAGTTATGAGGAACCTTCTCCTAATAGCTTTTCATTTAATTCGCCTTATGGTGCTTGTCCAACTTGTAAAGGATTAGGTAATGTATATGCAATTGATTTGAATTTGATAATGCCTGACACTACATTGAGTATTAATGCAGGTGGTATTGAACCTTTGGGTGAAGCGCGTGAAGCAAGTGTTTTTACACAAGTGAAACAATTTGCAAGAAAGTATAAAATTAGTTTGGATAAGCCATTAAAGGATCTGAGTAAAGAACAGATGGGCTTGATATTATTTGGCGACAAAAATATTAGTGATTCATTGAATTTGGATTTGAATGATGATAATATTCCAGATGCCTATACCGGCAGCTATGAAGGCATCGTGCCCATGTTAAAAAGATGGTTTACCTCTTCTCAAAGTACCGATCATTTAAAAGGCTGGGTGGAAAGCTTTATGGAGTTGAATACATGTAGCGCATGTAATGGTGCCAAGTTGAGAAAGGAAAGTTTATGGTTTAAAATAAACGAGAAAAATATTGCGGCATTAAATGATATGCATTTGAATGACTTGCAAGCTTGGTTTTTAGCACTTCCTAAAAAATTGGATAAAAAAGATACGCAAATCGCCTCAGGTATTTTAAAAGAAATTGACGATCGTATTTCTTTCTTAATGAATGTGGGATTATCTTATTTGTCATTAAGCCGTCCTTCAAAATCTTTGAGTGGAGGAGAATCACAAAGAATTAGATTGGCTACACAAATTGGTTCCCAATTGCAAGGGATCACCTATATATTAGATGAACCAAGTATTGGTTTGCATCAAAGAGACAATCAAAGGTTAATCACTGCCTTACAACAATTAAGAGATATTGGAAATTCTGTTTTAGTAGTAGAACATGATAAGGATATTATGATGGCTTCGGATTACTTGGTTGATATTGGTCCACGCGCTGGAATACATGGGGGGCATATTGTTGCACAAGGTACACCCAAAGAAATATTAAAATTAAAATCTGAAACGGCCTTGTATTTAGCCGGTAAAAAAATGATTGAAGTTCCTGCTGAAAGAAGGAAGGGGAATGGAAAATCAATTACTATAAAGGGGGCTACTGGAAACACGCTGCAAAAAGTAGATTGTGAATTTCCATTAGGAAAGTTTATTGTAGTATCTGGAGTGAGTGGTAGTGGAAAATCAACGCTTATCAATGAAACCTTGTATCCAATTTTATCTCAATACTGTTATCATAGCAAAACCAAGCCAATGCCTTATAGCAAGGTAACAGGGTTAGAACATATTGATAAAGTGATTGAAATAGATCAATCCCCTATTGGGCGTACGCCAAGAAGCAATCCAGCTACTTATTGCGGTTTCTTTACCGATATAAGAACTTTATTTGCATCTGTACCTGAAGCAAAAATTAGAGGCTATCAAGCTGGACGTTTCTCCTTTAATGTGAAAGGAGGAAGATGTGAGGTTTGTGAGGGTGGCGGTATGCGTGTTATAGAAATGAATTTTTTACCAGATGTTTATGTGCATTGTGAAAAATGTGGAGGTAAAAGATATAATCGCGAAACCTTAGAAATTAGGTACAAAGGAAAATCTATAAGTGATGTATTGAATATGACGGTTGAAGAAGCTTGTGAATTTTTCCAAGCCGTACCTTTTATTTATCGTAAAGTAAAAGTATTACAAGAAGTAGGGCTAGGCTATATCACATTGGGGCAGTCTGCGGTGACCTTAAGTGGTGGTGAAGCACAGCGTGTTAAACTTGCAACAGAGTTAGGTAAAAAAGATACGGGTAAAACTTTTTATATTTTAGATGAACCTACAACAGGTTTGCATTTTCAGGATATAAAATTATTAATTGGGGTATTAGATAGATTAGTTGAAAGAGGTAATACTGTTTTAGTGATTGAGCATAATATGGATGTAATAAAAGTGGCAGACCATATTATTGATTTAGGTCCTGAGGGGGGAAGTGGAGGAGGGGTGATTCAATTTACAGGAACACCAGAGGAGATGATTAAAAAATCAAAATCACACACGGCCAAGTATTTGGAAATAGAAATGAAAAGCTAGTATTCGCTATGATGGCTTTTATTTTCTGATCATGGGGATGTGTTCAATATCATCTTCATAATACATTTCGCCAGCTTGTTCAAACCCCAGTTCACTGTAAAATTTCTTTAGGTATAATTGGGCGCCTATTTTAATGGGATGTTTACCAAATAATCTTTCGCATTCTGCAATGGAGTAGTTCATTAATTCTTTTCCTGCACCAATGCCACGGTACTTAGGAGAGCCCACTACACGGCCAATACTCTGGTAGCCTGTGTAGCTTTGATCCACATCAAATAATCTAGTAGAAGCTACCAAATCATCACCTAACCAGCCCATGGTATGATAAGCTATTTGGTCATTATTATCCATGTCCAAAAAGACACAATTTTGTTCTACCACAAACACTTCACTGCGTAATCTCATAATGGCATATAGCTCATTCACAGTAAGTTGGGAGAAGTGTTTTGTACTCCATTGAATGCTTGATAAAGTTGACATATGCACAAAATTAAGGCATAAGCCAAACTCTTTGGCAATTATGATGGCAATCCCAATATATTTTTGCAATTTTGCCCAAATTATTTCCCTCCATGACTAAAAAAGTAGCCATTATCGGTGCAGGTCCAGCAGGCTTAACTGCAGCTTATTTATTAGGTAAAGCACATCAGGATGTAACGGTATTTGAGAAAGATCCTCAATATGTTGGAGGTATTTCAAGAACAGAATCTTATAAGGGATATCATTTTGATATTGGGGGCCACCGTTTTTTCTCAAAGTCAAAAGAGGTTGAAGATTTTTGGACTGAAATTCTTGCAGATGAGTTATTGGAGCGCCCAAGAAGCTCACGTATTTTTTATAACAAAAAGTTTTTTGCTTATCCATTAGCGGCTTTTGAAGCTTTGATGAAATTGGGTATTTGGGAAAGCTTCCTTTGTGTAATGAGTTATTTAAATGCAAAACTATTTCCAGTAAAAAATCCACAAAATTTTGAAGACTGGGTAACCAATCAATTTGGTAAACGTTTATTTAATATTTTCTTTAAAACCTATACCGAAAAAGTATGGGGGATTCCTTGTAAGGAAATTTCTGCTGACTGGGCTGCGCAAAGAATTAAGGGATTGTCATTAAGTAGCGCAGTTTGGAATGCATTATTTAAACCAAGCGGTAAAAAAAGTAAAGGAGACGTAATTAAGACTTTAATTGATTCTTTCCGTTATCCAAAATTAGGACCTGGAATGATGTGGGAAGAATGTGTTGTGAAAAGCAAGGCATTGGGTGTGAAAATTGAAATGAACACAGGGGTTAATAAAATTGAAAAAGTAGGAGATAGTTGGAAAGTATATACTACTACTGGTGCTGTACTAGAAGGTTTTGATTATGTATTGTCTTCTGCTCCAATGAGAGAATTAATTCCTGCAGTGGCTCCTGCATTTCCTACGCCGGTATTACATGCTGCAAGTCAGTTGAAATACCGTGACTTTTTAACAGTGGTGTTAATTTGTAAGGATCAGGACGCATTTAGCGATAACTGGATTTATATTCATGAGCCAAATGTGAAAGTTGGTCGTATCCAAAACTTCAAATCATGGAGTCCATATATGGTGCCGAATCCAGAAATGGCATGTTATGGCTTAGAGTATTTTTGTTTTGAAGGTGATGGATTATGGACAAGTAGCAATGAGGATTTGATTGCATTAGGTACCAAGGAAATTAATCAAATTGGGCTGACTAAACCAGAAGCAGTAGTTGATGGATATGTGGTTAGACAGCCAAAAGCTTATCCAGTATATGATCATGAATACAAGGATCATTTAAATGTAATTCGTGAAGCATTAAAACAATACAAAGGTTTATACTTAGTAGGCCGTAACGGTATGCATAAATACAATAACCAGGATCATAGCATGATGACAGCAATGTTGGCTGCTAAAAATATTATTGCCGGCACTGAAGTGTATGATTTATGGGATGTGAATGAAGATGCAGAATACCATGAAGGTGGAGATCGTGGTGCAGCAGCAGGTATTGTGGGTCGCGCCGTTCCAGAAAAAATTTCTTAAATATTAGTAGTAAAGAGTTTTACAAAGTTGAGAACTTTGTAAATAAATGATAAGAGTTTAGTAAAGAGATTTATTATTTTTCATAAAATAAATCTCTTTACTAATAGCCGTACTTTCCTTTCCAGCGCTCATGTAGAAATTTTTTTAATTCTTCCTCTCTTGCATTCTTTTGGGGTTGATAAAAAGCAGTGCCCTTAATTTCATCAGGCAAGTATTCTTGTTCCAGAAAATTGTTTGCGCCTAAATGCGAATATTGGTAATCCTTGCCATAATTCATGTCTTTCATTAATTTGGTAGGAGCATTGCGTAAATGCAAAGGGACGGGTAGGTTGCCTGTTTTTTGCACTATAGCTAGGCCATTAGCAATAGCTTCATATGATGCATTGCTCTTTGCCGAACTTGCTAAATAAATAGCACATTGGGAAAGGATAATTCTACTTTCTGGGTAACCAATTTTATTGACTGCATCAAAGCAGCTATTGGCTAATAATAAAGCATTGGGATTCGCATTGCCTATGTCCTCACTAGCAAAAATAAGCATACGTCTTGCTATGAATTTTACATCCTCACCACCAGCTATCATGCGTGATAACCAATAAATGGCACCATTAGGATCGGAGCCACGCATGCTTTTTATAAATGCAGAAATGATATCATAATGTTGTTCCCCATTTTTATCATATAGGGCAATATTGGTTTGCGCTACTTGCATGACCCATTCATCTGTCAATAGTAAGGGATCTTCATTTTTAGACGTGCCTATTAATGCTTCTACAGACAGTTCTAATAAGTTTAATAGTTTTCTACCATCACCACCAGAAAGCTGAAATAGGGCTTCCGTTTCTTTTAAATCAATTTTATGATTTGTAAACAATGGATCTTTCTCAACAGCTTGTTTAACCAATTTTGTCAAACCGTTTTTATCCAATGCTTTCAAAATAAAAACCTGACACCTGCTAAGCAAGGCACTATTTACTTCAAAGCTTGGGTTCTCGGTAGTAGCACCTATAAGCGTAATTATTCCTTTTTCAACGGCACCTAGTAATGCATCTTGCTGCCCTTTATTAAAACGGTGAATCTCATCTATAAATAAAATGGCACCATCTTTTGTCTTTGCTTCTTCAATAACTTCTCTTAATTCCTTTACACCACTACTAATGGCGCTCAATTGGTAATAGGCACTATTACAAGTAGTTGCAATTATATTTGCCAGTGTTGTTTTGCCAACGCCAGGAGGCCCCCATAAAATCATGGAAGGTACTTTCCCTTTTTGAATGGCTTTTTGTAATACACTATTTTCCCCTGACAAATGTTCTTGTCCAACCAATTCCGCAAGGGTTTGTGGACGTAATCTTTCAGCTAAAGGAATAGGGTGATTCATTAATGCAAAGTTACGCAATTTGCGTTTTGAACAAGAACCTAAACAAAACCACTATTGTTGGCTTAAAAAGAAATTATTCAAATAAGTAATCATATTGTTTTACCAAGCGAAGGGTAATTCTAATGTGTATGATTCCAACAGCACCTGTAATTAAAAATAGTACAGAAACAGTTTTAAGTAAGGTTAATACTAAGTTAGATGTTATTTCATTTGGAAAACCAGGTTGTTGCATGACAAACTCGTCAATGTATTTTAAGAGGGTAGTATTGCTTGAACCCAAAATACTAATTGCATTTAAACAAAACATACTGCATAAAAAAATACTTACAATCGCATTTACTTTAATCCAATCTTTTAATCCCTTGCTAAGCGATTGTTCTCTTTGTACGCCTTGTCGGTAAAATTTAAAACTAGTAAAAGTGTAAATAACCAAGCATGCAATAATGAAAACAAATAGCAATGCGCCTGGATTAGCCAATGCAGACATTAAAAATAAAACGTCTAAAAAACCAAAGAATAGCGCAATAGGTATTAATATGTAAGTCAATACCGTATATAGTTTTAAGTTATTAGACATTGTCTTATTTCAAATTTAATTTGATATGTAATTCCTCAAATTGTTTTTGGTCAATACTACTTGGCGCATCTAACATTACATCGCGGCCACTATTGTTTTTAGGGAAAGCAATAAAGTCTCTAATGCTTTCACTTCCGCCTAATAAAGCACATAAACGATCAAATCCAAATGCAATTCCACCATGTGGAGGTGCTCCGTATTCAAATGCACCTAATAGGAAACCAAATTTATGTTGCGCTTCTTCTGGAGACATACCTAAAGCAGCAAACATTTTTTCTTGTAGGTTTCTTTGGAAGATTCTAATAGAACCACCACCAATTTCATTGCCATTTAATACCATATCATAAGCGTTTGCTTTGATGTTGGCATAAGGATGTTCTAAGTATTTTGCAGCGTCTTTAATTTCAGGCGCATTGTTTATCATAATGTCAATATGATCAGGCTTAGGCGAAGTGAATGGATGGTGTCTTGCTACCCAACGATTGCCTTCTTCATCATATTCAAATAATGGGAAATCTAATACCCATAACAATTTAAATTCATCTTCTTTTCTAAAGCCTAATTGTTTTCCAAGTTCTAATCTTAACTCACTAATGGCTTTTCGTGTTCTTTCTTCGGCCCCTGCTAAGATTAAAATCAAGTCACCAGCTTTTGCATTTGCTGCGGTTGCAATAGCTTTTAATTTATCTTCTGAGTAAAATTTATCTACACTGCTTTTGAAAGTCCCATCGGCATTGCATTTAATGAATACCAATCCTTTCATGCCAATTTGCGGACGTTTTACCCACTCAGTTAACTCGTCAGTTTGTTTACGTGTATATTCACTGCATCCTGGAGCAGCAATAGCAATAACGGTTTCAGCTTCGTCAAATACTTTGAAGTCAACACCATTAATTAAGCTTGCCTTATCATTTTTATCTGAGAAAACGTGTCCAGGTTTTTTCAAGTTGCACAATTCCATGCCAAAACGAATGTCTGGCTTGTCATTTCCATAATTCCACATAGCGTCCTCCCAAGTCATTCTTTGAACGGTCTCAGTATAGTCAATATGCTTAACGTCTTTAAATATGCTTTTAATTAAACCTTCAAACATATTCAAGATATCTTCTTGTTCTACAAAACTCATCTCACAGTCAATCTGTGTAAACTCAGGTTGTCTGTCTGCTCTTAAATCTTCGTCTCTAAAACATTTTACAATTTGATAGTAACGGTCATAGCCACTTACCATTAATAATTGTTTAAAGGTTTGTGGAGATTGAGGTAGTGCATAAAACTCGCCCTCGTTCATTCTGCTTGGTACCACAAAGTCACGCGCGCCTTCGGGAGTAGACTTAATTAAAAATGGAGTTTCAATATCCATGAATCCTTTTTCATGTAAGTAGTTTCGAGTGGCACGATTCACATTATATCGTAATTCTAAATTCCTTTTCACAGCGTTTCTTCTTAAATCCAAGAAACGATATTTCATTCTAATATCATCACCGCCATCTGTATCATCTTGAATAGTGAATGGAGGAACAATGGAGGCATTTAATATTTTAAATTCTGCTACTTTTATTTCTATCTCTCCTGTTGGGATATTGGCATTCTTACTTGAACGCTCAATAACTGTTCCTTTTACTTGCAAAACAAATTCACGACCCAAGGGTTGTGCATCTAGTTGAGCTTGTAATTCTTCGCCAATTAATAGCTGTGTAATGCCATAACGATCTCTAAGGTCCACAAAAGTAATGGCACCGAATTTACGAATGGTTTGCACCCAGCCAGCTAGGGTTACATTTTGGGCTACAGATTGAATATTTAACTCTCCACAATGGTGTGTACGATACATATGAAACTATTGAAATATGATAGGATTGCAAATATAACCCAATTCCTATAAAATCCCCATCTTTGCGTTATGACAGAACAGATGATTTCATTAAAAACTAGACGCATTATCCTTTCAGGCTATTTCTTTCTAACGGGCATTTGTTTTTCTAGTTGGGCAAGCCGAATTCCAGACATTAAAATGCTTTTAGGCTTAAGTGATGGAGCATTTGGGGGTCTTTTGTTTTTTTTACCTATCGGGTCTTTTTTGGGTATACCAATTTCAGGTAGTTTAACTGCAAGATATGGCAGTAAAAATATAGTGAGTATTGCTGCCATCATTTACCCATTAGCATTAATAAGTTTAGGGCTTGCAACTAACACTTCACAATTGGCTATTTGCTTGTTCTTATTTGGAATGGCAGGAAATTTATTTAATGTTTCTGTAAATACGCAGGCAGCTTCATTAGCTAAAATGTATGAAAAAAGTATTGTTTCTTCTTTTCATGGTTTCTGGAGTTTAGCTGGTTTTACGGGAGGGTTATTAGGTGGATTTTTTGTTGCAAAATCAATATCCCCTTTGCAACAATTTATTACAGTTGCCCTATTAGGATGGGTTTTCTTATTTTTTTCAAGACAATATTTATTGCCTGGTGAAAAAAGTACGCATCCCGTTTCTAAAATGTGGAATAAGCCAAGTCCACTATTATTACAATTTGGATTAGTGGCTTTTAGTAATATGATTTGTGAAGGGATGATGTTTGATTGGAGTGGGGTTTATTTTCAACATGTTGTAAAAGTGACTGAACAATGGAGAACAGTTGGGTATATTAGTTTCATGGCATGTATGACCACGGGCCGTATGTTTGCAGATGCTTTGATAAATTATTGGGGTGCCAGAAAACAATTAATGTTAAGTGGAGTAGTAGTGACAGTAGGGTTGGTTATAGCAGTAGCTTATCCGCATATTATAGTAAGTAGTATTGGATTCATGTTAGTTGGCTTTGGTGTGTCATCCGTAATTCCTACTATTTATGGGACGGTTGGTCGTAATGCAGCACCAGGAAAAGCCAGTATTGACTTAGCTTCTGTTTCAAGCATTGGCTTCTTGGGATTCTTAATAGGTCCGCCCATTATTGGATTTTTATCTCAAGCCATTGGATTAAGATGGGCATTTTTAGCCATTAGTATTTTAGGCCTTTCTACTTTTTATCAAGCGCACAAACTAAAAAGACATTTGTAATATTAAAGTGTTGCAGGTTCTTTCTCGTGCCTTGGTTTATGAATTAAATAGTAATAACTAAGTATCAAAACGCCCGTTAAGAAGGGGATCATTGCTAAATGTTTTACGGTAATATCCTTGTAAACAATAATATTATCCACTTTAAAAAACTCACTACACATCCAAAACGAATTGGCTGAAATCCAAACCACAATGGCTATGTTGTGACATAGTTCAGAAAATATCTGTCTTGTTCTCCAAGCAATGACAATTGAAATTACAAGTGTAGGTATAATCATAGCTATACCTAAAGGTCTCCACACCATACACCAAGCAATATCTTTAAAAAGCCAAAAAATAATATGTAAATTTTCCATCTTTCTGTATGCGATGGGAATATTATAAAACTGATTTTCTTGAATTTTTTTTTCTGGCATTTTCAAATATTAAAAGGTAGAGAAAATTGAAATTATAATAATTATGATTGTTCACCTAAGATAGTTGCAAATCTTGTTAAGCTTGCCTCTGGTTCAATAGGTTTTCCCAATTCTAAATGTTCTATTAACTGAAGTGCAAAATAAGGAGCTAATGAACACCCCTTTGTACCCATACCATTGCATATAGCAAGTTGATTGTAAACGGGATGCACGCCAACGAATGGTCTTCGTTCTGTATTAGCGGGCCTAATTCCTGTTATATGATCTATCACTTCATAGGGCAGCTCCATAAACTCATTTAGACTTTGAATCATTTTTGCTCTAAAACTTTCACTAGGCTTTAAGTGAGTGTATTTCCATTCATAACTAGAACCTACCCAAAATAAATCTTCCTTCCATGGAACCACCGATACATTGTTTTTATAAATGTGATGGTTGGGTAAGCCTGGCACTTTAATAATCAACGCCTCACCTTTATTAGGTGCAAAGGGGAGTGCTTTAAAATAAGGGTTGTTCATTGAATTTAATCCGTCACAAAAAATAATTTTTTCGGCTTGAATATTTTTCCAGACAACACCATCATTTATAAGTGCTATATCCTTTATGTCAAAATGAACATCGATGAATTTACTATTTGTCTGCAAGTAGGATTGCCAATGGCTGGTCATTTTATTTAAATCCATCCAGTAACATTCGTCAATGGCCCCGGTGCCAAATGGTGTTTTAAAATAAGGTGTCCAAGCGGTTGGATCCTGCATAAAAAGATAAATATTTTCATGTGCTAATCTATACTCAAAGCTTTCCTTCATTTGTTGTGAAGGATGTAATAGAATTACAGGTGCTTTTTGAATAATTTCAATATTAAGTTTGTTTGCGATTGCATGGTAGGATTGTACTGCAAATGGCAAAATGGTTTCAATCATCCAGGTTTGTACTATTCGCCTTCCAGTTACGGGATTCATAACACCACTAGCTACCGAAGTAGCACTTTGAATAGAAGCATCATTAATCACTTTAAAAGCAATTCCAGCTTTATCAAGATGGTAAGCAACCCAAGTACCAACTAGGCCTTGTCCAACAATCAAGTATTTTACTTTTTCAGTTGCTTGCAATGCTTGTTATTTATAAGTAGTCACCACAAAATGAACACTGTCTTTAATATTTTCTACCGTTGCTACCATGGCGATTTCAAATTTTCCTTTATAATCATGAGGTACTGTAAATGAAAATTCAGTTTCAAAAGGAGTTTTTGCAATGGTCGTAAAATATTGAAAAGGGAATATATTAATAAACCATCCGTCTACTGGTTTATGTGTTGCAGCATTCAATAGGGTGCATGTAAGTCCCCCCGTTTTTTCGACAGTGAAATTATGCAATACGCTTGCTTTTAACCTGAAAGACTGTCCTTGTTTTAATTTAGCAGGCGCTACAGATTTAATTTTTAAATAAGGGCTTTGTGCGTTTAATGAAAACCCTAAAAATAATAGGGAAAATAAAATCAGTACCTGTTTCATGTAACAAACTTACAATAAAAAATCCCTTAACATTTATTGCTAAGGGATTTGTATGTATAAAGTTTTTAAACTTATTTCTTTAAAGCTGCAGCCATTGTTTTACCAATGTCGGCAGGGCTAGCACATACATGAATACCACAAGCAGCCATAATTTTCATCTTCGCTTCTGCAGTATCATCTGCACCACCAATAATAGCACCAGCGTGTCCCATACGACGTCCAGCAGGTGCAGTTTGACCAGCAATAAATCCAACTACTGGTTTTTTCATATTGTCTTTAATCCAATTAGCTGCATCGGCCTCCATACTACCACCAATCTCACCAATCATGATGATACCTTCTGTAGCAGGGTCGTTCATTAATAATTCAACAGCTTCTTTAGTAGTTGTACCAATTATTGGGTCACCACCAATTCCAATTGCAGTAGTAATACCTAAGCCAGCTTTCACTACCTGATCAGCTGCCTCATATGTTAATGTACCGCTTTTTGAAACGATACCAATTGTTCCTTTCTTGAAAATAAATCCTGGCATGATACCCACTTTGGCTTCTTCTGCAGTAATAACTCCTGGACAGTTTGGCCCAATTAATCTTGTATTAGAACCAGCTAAATAATTTTTCACTTTCACCATGTCCTGAACAGGAATACCTTCTGTAATACAAACTACCAATGCAATACCTGCATCCGCTGCTTCCATAATTGCATCCGCTGCAAAAGCAGGAGGAACAAAAATGATACTCACGTCGGCACCAGTTGTCTTAACAGCATCAGCTACTGTATTAAAAACAGGTTTGTCTAAATGTGTTGAACCTCCTTTACCTGGAGTAACACCACCAACAACCTGCGTTCCATATTCTATCATTTGACTTGCATGGAAACTACCTTCTGTACCGGTAAAACCTTGTACAATAATCTTTGAGTTTTTGTTAACTAATACTGACATGAGGACTGAATTTGTTATTTGTGCCGCAAAAATAGGCTAAACGGCGTTTTTTTACCCTTATTTTTCAACAAAAATTATAGGTTTTTTTATAAATGGCTTTCAAGTAGTACTTTTGTCCCTCGCAAAGACAAAATTAAAATTAAAATTATGGCAACAACTTCAGACATCTCACGTGGAATGATCTTGAAATTAGATGGTAGTTTGTACTCAGTAGTAGAATTTGGAGAGAACAAAACAGCTAGAGCAGCTGCAAAGGTTTGGGCTAAATTGAAAGGGGTAGACAATAAAAGATCTATTGAAAAAACATGGAATAGCGGTGAAACCGTTTACCCTGTAAGAGTTGAGAAAAAAACTTTCCAGTATTTATATAAGGATGACAGTGGTTATAACTTAATGAACAATGAAACTTTTGAGCAAATTGCTATGGCAGAAGAGATGATTGATGCTCCTCAGTTTTTAATGGATGGTGCTGAAGTATTCGTATTTATGAATACTGAAACTGATCAACCTATTGGTGCTGAGTTACCTGAAAAAATAGATGTTTTGATTACCTATTGCGAGCCTGGCATTAAAGGAGATACTGCAACCAGAGCTTTGAAAGCAGCTACGATCGAATCTGGAGCTACAGTGATGGTGCCTTTATTTGTAAATGAAGGGGAGAAAATTAAGATTAATACAAAGAACGGCGAATACGTTGAAAGAGTGAAGTAAGCTATTATATAAATCTTTCAAATAAATTTAAGATTTATATAATTACGCCTCTTATGATATTTAAAATGCCCCCCATAAACGGGGGCATTTTGTTTACTATACCTAAGATTTAATTAAATAAGGCCCCATAAACGGGCCCTTTTTGTTGCTTTTACTTTTGTTTTTTATGCCCAAAATGCCCCAATTTTGATAAAAAAAAGGCAATTTTATTGTGATTTTTAATAAAAATACCCCAATTTTACCCAAAATTGCCAAACATGGACTTAAAACAAATTCACGACCTAATTAAGGTTGTTAACAAAAGTAATATTGGAGAAATTAGCATCGAAGACAAGGATGGTAAAGTAACCATCAAGCAAAAAGAAGATAAAATAACAGTTAGTTCAGCACCAGCGCAAGTATATGCTGCAGCACCTGCTCCAATAGCAGCTGCCCCTGCAGCACCAGTTGCAAGTACGCCTGCTGCAGCTCCAGCAGTTGCTGATAATTTAATTACCATTAAGAGCCCAATGATTGGTACCTTCTACCGTCGTGCAGCTCCTGACAAGCCTTTATTGGCTGAAGAGGGCACTGAGGTTAATGTTGGAAAAGTGGTTTGTATCATAGAAGCCATGAAATTGTTCAACGAAATTGAATCAGAAGTTAAAGGAACAATCGTAAAAGTATTGGTTGAAGATGCAAGTCCGGTTGAATACGACCAGCCTTTATTCTTGGTACAACCTGCTTAGTCCCCCATTGTGAAATTTAAATTAACAAAATGTTTAAAAAGATATTGATTGCTAACCGTGGCGAAATTGCGTTACGTATTATTCGCACGTGTAGAGAAATGGGCATTAAAACAGTTGCCGTTTATTCTACTGCCGATAAAGATAGCTTGCATGTAAAATTTGCTGATGAAGCAGTTTGTATTGGTGGACCAAAAGGTCAGGACTCTTATTTGAACATCCCTCATATCATGGCGGCATGTGAAATTACCAATGCAGATGCGGTTCATCCTGGTTATGGTTTTTTAGCAGAGAATGCAAAGTTTGCTCAAATTTGTGCAGACCATGGTATTAAATTTATTGGCCCAACCCCTGAGATGATTAATAAAATGGGAGATAAGATCACTGCAAAAGATACTATGATCAAAGCAGGGGTTCCTGTGGTTCCAGGAAGTGAGGGTTTATTGGAAAGTATTGATGAAGCAAAAAAATTAGCCAAAGAAATTGGATATCCAGTTATCATTAAAGCAACAGCTGGTGGTGGTGGTAAAGGTATGCGCGTGGTGTGGAAAGAAGACGAAATTGAAAAAGCATATGAGACTGCTAAAATGGAAGCAGGTGCAAGTTTCAAAAATGATGGTTTATACATGGAGAAATTTGTGGAAGAGCCAAGACATATTGAAATTCAAGTTGCTGGTGACCAATATGGTAATGTTTGTCATTTGAGTGAGCGTGATTGTTCAATTCAAAGAAGACACCAAAAATTAGTGGAAGAATCTCCTTCACCATTTATGACGCCCGATTTGCGTCAAAGAATGGGAGATGCTGCTATTAAAGCCGCTGCCGCCATTAACTATGAAAGTGTTGGAACAGTTGAGTTCTTAGTAGATAAGCATCGTAATTTCTACTTTATGGAAATGAATACACGTATTCAAGTAGAACATTGCGTTACAGAGGAAGTGGTGAGCTATGACTTAATTAAAGAGCAAATTAAAATTGCTGCTGGCGAAAAAATATCTGGTAAAAGTTACGAACCTAAATTGCACGCAATTGAATGTCGTATCAATGCCGAAGATCCATATAATGATTTTAGACCTTCACCAGGTAAGATTACGGTATTGCATACCCCAGGTGGACATGGTGTACGCGTTGATAGTCATGTGTATGCAGGTTATGTAATTCCTCCTTATTACGATTCCATGATTGGTAAATTAATCACTGTGGCACAAACACGTGAAGAAGCGATCAATACAATGTATCGTGCATTAAGTGAGTATGTTATTGAGGGTGTGAAAACAACAATTCCCTTTCATTTGCAATTGATGCAAAACGAAGATTTTATAAAAGGAAATTTCACAACTAAATTCTTGGAGACCTTCAAAATGAAGTAATTTTTATTAGGCTTTTTATTGAAATATAAAAGCCTAATAAAAATCCTCTAATGAAATAAAAAAGAGAGCCCCTTAAAGGAGCTCTCTTTTTTATTAGGTACAGATATGACGAAAGCTCGCTCAAAATTGCATTGAAAAATTAACAACGAAAAAATTCTTTAATGAAATTTAAAATGGGACCCCGTAAAGGAGCTCTCTTTTTTATTAGGTACAGCTATGACGAAAGCTCGCTCAAAATTGCATTCAAAAATTAACTAGCACAAAAACATGGACAAATTAAAAAGGCTCCGAAAATCGGAGCCTTTTTTGTAGTGCAATTTATAAAACTTAGCGATTAGCGTAAGAATAACAATTCTCTATACTTAGGCAAGGTCCATAATTCATCATCCACTAATTGTTCCAATTTGTCAACATGGTAACGGATCTTATCAAAGTATTGTGATTTAACTTTTGCTTCGTATGCAATTGCTTTTTCTCTAGAATCAGTCAAGTTGTTCACCACTTTTCTTTCCTCCACCATTGCATGTACATTCTCGTATACTTGTTGAATATGTGTACTTACATCCTTAAGCAATGTTAATTGACCTTTGTATAGTTTTTCAGGCAAGGCAGCTTCACGTAATAAGTTTACGTTTTTCAACAACTCATTTTGATATTTAATGGAAGCAGGAATAATATGATTAGTAGCTAAGTCGCCCATTACACGCGCCTCAATTTGTACTTTTTTAATGTATTTTTCTAATTCAATTTCATGACGTGCTTCTAATTCAGCGTGTGTATAAATGCCATTTTCTAAAAACACTTGCTTTGCTTTTTCTGTAACCATCGCATCTAAAGCAACTGGAGTTGTTTTTAAATTAGGCAATCCTCTTTTTTCAGCTTCTTGATGCCAAGCTTCGCTATAACCATCTCCTTCAAACAAGATTTTCTTACTAGCAACAATATACTTTTGAATTACTTGCATGATTGCAATTTCTTTCTTGTCACCTTTCTCAATTAATGCGTCAACTTCAGCAGCAAATTTGTTTAAAGTATCAGCTACAATTGTATTTAAAACGGTCATTGGTAAAGCACAGTTTGCTGTTGAGCCAACCGCACGGAATTCAAATTTGTTTCCAGTAAAAGCAAATGGAGAAGTTCTGTTACGATCGGTATTGTCAATCATTAACTCGGGAATACTTCTATGCAAATCAATTTTTAAAATTGCTTCATCTTGTTCGTCAAATTTACTATTTACGCGACTTTCAACATCGTTTAAAACCTTTGTTAAATAGTCCCCAATAAATACAGAGATAATTGCTGGAGGCGCTTCGTTAGCACCTAAGCGGAAATCGTTTGATGCAGAGGCAATTGATGCTCTTAAGATATCTGCATAGTCATGAACAGCTTTAATGGTATTCACAAAGAATGTTAAGAACATTAAGTTGGTCTTAGGTGTTTTGCCCGGTGCTAATAAGTTCACACCTGTGTCTGTTGCTAAGCTCCAGTTATTATGCTTTCCACTTCCGTTAATACCAGCAAAAGGTTTTTCGTGTAATAAAACTACTAAACGATGACGTTTTGCAACTCTTGTCATTACATCCATTAATAGAATGTTATGGTCAACAGCAATATTTACTTCTTCAAAAATAGGAGCACACTCAAATTGAGCAGGTGCTACTTCATTATGTCTTGTTCTTAATGGAATACCTAACTTGTAAGATTCGTTTTCAAAGTCACGCATAAAAGCATACACTCTTTCAGGAATAGAACCGAAATAATGATCTTCTAATTGTTGTCCTTTTGCAGGTGTGAAACCAAATACAGTTCTTCCACATTGTACTAGGTCGGGGCGCGCATTTACTAATGCTTCATCAATAACAAAATATTCTTGCTCCCATCCTAATGTAGGCGTAACTTTTGTAACGTTCTTGTCAAAGTAATTACAAACAGTTACTGCTGCCTTGTTAACTGCTTCAACAGCCTTCATTAATGGCGCTTTATAATCTAATGATTCACCCGTGTAGGCAATAAATATGGTAGGAATACAAAGTGTTTTTCCATTGCCAATTTCAATAATGAATGGGGGAGAAGAAGGATCCCATGCAGAATATCCTCTTGCTTCAAATGTTGCTCTCAAACCACCATTAGGAAATGAAGAAGCATCTGGTTCTTGTTGAATTAATGCAGCACCTTCAAACTCCTCAATAGCTGTTCCATCAGATTTTAATGTAAAGAAAGAATCATGTTTTTCTGCAGTAGTTCCAGTTAATGGTTGGAACCAGTGTGTATAGTGTGTTACACCTTTGCTTTCTGCCCATGCGCGCATACCGCTTGCAATTTGTCCTGCAACAGTGCGATCAATTTTTTTCCCCCCTTTAATACTTGTAACTAAGCTTTTGTAAGCTTCATCACTTAAGTATTCTCTCGCTGTTTTTAATGTAAAAACACTCTCGCCAAAAACACCTGTGATTTTAGCGCCTTTAATATCAGGTGAGCTGATATTACCATGACTCACATGATTTACCGCATCGGTTCTTAATGACATATGAAATAATTTTTGATTTGTTAAGCATAGCAAATTTAACCCCATTATCACGAAATACATTGCAATTAAACGGGAATAATCAACAAAAAATCCCCCAATTTCTTGGGGGATCACAATTCAAAACACAATTTATGAATGCCTATTCTAAAAAACCATACTAATTAAAGTCATTAAACCTTTGCAGTTTTTACCGTAGTTATAATTCTTGCTGCAACTTTATATGGATCTGCTGCAGAGTTTGGACGACGATCTTCTAACCATCCTTTCCAACCTTTTTCAACTGCGCCAATTGGAATACGAATGGAAGCACCTCTATCAGAAACACCAAAAGAGAAGTCATGAATAGAAGCCGTCTCATGCTTACCAGTTAATCTTAAATGGTTGTCTGCTCCATACACTTCAATATGCTCTTTTACAAATGGACGGAAAGACTCACAGATGGTTTCATACACTTCTTTCTTACCACATGTTCTTAATGTAGTGTTAGAGAAGTTGGCATGCATGCCCGAACCATTCCAGTCTAATGTACCTAATGGTTTACAATGCCAGTTAATTGACACACCATATGTTTCACCAATTCTTTCTAATAAATATCTAGCTACCCAAATTTGGTCACCAGCTTCTTTAGCCCCTTTCGCAAAAATTTGGAATTCCCATTGTCCTGCAGCAACTTCTGCATTGATACCTTCAACATTTAATCCTGCTTCTAAACATACATCTAAATGTTCTTCAACAATATTTCTGCCATAGGCGTTGTTTGCACCAACTGAACAATAGTAAGGACCTTGAGGACCAGGATAACCACCTTCAGGGAAACCTAATGGTTTATTGGTAGCAGGGTTCCATAAAAAATATTCTTGCTCAAATCCAAACCAAAAATCATTATCATCATCTTGGATAGTTGCACGACCATTTGATACGTGAGGCGTACCATCCGCGTTTAATACTTCACACATTACTAAATAAGCATCCTTACGTTGAGGATCTTTACAAATAAATACAGGCTTTAATAAGCAGTCAGATGATCCACCTAAAGCTTGTTCAGTTGATGAGCCATCAAAGCTCCACATATCACAATCTTCAAGTTTTCCACTAAAGTTGTTTTCAATTTTTGTTTTGCTTCTTAAAGACTGAGTTGGTTTGTAACCATCTAACCAGATGTACTCTAATTTAGATTTAGACATGGAAGGAATGTTTAAATATTAAAAAAATAAAATATACAATCAATAATTTGATTATCGTTCTTTTCTGGCACGAAAATAAGTAAGAATTATTATTTTATTTGAAAAATCTCCTAAAATTTAATCAAATGAGGTAGTTTTTATAATATAAAATAAATAAGTAATATTATAAAAATAGCTAAGTGCTTGATTTTCATTTAAATCCAATTATTATGTACACACTTTGCTTAGTAAACTAATTAAGTGATACACATTTTTTTGTGTTTATGTTGGTAATTCCCCCGCTTGCATAGCGCCCTGTTTTGTACCTTCGCGACATCTATCAAAGCATAAGACAATACAAATGGAAATTACGGTCAAAACAGCCCAACAATTAAGATTGACAGCAGAAGAGTTTGAGTTAATAAAACAAAAACTTGGACGCACTCCGAACTTTACTGAACTATGTGCATTTAGCGGTATGTGGAGTGAGCATTGTAGTTATAAAAACTCAATTAAATGGTTAAAAACTTTACCACGTGATGGCGGAAGAATGTTGGTGGCAGCTGGTGAAGAAAATGCAGGCTTGATGGACATTGGAAATGATTATGGTGTAGTATTCAAAATTGAAAGTCATAATCACCCTAGTGCATTAGAGCCTTTCCAAGGTGCTGCAACTGGAGTGGGTGGAATTCAAAGAGATATTTTCACAATGGGTGCGCGTCCAATTGCATCTTTAAATAGTTTACGTTTTGGAAAATTAGATGATAATAAAACAAAACGCTTATTAGCTGGAGTAGTTCATGGTATTGGACATTATGGAAACTGTTTTGGCGTTCCAACAGTAGGAGGTGAATTGTATTTTGAAGATTGTTATCATACCAATCCATTAGTGAATGCAATGAGTGTGGGTATTGTGAAAGCGGGGAAAACAGTGAGTGCAACGGCCGAAGGTAAAGGGAATCCCATTTTCTTTGTAGGTAGTGCAACAGGTAAGGATGGAATTGGTGGTGCAAGTTTTGCATCTGCAGAAATCACTGCTGATAGTGTGGAAGAATTACCTGCTGTACAAGTAGGTGATCCATTTCAAGAAAAGAAATTATTAGAAGCTTGTTTAGAAGTAATTGAAACAGGAGGTATTGTTGGTATGCAAGATATGGGTGCAGCAGGTATCATTTGTTCTACTGCCGAGATGAGTGCGAAAGGTGGAGTGGGTATGCGTATTGATTTAGATAAAGTGCCTACGCGTCAACAAAATATGAAAGCTTGGGAATTGCTTTTAAGTGAGAGTCAGGAGCGTATGTTGATTTGTGTGCAAAAAGGAAAAGAAGCAGAAGTATTAGCCGTGTTTGAAAAATGGGATTTATCATGTTCAAATATTGGTGAAGTAACTGATGATGGCTTACTTAATTTTTACATGCATGGTGAATTGGAAGCTTCCCTACCTGCATATGAATTGGTACTAGGTGGTGGTGCTCCTCAATATACACGTGAGTACAAGGAGCCTGCTTATTTAGCCAAAGTAAATGCATTTGATATGAACTCAGTTGCAGATACTACCAATTTAAAAGCAACGGTTAAGGATTTAGTGAATCTTCCAAATATTGCATCAAAACGCTGGGTATATAATCAATATGATAGTATGGTGGGTGCTGCCAACACAAGCACCAATGCACCAAGTGATGCTGCTGTTGTTTTAGCAAAAGGTACAGGTAAGGCATTAGCAATGACGGTAGATTGTAATAGTAAATACGTTTTTGCAAACCCTGAAAATGGCGCTATGATTGCGGTTGCAGAAGCTGCAAGAAATATTGTTTGTAGTGGTGGAGAGCCAATTGGTGTGACTAACTGTTTGAACTTTGGTAATCCATATGATCCAGAAGTATATTATCAATTTGTGAAAGCAGTGGAAGGTATGGGTGCTGCTTGTCGTAAATTTAATACACCGGTAACTGGTGGTAATGTAAGTTTCTATAATCAAAATCCAGATGGTCCTGTATTTCCAACACCAACGATTGGTATGGTAGGTATTGTAGAAGACATGAAAAATAGAATGACTTTAGATTTTAAAAATGAAGGGGATGTAATTATTTTATTAGGTGAGCAAAGAAACGATATTGGTTCTTCAGAATACTTGAATAAATTAAAAGGGATCACGCATTCTCAAGCACCTTATTTTGATTTAGAAGAAGAGTTTAGTTTACAACAATTAGTTGCTAGCTTAATTAAAGAAGCTAAAGTGAAGAGTGTGCATGATATTAGTGAAGGAGGATTGATTGTTACATTATTAGAATCTGCTTTCTTTAATAACAAAGGGTTTGAAGTTTCATCAAACGGAAGCAGCTTGCGTAAAGACGCTTATTGGTTGGGTGAAGCACAAAGTAGAGTGGTGGTTTCAACAGATGCTGCTAATGTCGCAATTATTGAAGCAGCTGCTGCGAAACATGGCATTGCATCTACCGTATTGGGAAAAGTAACTGCAAGTGATGTAGTTGTAGAAGGTGAAAGCTGGGGTGCAATTACTGCTTGGAAAAACGATTATGATACTGCTATTGAAAACCAATTAGCTAAATAATTTTATCAAGTCCAGCATGACAAAACAACCAACCATCGTCGTAACAGGTACAGCAGGTTTTATTGGTTCTGTTTGTGTTCAATTTTTTAATGAACAAGGATGGAATCAATTGCTATTGGTGGATGATTTTGGTGTAGAATCAAAAAGGAAAAACTGGGAGCAAAAACAATATATCAAAGTAATAGAGCGGCAGGCTTTTGTTGAACAGCTTCCGAATTTAGAATATACCATTGATGCCATTGTTCATTTAGGTGCAAGAACAGATACCACTGAGTTTGATTATTCAATTCACGAGGCCTTGAATGTGGAGTATTCAAAAGCGCTTTGGCTTTATGCTACTGAAAAACAAATTCCATTTATTTATGCTTCTTCTGCAGCAACCTACGGTGCTGGAGAAAATGGGTACGAGGATACGCATGCTATTTTAGATAAATTAGTTCCTTTAAACCCATATGGAGTTAGTAAAAATGAATTTGATAAATGGGCTGTTGAGCAAAAAGCAACACCTCCTTGTTGGACCGGCTTAAAGTTCTTTAATGTATATGGTCCAAATGAATATCATAAAGGACGTATGGCGAGTGTTATATTTCACTCATTTAATCAGATTAAGGAAACGGGCTTGGTGAAATTGTTTAAGAGCCACAAGGAAGGGTATAAAGATGGAGAGCAGTTACGTGACTTTGTTTACGTAAAAGATGTAGTGAATGTAATTTACTGGATGGCTCAAAAAATGTTGTCTGCTAACTGGGACAAGTCATTAAATGGTTTGTATAATTTAGGCACAGGCAAAGCAAGGTCTTTTTATGATTTAGCTGCTAATACATTTACCGCTCAAGGCTTACAGCCAAATATTGAATTTATTGATATGCCATTGGATATTAGAGATAAGTATCAATATTTTACAGAAGCCAATATGCATAAACTACGTGCAGCTGGATATGCTCAACCGTTTAGTAGTTTAGAGGAAGGTGTTAAAGATTATGTGGCAAATTATTTAGTCCCCGCAAAGGGTTACTAATTTTTCATTTTTAAGCTTTCAAAAGTAGTTTTTAAAATATATTCCATTTGCCTTTGCGGCAAGAAACAAAGTTGGGTGCATGGAATCAATATAAAAAACTATTCATTAAATATACTAATCAAATTCAAATTCAGTTCATATGTCCAGTCATAAAATAGCCATCATTGGCGGCGGAAACTTAGGATCTTCAATTGCAGAAGGTTTAATTTCTAGTGGTTTTGTTAACGCAAATCAAATCACCATTACTAAAAGAAATTTATCAACTATCCAACACTTGGCGGATAAAGGTATTGTTACTACTTCAGACAATCAAGCTGCAGTTAAGGATGCGCATTATGTAATTCTTGCTGTGAAACCATTTCAGATAAAAGACATTGTTGCAGATATCAAACCTTTTTTGAATGCAAATCAACACACAGTTATAAGTGTTGCAACTGGGGTTTGGATAAAAGACATGGAGGAAATGTTGGATCCTAGTTTTGCATTATTTCGAGCAATGCCAAACACTGCTATTTCAATTCAAGAGAGTATGACTTGTATTTGCGCAAATGCTCAAGCAAAAAATCAAGTGGAATATGTTAGTGCTTTATTCAATCAATTAGGTAAAAGCATTGTTATTGATGAGAAATTAATGGATGCTGCAACTGTATTAGGCGCATGCGGAACTGCATACGCATTAAGGTATATTAGAGCTAATATTCAAGGCGGAATTGAAATAGGATTTAGTGCTGCACAAGCGGCTTTAATTGCTGCGCAAACTGTAAAGGGAGCAGCTCAACTTTTACTTACCAAGAATACGCATCCTGAACAAGAAATTGATAAAGTAACTACTCCAATGGGTTGCACAATTGCTGGCTTAAATGAAATGGAACATCAAGGATTTAGCTCCTCTTTAATTCGTGGATTGACAGCTAGTTATCGTAAGATTAAAGATGATATGTAGTTCGTGACTATTCTTCTCTAAAATCAAAAGCTGAAAAATATATTCCATTTGCCTCCGCGGCACGAACCGAAGTCGGCTTCATGGAACAATTTTTCAGCTTTTTTATACAGCCAATTTAGCCTTAGCCAATTTATCTAGTGTGCCTTTAAAAATGCAATGGCTTTAGCATAGGCATCAGCAGTTGCAGTAGGATTAAAGCTTGGATTACTTGGATTTGCAAAACCATGATTTGCTTCATATCTGTTGACTGATAAATTTTTTCCAGCTTCTTTCATATTTTTCTCAAACTCATTTACCATGGCTGGAGAAGGGGCTTGATCTTGATTACCAAAGAAGCCGATGATATCACATTTGATAGATTTTAATTTATCCATATTTGTTTCGGGACGGCCATAATACATTACGGTTCCTTTTGCTTGTGGTCCAGCAAGAATTGCGGTTTGTAGACTCCACATTCCACCAAAACACCAGCCTACACTGTAAATGGAAGCATCTGGACCTGCATGTTTAATGGCGCCTTGAATAATTGCGGTCATTCTAGCCATATCGGCACCGCGCATCAATTTCATGGCACTATCTGGAGTAGCCGCAACTTTGCCATCATACATGTCAACGGCAATAACGTTCATATCTCCTAAAGCAGTGTAATATTTATCTGATTCCATTTTAATATTATCATTCAAACCCCACCATTCTTGAATTACAATTAGCCATTTTTTTGATTTCTTTTTGGCTGGGATAAAATAGGCATTTGCTTGCTTACCATCTGCAGCTTCAAAAGAAGTCATTTTACCCAATAAGTTTTCTGGATGCACAACTATTGGAGATGGGTGTAAGGCGGCAAAAGCAGGGGTAGAAGCCTCCAATTTGTAGGCTTGTTGGGTCTCCATATTTAAACAAGCAATTACGCCTGCTTTGTCAACAGGGCTGTATTGAGTTTTTTCCTTATGCCAACTAAGTAAGCTGACTGTTAATAGGACCGCAAAAAGTCCAAAAAGTAGTTTTTTCATAGATATTTGTTGATTTTATTTTAAGATGTTCACTTTTCAATAACAGTTATAAACATTTATTGTTTGTTTTTATTGCTGAATTTTTTTTGCCCTTTTTTTGGCGTAGTTTTGTACGACCTCTAAGATTTTTTCCCAATAATAGATAGGTCGATTAATAAACCCCTTTGAATGGGTAATTCCTCGTAGGAAACTATGATTGGGATTGCTTTTTCAATATTAGCTGAATTTAATTTTATGGCAAAGTATATTTTTGTAACGGGTGGTGTAACAAGTAGTTTAGGTAAAGGTATTATAGCGGCCTCTTTGGCTAAGCTATTACAAGCGCGTGGAATTTCCGCTACTATTCAAAAATTTGACCCCTACATTAATGTGGACCCTGGTACCTTAAACCCTTACGAGCATGGTGAGTGTTATGTAACGGAGGATGGTGCAGAAACCGATTTGGACTTAGGTCACTACGAGCGTTTTTTAAATACGCCTACTTCTCAGGCAAATAATGTTACTACTGGACGCATTTATCAAACTGTAATCAATAAGGAAAGAGCAGGTGAATTTTTAGGTAAAACAGTACAAGTTGTACCTCATATTACCGATGAAATTAAGCATAGAATGTTATTGCTAGGACAGGATGGAAAATTTGATGTTGTAATTACAGAAATTGGTGGAACAGTTGGTGATATTGAAAGCACTCCATTTATAGAAACGGTACGCCAAATTCAATGGGAATTACCAGAAGAAGATGTGATGGTGGTGCATTTAACTTTAATTCCTTATTTAAATGCAGCTAAGGAATTAAAAACGAAGCCTACTCAACATAGTGTGAGAATGTTAAGTGAAACGGGTGTTCATCCAGATGTGATTGTTTGTAGAACTGAACATCCATTAAATGATGATATTAAACGTAAGATTGCATTGTTCTGTAATGTTAAACCGGGTAATGTAATTGAGTCTTCAGATGCAAGTACAATTTATGAGGTTCCATTGTTGATGTTGAAAGAGCAATTAGATTTAATTGTCATGAAGAAATTAAATATCACCAATTACAAAGAGCCAGATTTATCAAAATGGAATGGCTTCTTGGATAAATTAAAACATCCTAAATCAACAGTTAATATTGGATTAATTGGAAAGTATATTGAATTACAAGATGCGTATAAATCAATCCTGGAAAGCTTTATACATGCAGGGGCAATGAACGAAGTAAAAGTAAATGTAGTAAATGTACACAGTGAAAATATTACTTCCGAAAATGTAAATGAACAATTGGATGGATTAGATGGATTATTGGTTGCTCCAGGTTTTGGTAATAGAGGGATTGAAGGAAAAATTATTGCCGTTCAATATGCAAGGGAAAATAATATGCCATTTTTTGGAATTTGTTTAGGAATGCAAATGGCAGTAATTGAATTTGCAAGAAACGTTTTATGTTTAAAGCAAGCGCATTCTGTTGAGATGGATCCAAATAGTACTGATCCTGTTATTAATATGATGGAGGAGCAAAAAAGAATTACTATGATGGGAGGTACTATGCGTTTAGGTTCTTATCCATGTACGATTACTGAAAATACTTTAGCGCATAAAATATATGGAACAACTTCAATTAACGAACGTCATCGTCATCGTTATGAGTTTAATAATGAATACTTAAAGGCTTTCCAAGAAAAAGGAATGGTTACTAGCGGTGTAAATCCAGCAACAGGTTTGGTAGAAATTGTTGAATTACCCAATCATCCATTTTTTATTGGGGTTCAATACCATCCAGAATTAAAAAGTACTGTGGAAGCACCTGCACCTTTATTCGTTCATTTTATTGCAGCTGCCAAAAAACACGCTTTGTCAAATGCTTAATTTGGTAAGTTAAAATACATACCTTTGCCCCCACGTTATTTACGTTTAAACATTGAATATGAATACAGATAAAAATACGGTCATTGGATTTGTCTTATTAGCGGGTTTATTTTTTAGTTATTTCTGGTATACAAATAAGCAACAAACAGAATTACAAGCTTATAAAAAACATGTTGACGATTCTGTTGCAATGGTAAAATCTGCTGCTGAAAAAGCAGCTGCGGCAAAAAATCCAATCAAAATTGACAGTGTGTCTGGTGAAGTAGTTGTATTGGATTCTGTAAAAGAACAAGTTACTACTTTAGAAAACAATTTAATTAAAGTTCAGTTCAGTAATAAGGGTGGTCAAGTGATTGGCGTTACTTTGAAAAAATATGTTAACTCAAAAAAGCAATTGGTTCAATTAGGGGATAGTAGTTCATTAAATTATCCAGTAAACATAGGCAACAATCAAACAGCACAGATTAATCAAGTTTTATTTCCTGTTGTAAATGTATTACCTACAAATAATGGCATTCAAAAAATAGAATATGCATGGACTACGCCATCTGGTAAAACAATACGCCATCAATTTACTTTGTATCCAAATAAATATAATATTGATTGGAATGTTCAATTAGATGGCGCTGATCAATTATTAACTAACGGTCAAATAAATTTATTATGGGATGTACATTCTTATCAACAAGAGCGTACTTCACAATATGAGCGTCAGGTTTCTAATGTTTGTTTTTCTGAAGGAAATGAGTTTGATTATATTTCAAGTAAAACTGCTAGAGCATTTGAAAAGCCTGTACAATGGGTAGGATTAGTGCAACAGTTCTTTAGTACAACATTAGTTGCTAAGGATGGTTTTACATCTGGTAAAGTAGACTGGCAAAGAAAAACAGATTCAAGTAACGGCTTAGCTTCCATGCAATCACAATTACAAACAAAGGTAAGTGGTGCAGTTGTAAATATTCCATTGACATTGTATTATGGACCTAATGACTTTCAAATTTTAAAAACCCAAGCTCCTGAAATGGAGAAAATGGTGAATTTAGGAAGAGATTTATATTCATTTGTTCGTCCAATTAATAAGTTTATTATTATGCCTGTATTTGACTTTTTTGCAGGCTTTGTTTCCAATTATGGATGGGTAGTATTGCTGTTAACCATTTTTATTCGTTTGGTTACCTCTCCGTTAACTTATTCAAGTTATTTGAGCAGTGCAAAGATGAAAGTGCTAAAGCCTGAATTAGATGAGATTAAGAAAAAGATGGGGGATGATCAACAAGGTTTTGCAATGGAGCAAATGAAATTGTTTAGAGAAGCGGGTGTAAATCCATTAGGTGGTTGTATTCCAGCGTTATTGCAAATCCCTATCTTCTTTGCTTTATATAGTTTCTTCAATTCAAATATTTCATTAAGAGGTCAATCTTTTTTATGGAGTCAGGATTTATCAAGCTATGATGTAATTGCAAAATTGCCGTTCAGTATTCCAATGGGATTTGGAGATCATATTAGTTTGTTTACTTTAACTGCTGTAATTACAAGTGTATTTATTTCGGTTTACAATATGTCTATGACACCAACACAGGATAATCCAGCATTGAAATATATGCCATACATCTTCCCTGTAATGTTGTTGTTTATTTTTAATCGTCTACCATCAGCGTTAACATGGTACTACACCGTTTCTAATGTGGTTACTTTGTTATTACAATTAGTGATTCAAAAATTCATTATCAATCATGATAAAATTTTAGCAGACATTGATGTGAAGCGTAAGACACCAAAGAAAAAAAGTAATTGGCAAAGTAAATATGAGCAAATGATTGATGCTCAAAAGAAAGTACAAGACTTAAAAGAAAAGCATAAAAAATAATTTTTATCTAGAAAAGGCCCTTTTATAGGGTCTTTTCTGATTATTAGTGAACATGACGCATCGCATTACCCCCCTAATTGTCTGCTTTCTGTTTTTGTTTTTATCATCAAAAGCACAAACCAAAATGATTGGAGAATGTGTTTTGCAGTATACTATTACTCAAAATGCACACTTAGATACCATTGGAGAAAAGTGGGTATATGTAAAGGGTAATCAGTGTAAGACAATACTTCAAACTCAACAATTAGTACAAACTTTATTGTTTAATACCGAGTCTTCAACAGCTATCATCACAAAAGATATTGGCGCGAGTCATTTTTTACAGGAAATTGTATATCCACCTTTAGCAACACCTAATTTACTTTCAATGAAAGAAATCATTGCGGATTCTACCATGAAAATTTTAGGATATAACTGCAAAGGTGTCGAGCTAAAATGGAGTGACAGTGTTGTGTATCAAATTTGGTTCACTTCAGAAATCAATACAACAGTAAGTGCTTTTGAATTGGCATTTAAGGATGTTGCTGGATTGGTTTTGTCTTATACTATAATTCCATCAACAGGAGCTTCAATAGAATATGTGGCCACAAAAATTGACTTTAGTCCAATTTCATTAAGTCAATTTAATATCAATAAGGATCAATATCAAATTATTGATTAATTATAATACTTGGATACTTGTAAGTTGAAAATGTATAAATGATTACTGTGCAGAAGGGGTCTTAAATCTAGAGAAAATCACTTTGTAGTGATAAGGAATAACATAAGACACGTTTCCTTTATTGTACTTAAGATAATTTGCATTGTTATTTGCAATACTACTTGTATTTGTACTTGCGAATCCTTTGTATTCTAAGCTTGATTTTAAGGTCGCAAAGCTTGCAGTCCTGTGTGAAAGTGTACTTAAATTTTTAAGTGTATATTTCTCGGTTACTTTCTTTGATTCAATTGTACCAGTAACTATTATACTTGCAAATGAACTTTCAGAAACAAGTAAAAAACTTGTAGCCACAAAAGCAATCAATAATATGTTTTTTATAGTACGCATGTCGGATACAAAGATACTTGATTATTAAGTTTATCTAAAATATAAATTTTAACTTATTATTTGGCATTTGTGCACAATAAATTATGGAGAATTTAGTGGACAATAGTATATTTATTAAGGGTCTTGTGTGGCTTGTTTAAATCAATTTATTGAAAATCAGCCATTTAATTAATTATTACAAATATTTCATCTATGTTCGATCGTCATAAAGAAGAAGAAGGTGGAGATATACAGGAACTTATGTTACGCTATCAAAATCTCAAAAATGGGCGCGCCAATGCTTATATAGAGGAAGATGACTTTGAGCGCATCATTGAGCATTTGGATGAACAAGACGAGATAGGAGAGGCCATTCAAGCAGCAGAATTAGCATTGGATCAATATCCATTTTCGGCTTTGTTAATGATAAAAAAAGCAGATTTATTCTTAGCCACGCGCAAGTATCAAGAGGCATTGGATTTACTGGATACAGCAGCTTTATACGATCATAAAGAAATGAATTTATTCATTTTAAAAACAGATGCCTATTTGGCATTGGATCAACCAGAGAAAGCAATTGTATTACTGCAAGAGGCATTGCATTTATTTGAAGGAACGGAACGTACAGAGTTGTTGTTTGAATTGGCTGATGTTTATGATGATCATGAAGCTTTTGATAAAGTATTTGATTGCTTGCAATTAGTGTTGGAGGATGATCCAATGAATGAAGAGGCATTATATAAAATTTGTTTCTGGACAGACTTTACTGGACGTAATGAGGAAAGCATTCGGTTACATCAAAGAATCATTGATGAGCAACCTTATAATGCACTGGCTTGGTTCAATCTAGCAGCTGCCTATCAGGGATTAAAACTCCATGAAAAAGCGATTGATGCTTATCAGTATGCAATTGTGATAGATGAAAAATTTGATTATGCTTATCGCAATATGGGAGATGCCTATTTGCGTATTCGTAAATATAGAGAAGCTATTGAAGCACTAGAAAAAGTGTTGGAGTTGTCAAGGCCGGAGGATGTTATTTATGAAGCAATTGGACATTGCTATCATAGGATGAAAAACTATGCTCAAGCAAGGTTTCATTATAAAAAAGCAGTTCATCTAAATCCTGATGATAGTAGGTTGTATCAAAAAATTGCAGCTACTTACATGCAGGAAGGACAGTGGGAACAAGCTATCAAACAATTGGAACATGCACTCAGAATTCACAAGCACATAAATGAGTACTATATTTTATTGGGTGAATGTTATATGCAATTAAACCAATTTAAGGAAGCTGCTTTTTATTTTGGCACTGTGGTTAAGAACAAACCTAAACAAATTGCCGGTTGGGAATATTTGATAAAATGTTTGGTCGCAAACAATCAATTGGATGAGGCACTCGAACAAACCGAGATTGCCTATATATCAACCCAAGGTAGAGTGCTGTTTGTCTTTTACCGGAGTGCCGTGCTTTACATGATGGGAAAAGCTTCGGAGGGATTATTACAATTGGAGATGGCATTATCAAAATCGGCTAAGTTGGTGAGTAAATTAACAAAATTTTATCCCGAAATGATGCGTGATCCCAAAGTAGCAGATTTAATAGCTCAATACAAGAAGGGTAAATTATCTTAAGCATTTTAATTTATCTTTGTTTGACATAAGTGATTGATTATGATGAATTTTAATTTAACGCAAATACCAGAAAGAACAGCTAAGCCACGTGCACACGGTTTAACAATGGTAATGGATAAGGGATTAAGTTTAGGAGAAGCAGAGCAATTTATTAGTATTTCGGGCGTGCATACCGATGTTGTAAAATTAGGTTTTGGGACTTCCGCAGTAACGCCCAATTTGCGTGCAAAAATTGAATTATATCAGTCACATGGTATTCCAGTTTATTTTGGAGGTACTTTGTTTGAAGCGTTCATTATACGTAATCAATTTGACGATTACATTGCAATGTGTAAGGATTATAAAATTGATTTAATAGAAGTGAGCGATGGATCAATTGAAATTCCACATGCTGAAAAATGTGGATACATTGAAAAAATTGCAAAAATTTCAAAAGTAATTAGTGAAGTGGGTAGTAAGGATGCAGCACATATTATTCCTCCTTACAAATGGATTGAATTAATGACTGCAGAATTAAGTGCAGGTTCGGATTATGTAATTGCAGAAGCGCGCGAGGCAGGAAACGTAGGTATTTACAGAGGTAGTGGAGAAGTAAGAGAGGGATTGGTTCAAGAAATTTTAACAAAAATCCCTGCTGAAAAAATATTATGGGAAGCCCCACAAAAAGCACAACAGTTATACTTTCTAGAATTAATTGGATGCAATGTTAATTTAGGCAACATTGCACCATCTGAAGTGATTCCATTGGAAGCAATGAGAATTGGATTGAGAGGAGATACATTCAACTTATACTTAAATAAATAGTTTTGCGTCAATTTGGACTTATAGGATATCCTTTGTCTCATTCATTTTCACAAGGATTTTTTGCTGAAAAATTTAAGAGAGAAAATATAGATGATGCACAATATGCAAATTTTCCAATTGCATCAATTCGTGAATTTGCAGCTTTATGGGAGCAAGATGTACATTTAATGGGGTTAAATGTAACCATACCTTATAAAAAAGAAGTGATTCCTTTTTTACAATATCCTTCAAGTGTTGTAGCAGCTATTCATGCTTGTAATTGTATAAGAAAGTACAATAATGAATTATATGGATATAATACCGATGTGATTGGTTTTGAAAAATCCTTGGCACCTTATTTAAAACCATATCATACACATGCATTGATATTGGGAACAGGAGGCGCAGCTGCTGCGGTAGAGTGGGTGATGAATAAATTGAACATAGCCTATAAATTTGTATCAAGAACGAATGGGATGAATTGTATTGGGTATGATCAATTAACAAATGACATTATACAACAACATAGGCTTATTATTAACACGAGTCCTGTGGGTATGTATCCCAATGTTAACGATGCGCCATCAATTCCTTATGAAGCTATCACAGCCCAACATCACTTATTTGATTTAATTTACAATCCAAGTGTAACTCAGTTTTTAGCAAAAGGGGAGCAGCAGGGAGCAACCATACAAAATGGATTAGAAATGTTGCATATTCAAGCAGAAGAAAGTTGGAAAATTTGGACAGCAACAACCCCTTTGCTGCAATAGGGGGTAATGTATGTTGATACTTATTTAAACACTCATTATTTTGATCTCAAGAACTCAAATAATTGAGTCACTGCTTTTTGTCTATGACTGTATTTGTTTTTCTCTTCCATGGTCATTTGCGCAAAACTTTTTGAAGCACCTTCTGGTATAAAAATGGGGTCGTAGCCAAAGCCTTTCTCGCCATGCATTTCAGTAGCAATATGGCCTTTGCAGATCCCTTCAAAATAATAAGTTTTAATACCCTCTTCCTGAGTACCCCATATCAAACAAATAACAGTTCTAAATTGTGCGGCCCTATTAAGGTTATTGCCTAAGTTATGTAACACTTTATCAATGTTTGCTTGAAAATCACGTCCTTCACCCGCATATCTTGCACTCTTAACGCCTGGTGCACCTTGCAATGCTTCAATCTCTAATCCAGTATCCTCACTAAAACAATTTTTTTGTGTAAGGTTATAAATGGTATTCGCTTTCTCTGCAGCATTTTCTTGGAAGGTATCATGCGGTTCTGGAATGTCAATGTTTATACCCGCTGCGCTTAGAGTTATAATATTAAAATCACTACCCACTAAGGATTGGATTTCGTCAACTTTATGTTGATTGTTGGATGCGAAAATTAAAGTATGCATTGTGTTTGTCAAAAAAATATTTTAAAAGCAGGTAAAAAAATTATTGTCTATTATTTTAGGAGATGATCACGCTAATCAACTATAACTTAAACAAAAGTTTTAGTGCATTCCACAATTTTGATTTTTCTAATTTGGCAGATTGATCTGCACCTTGCATGCTTTTTAAGCTACTACTAAATAAAACATGAGTTTCACCTAATACAATTGGTTTGTAAAGTGTGGTAGGTAATTTTATTTTTAATTGTGCGCCACTTAGTTCAAAAACGAGTACTAATTGAGAAGGCAATGTAGTGAGTATTTCATGCATGCTTAATGGTTGTTGGGCAACATTAATTAAAGCAATATCTGCTAATGTTAATTTACATGCATTCAAGATGGATGACAATAATCCTAAATCAGTTTCATTTAAGTGCACTGCCTCTGGATCATTTACAATAACTAAGATTTTTTTAAGGTGGTCACCTAAAAACTTAACTTGAGTAGGAGTAGCTTTTTGCTCATTCACAGTTTCGTTTACAGCCGTTGTTGCGATTGCTTCTTTTCCAATTGCAGTTATTATAGCTGTTTCCTCAATTTCTTTTGTCAATATTTTCTTTTCAGGCAATACCAAACTATCTTTGAACAAAGAAACTAAGGCAGCTGCGGGTAATATCGTTTTTGGGTCTTGCATTAAGTTGGAAAATTAACTCAAATGCTTCGTTTGAAAAAATAACACTTGTATGTTTTTTGTTTAATTGCTATATTTGTTTCTTTGTAACCTTTATGTTTTAAATAGTAATTAATATGTCTACGCATTCTATCCCTGTTATCAAAAACGCAAATCCCAAACTACCAACATTCGATATGAGCCAGGTAGCATTTGGAAAAAATTTTACAGACCATATGTTGGTGGCTGATTATGAAAATGGAGAATGGAAAAATGTAACTATTAAACCTTACGCTCCATTTGAAGTTGATCCATCTAGTGCAGTATTGCATTATGGTCAAACAATATTTGAAGGGATTAAAGCTTTTAAAAATGATAAAGGTGAAGTAGTAATTTTTAGACCTGATCAGAATTTTAAACGGTTTAATATTTCTGCAGAACGAATGGAGATGCCAACAGTCCCAGAGTGGATTTTTATGGAAGGCATGAAACAATTAGTGAACTTAGAAAGAGATTGGATTCCAAGTAAGCCAGACTTTTCATTATACATAAGACCTTTTATGATTGCAACAGATCCATTTTTAGGAGTGCGTCCTTCGCAAACATATAAGTTCATGATTATTTTAGGACCTAGTGGCCCTTACCATGCGGCTCCAATGAAAATATTAATAGAGCAACATTATACGCGTGCAACTCCTGGTGGTGTTGGTTTTGCAAAGAATGGTGGAAATTATGGAGCAAGTTTATATCCAGTTGTGTTGGCTCAAAAATTAGGTTATGATCAATTATTATGGACCGATGCAATTGAACATAAATTTGTAGAGGAAGTAGGAATGATGAATGTGATGTTTGTAATTGATGGCAAAATAATTACACCAAGTGTTGAAAAGGGAACAGTCTTAAAAGGTGTGACGCGCGATTCTTCAATTACTATTTTACGAGAAATGGGGTATGAAGTAGAAGAAAGATTTTTATCTGTTGCAGAAATTGTAGATGCACACAAAAAAGGATTATTTCAAGAAGTTTTTGGAGTAGGAACAGCTGCTGTCGTTTCTTATATCTCAAGATTAGCACATGGAGAATACGTGATGGATTTTGATGTTGATGCTTTAAAAGTAGCTCCCGCGCTTAAAAAACACTTGAATGACCTAAGAATGGGAAATATTGTGGACAAACATGGCTGGTTGCAACATATTTAGTTAATTGATTGTAAATCAGTGAATTGATAAGTAAAAGAGGCGTCATTTTGATGTTTTTTATGAAAAAAAATGACGACTTTACTTTATTTTTTTAAAATTAGCCAATAAACATTTTGGTAATTCGTTAACAGCCATTACCTTTGCCGTCCGAATTTTTTATAAACCGAATTGAACAAAATAGCATAATAAATGCCTACTATTCAGCAATTAGTTAGAAAAGGCCGTGAGATCATCAGGGCGAAAAGTAAATCAAGAGCTTTGGATGCATGTCCTCAGCGTCGTGGCGTTTGTACAAGAGTGTATACAACAACTCCTAAAAAGCCAAACTCTGCGTTACGTAAAGTAGCAAAAGTACGTTTGACTAATAAGATTGAGGTGATTGCCTACATCCCAGGTGAAGGTCATAACTTACAAGAGCACAGTATCGTTTTAATACGTGGTGGTCGTGTAAAGGATTTACCAGGTGTACGTTACCATATTGTTCGTGGTAGTTTAGATACTGCAGGTGTTAAAGACCGTAAGCAGTCTCGTTCTAAATACGGTACGAAGAAAGAAAAAGCAAAAAAATAATAACAACTCATTAATATTCGACTGACATGCGTAAAGCACAACCTAAAAAGATTCCATTAGCACCAGATCCTCGTTTTAACGATGTACAAGTTACTCGTTTTATCAACAACATTATGTTGGATGGTAAAAAGACAACTGCTTTCAATATTTTCTACGATGCATTAGACAAAGTAGCTAAGTTCACAAACGAAGATGGATACGAAATGTGGAAGAAGGCAGTAGCTAACGTTACTCCAGCTGTAGAAGTTCGTAGCCGTCGTATTGGTGGAGCTACTTTCCAAATTCCTGCTGAAGTGCGTGCTGATCGTAAAATTTCTTTAAGCATGAAATGGTTGGTACGTTTTAGCCGTGAGCGTAACGGTAAAACAATGGCTGACAAATTAGCGAATGAAATTATCGCAGCTACAAAAGGCGAAGGTGGTGCATTCAAAAAGAAAGAAGATACACATCGTATGGCTGAGGCGAACAAAGCGTTCTCTCACTTTAAAGTGTAATCGAAAAGGAATAAATTATCTATTCGGTATAGAAAAACCTCAACTTTGTTGGGGTTTTTTGTTGGCCCTAACTGAGCCTGGGGGACTTGTGGAATAGTTTATTGAAAAATTTTGTTGGAAAACCTTGTTCAATCACTTATATCATTAACTTTGCGCCTCGGAAAATTGACTCTTTATTAGAGTTGGTTTTTAGAGCTTTTAAAAAATAAACAACCCTTATATGGCGGATTTAAAACTACAAAGAAACTTTGGTATTGCTGCGCACATTGATGCGGGTAAAACTACTACCACTGAACGTATTTTACGTTACACTGGTATGATTCACAAAATTGGTGAAGTACATGATGGTGCTGCTACTACCGACTGGATGGAGCAAGAAAAAGAAAGAGGTATCACTATTACTTCAGCTGCGGTAAGTTGTCAATGGCAGTTTCCTACAGTTTTAGGTAAGCCAGATGCAAATACAAAAAATTATTATTTCAATATCATTGACACTCCAGGTCACGTGGACTTTACTGTGGAAGTAGAGCGTTCAATGCGTGTATTGGATGGCTTGATTGCGTTATTCTCTGCGGTTGATGGGGTAGAGCCTCAATCAGAAACAGTATGGCGTCAAGCTAACCGTTACAAAGTTCCTCGTATCGGTTTCGTAAATAAAATGGACCGTGCTGGTGCCGACTTCTTAATGGTAGTAAACCAAGTAAGAGAAATGTTAGGTGCAAAAGCAGTTCCATTACAATTACCAATTGGTGCTGAAGATAGCTTCAAAGGTGTTGTGGATTTAATTAAAATGAAAGGTATTATTTGGGATGATGCTACAGAAGGTATGACTTATGTAGAGACTGATATCCCTGCAGATATGAAAGAAGATGTTGATTATTGGAGAGCACAATTGATTGAAGCGGTTGCAGAATACGACGATAAATTAATGGAGAAATTCTTCGAAAATCCAGATTCAATTTCTGAAGCAGAAGTACATGAAGCAATCCGTAAAGCTTGTATCGATTTATCTATCGTTCCAATGATGTGTGGTTCTTCTTTCAAAAATAAAGGAGTACAAACAGCATTAGATGCGGTATGTCGTTACTTGCCTTCACCAGTGGATGTTGAAGATACAGAAGGTACTGATCCTGATACAGGAGAAAAAATCTTCCGTAAACCAAATGCTAAAGAACCATTTGCTGCATTGGCTTTCAAAATCATGACCGATCCTTTCGTAGGACGTTTAGCGTTCTTTAGATGTTATTCAGGTCACTTAGATGCGGGTTCTTATGTAAGAAACGTACGTAGTGGTAAGAACGAGCGTATTTCTCGTATCATGAAAATGTTTGCGAACAAACAAAACCCAATCGACTTTATCGAGGCAGGTGATATCGCAGCAGCTGTAGGTTTCAAAGAAATTAAAACAGGGGATACATTATGTGATGAGAATCACTTAATTGTTCTTGAAAATATGTTTATCCCAGAACCAGTTATCTCAGTAGCGGTTGAGCCAAAAACGCAAGCAGACGTTGATAAAATGGGTATGGCTATTGCTAAGTTAGTGGAAGAAGATCCTACTTTAAGAGTTAAGACCGACGAAGATACAGGTCAAACTATCTTATCTGGTATGGGTGAATTACACTTAGAAATTATCGTTGACCGTATGCGTCGTGAATTCAAAGTGGAAATTAACCAAGGTAATCCTCAGGTAGCGTATAAAGAAGCATTTGGTACAACTATTGAGCACCGTGAAGTATTGAAAAAGCAATCAGGTGGTCGTGGTAAATTCGCTGATATCCAATTCTCAATCGGACCTGCTGATGAGGAGTGGTTAGCTGCAAACCCAGACAAAAAAGCCTTCCAATTCCAAAACGATTTATTTGGTGGATCTATCCCTAAAGAATTTGTTCCAGCAATTACAAAAGGTTTTGAATCTGCAATGACTGCGGGTGTATTAGCTGGTTTCCCGGTGAATAACATGAAGATCCGCGTATTTGATGGTTCATACCATGACGTGGATTCTGATGCAATGTCATTTGAATTGTGTGCTAAAGCTGGTTTCAGAACTGCAGGTAGAAAAGCTAAGCCAACTTTATTAGAACCTATCATGAAAGTGGAAGTAGTAACTCCTGACCAATACATGGGTGACGTAACAGGTGACTTAAACCGTCGTCGTGGTATGTTAGAAGGTATGGATAGCCGTGGTAACTTACAAGTTATCAAAGCCAAAGTACCATTGAGTGAAATGTTCGGTTATGTAACTCAATTACGTTCATTGAGCTCTGGTCGTGCAACTTCAACTATGGAATTTAGTCACTATTCTCCAGCACCAAACAATATTGCTGAGGAAGTAATGGCTAAAAACAAAGGAAAAGTGAAGGATGAAGAATAGTCAAATCCTTGATTTACAATAATTTAAATGCCCTCTCCTTAATCGGAGGGGGCATTTTTTTCGGCCCTCAAAATATTTTGAAAAAAAATTAAAAAAAACACAATATTTCTTGAATGTTAAGCTACAACCCATTACCTTTGCATCCCCAAGATAATTTGGAAAAATAAGCTATGTCTCAAAGAATTAGAATAAAATTACAATCTTACGATCACAACTTAGTAGATAAGTCTGCTGAGAAAATCGTAAAAACAGTACGCAGTACAGGTGCAGTAGTTACAGGTCCTATTCCTTTGCCTACACACAAACGCATTTTTACTGTGTTACGTTCACCACACGTTAACAAGAAAAGTCGTGAGCAGTTTCAATTAGCAACGCACAAGCGTTTATTGGACATCTATACTTCTTCTTCTAAAACTGTAGACGCTTTAAGTAAGTTAGACTTACCTTCAGGTGTTGAAGTGGAGATCAAAGCATAAGTATTTATAATTACCATCTCCCAATCACTGCACATTATGCAGCAGTTGAAAAAGGAGCGCTGGTTTGAAGTAAGTAAAATATAAACAGGCCCTTCGAGGTTTGTTTACTTCCGGTACTTCCCCTCTCCTAAATGGAGAAACAAAGGAAAAGGTCGGCAGCAAACAGGGATTGAATCCGAGCTACCATAATCAAAGCGATTAAATGTAGCATCATCATCGGATGTCCTCAGAACCAAGCGCGGGGCATAAACCGCAAAAAAAGATGAAAGGTATTATTGGAAAAAAAATTGGCATGACTAGCATCTTCGGAGAAGATGGAAAGCAAATTGCTTGCACCATTATCGAAGCTGGTCCTTGCACTGTTACTCAGGTTAAAACTCCTGAAGTAGATGGCTACAATGCAGTACAATTAGCATTGGGCGACAAAAAAGAAAAGCACTCTACAAAGTCTGAAATTAATCACTACGCAAAAGCACAGACTGCTCCCAAAAAATTCGTAAAAGAGTTCCGCGATTATTCTATCGAAACAACATTAGGCGCTACACTTACCTTAGACATGTTCTCTGAAGGAGATACTGTTGAAGTTGTTGGTACAACTAAAGGTAGAGGTTTCCAAGGTGTTGTTAAACGTCATGGATTTAGCGGGGTTGGTGAAGCAACGCACGGTCAACACGATCGTTCTCGTGCTCCAGGTTCTATTGGTGGATCTTCTTATCCTTCAAGAGTATTCAAAGGAATGCGTATGGCCGGTCATATGGGTAACGATCGCGTTAAAACAAAAGGATTAAAAGTATTAAAGTTATTCCCAGAAAAAAACTACGTACTAGTTAGTGGATCTGTTCCAGGTCACAACGGTTCAATTGTTTTAATCCAAAAGTAATCACCACATTAATCGACAATCATGCAATTAGAAGTATTAGATATAAAAGGCAAAAAGACTGGCAGACAGGTTGAATTACCTGCTGAAATCTTTGGAGCAACTCCAAACGACCACGTTATTTATTTAGCCGTTAAACAATATTTAGCTGCACGCCGTTCAGGTACGCATAAAGTTAAAACTCGTGCGGAAGTACAAGGTGCTAGCAGAAAATTACACAAGCAAAAAGGTACGGGTGGAGCTCGTAAGGGTAATATCCGTAACCCTTTATACAAGGGTGGTGGTACTATCTTTGGTCCAAAACCACATTCTTACGATTTTAAATTGAACCGTAAAGTAAAAGACCTTGCTAAAATTTCAGCGTTAAGTCACAAAGCAATTGATCAAGCAATTTTAGTTTTAGAAGACATCAAATTAGATGCTCCAAAAACTTCAGCAGTTGCAGCTATCATGAGCCAATTAAACTTAGATAATAAGAAGACATTAGTCATCTTACCTGAGTACAACGACAACGTTTATTTGAGCACTCGTAACATTCCAAACGTAGCAAGTACATTATTAGCTGACGTTAACACATACGACATTATGAATGCCGATGTATTAGTGATCACTGAAGGTGCTGCTAAAATTTTTAATGAAGAAGAAGCTGCGTAGTCTCTTTTAAAAAAAGATAATCATGAAAGTAACAGAAATATTAATCAAGCCGATTTTAACTGAAAAAGCAAATGCTCAACAAGAGTCATTAAGAAAATATGCTTTCAAAGTAAATCGTCGTGCGAACAAATTAGAAATCAAAACAGCTATTGAGCAATTCTACGGCGTGAACGTTTTAGAAGTGAATACATTAGTTGTTCCTGGCAAACAAAAAACTCGTTCTACTAAATCTGGTATTATCTCTGGTGTTAAATCTGGATATAAGAAAGCATTAGTAACAGTTGCAGAAGGTGAAACCATTGACCTTTACGCAAGCATTTAATAATAGTTAGTGAAGCTGAAAATTTCACGTGCTCTAAACAAAAAGAAAAAAAATGGCATTAAGAAAGTACAAACCGATTACAGCAGGAACCCGATGGAGAATTGGGAATGCGTATGCTGAAATCACAACTAACAAACCAGAAAAGAGTTTGTTAGAACCGCAAAAGAAAACTGCAGGACGTAACTTCCAAGGTCGTCGTGCAATGCGTTACATGGGTGGTGGTCATAGACAACACTATCGTATTATCGATTTCAAAAGAAATAAGAAAGAAATGGAAGCTACTGTAGTTTCTATTGAATACGATCCAAACAGAACTGCATTTATCGCATTAGTACAATATGCTGATGGCGAGAAAAGATATATCATTGCTCCACAAGGTTTACAAGTGGGTGCTAAAGTTGCTTCAGGTGATAACGTAGCTCCAGAAATTGGAAACGCATTACCAATGAAGAATATCCCATTAGGTACAGTAGTGCACAATATCGAAATGCAACCTGGTCAAGGTGGTAAATTGGTAAGAAGTGCTGGTGCATCTGCACAATTAGCGAACAAGGAAACTGAGTACGCTGTATTAAAAATGCCTTCTGGTGAATTAAGAAAATTATTGATCAACTGTTATGCTACTGTAGGTGTGGTTTCTAATAGCGACCATAACTTAGAAACAGCTGGTAAAGCAGGTAGAAATCGTTGGAAAGGTGTACGTCCTCGCGTTAGAGGTGTTGCCATGAACCCAGTGGATCACCCAATGGGTGGTGGTGAAGGTAGAGCGTCTGGTGGACATCCAAGAAGCAGAACTGGTAAGTATGCTAAAGGAGAGAAAACTAGAACAAGAGGTAAGGGTAGCGACAAGTTGATCATTCAACGTCGTGACGGTAAAAAATTGACTAAATAATTAACATTCAAATTAACTCATAACTATGGGTCGTTCGATTAAAAAAGGTCCTTATATAGATCATAACCTTGAAGAAAAAGTAGAGGCTATGAACGAAGGAAAATCTAAGAAAGCTGTTATCAAAACATGGAGTCGTAGAAGTACAATTTCTCCAGAATTTGTTGGACATACTTTCGCAGTACACAATGGAAATAAATTCATCCCAGTTTATGTTACCGAATTCATGGTAGGACATAAGTTAGGTGAGTTCTCTCCAACGAGAAACTTCAGAGGACACGCAGGTAGCAAAAAATAGTAAATAAATTAAGGTTTGTTGTTAAAGACAAACAGTAAACAATAAAGAAATGGAAGCAGTAGCTAAACTAAACAATTATCCCACAGGTCCACGTAAGATGCGTTTGATCGCAGACGTTATTCGTGGCATGGAAGTGGAAAAAGCATTGGCAATTTTGGAGTTCCATCCTCAACACAATGCAGTTCCATTAGCAAAATTGTTAAAAAGTGCAATCAGTAACTGGGAGCAAAAAAACAATGGCGCTAGCGCAGCAGATAGCAAACTAGTAGTAAAAACAGTTTTTGTTGATGGTGGTCGTACGTTAAAGCGTATGCGTCCAGCACCACAAGGACGTGGCTACAGAGTTAGAAAGCGTAGCAACCACGTGACATTGATTGTTGACACGAAATCAGATTCAAAAAACTAAATATTCTAAACCATCATTATGGGTCAGAAAGCAAATCCAATAGGAAACAGATTAGGTATCATCCGCGGATGGGAAAGCAACTGGTATGGTAGCAAGAAAGACTACTCTACAAAGTTGATCCAAGATCAAAAAATTCGTACCTACTTAAACGCGCGTATTAACAAGGGCGGTATCGCTCGTATCGTTATCGAACGTACTTTAGGAAAATTAATTGTAACTATTCATACATCAAAACCAGGTATCATCATCGGTAAAGGTGGTGGAGAAGTAGATCGTATCAAAGAAGAGTTAAAGAAATTAACTGGAAACGACGATGTTCAAATTAACATTTTAGAAATTCGTCGTCCAGAATTAGATGCTACAATTGTTGGTGAAACAATTGCTCGTCAAATCGAAAACCGTATCAATTACAAGCGTGCTATTAAGATGGCAATTGCTTCTACCTTAAGAATGGGTGCAGAAGGAATTAAAATTAAAGTAGGTGGTCGTATTGGTGGTGCTGAGATTGCACGTAGCGAAGAAATCAAACAAGGTCGTGTTCCTTTGCATACTTTCAGAATGGATATTGATTACGCTAATGTTTATGCATTAACTGTGTATGGTAAAATTGGTATCAAAGTATGGATCTGTAAAGGGGAAGTATTAGGAAAGCGTGAATTGAATCCAAACTTCATCGGTGGTAAAGAAGGTGGAGAAAGAGCTGATCATGCTCGTGGAGATCGCCGTGATGGTGGAGACCGTCGTGGTCCAGGTGGTCCAAGAAGAAAATAATTCACTACGGAATAAAAAAAGAGAAACAAATTAATTAAGAGATAACAATAACTATATATGTTACAGCCAAAAAGAAGTAAACATAGGAAACAACAGAAAGGACGTATTCGCGAAGTAGCGAAGCGTGGAACTTCTATTGCATTTGGTTCTTTTGCATTAAAATCATTAGATCCAATTTGGTTGACAAACAGACAAATTGAGTCTGCTCGTCAAGCAATGACACGTGCAATGAAAAGAGAAGGAAATGTGTGGATTCGTGTTTTCCCAGATAAAATTATTACACATAAGCCTGCAGAGGTGAGAATGGGTAAAGGTAAAGGTAACCCTGAATATTGGGCTGCTGTAGTTGAACCAGGTCGTATCATTTTTGAAATCGACGGTGTTACTCCAGAAGTTGCAAAAGAAGCAATGGGATTAGCTGCTCAAAAATTACCAATCAAAACTAAGTTTGTTACAAGAAGAGACTTGTAATCACCACTAAAAAAGTATTTGCTATGGCAACCAAGAAATATGATTTTAATAAAGGCTTAAAAGAAACGAGCGTAGCTGATTTAAAAGCGCGTATCGATGAAGATCAATTAAGACTTAAGAAACTAGAGTTCGCTCATGCTATTTCTCCTTTAGAGAATCCAATGAGTATTCGCGGACTTCGTAAAGACATTGCCCGTTTAAAAACGGAATTAAAGAAAAAAGAGTTAGGCATCTAATTATTCATTTAATTAGCCAACAATAAAATAATGACAATGGTAGTAAGAAATTTACGTAAAACAAGAATCGGAGTTGTAACTAGCGACAAAATGGATAAAACCATCACTGTAGCAGTTGAAAGAAAAGTAAAACATCCGATGTATGGAAAGTTCGTGAAGAAAACAACTAAGTTCCACGCGCATGATGAGAAATCAGAATGCGGTATTGGTGACGTTGTAAAAATCATGGAGACTCGTCCATTAAGTAAAACAAAACGTTGGAGATTAGTTGAAGTAGTTGAGAAAGCTAAATAAGCTTATCAAAATCATCAACTGAACTAAGTAATAAATCGTATTAACCCAAGTTCGAAAGAACAAGGAATAAAAGCTAAAAGCTAAATAAAATGATTCAGCAAGAAAGTAGGCTCAATGTAGCTGATAATAGCGGCGCTAAAGAAGTACTTTGTATCAAAGTATTAGGTAATAGCGGTCAAGACTTCGCAAAAATCGGTGACACGATTGTTGTTACAGTTAAGGATGCGATCCCTGCAGGTGGTATCAAAAAAGGTACTGTATCTAAAGCGGTTATCGTTCGTACAAAAAACAAATTGCGTAGAAAAGATGGATCTTATATCCGTTTCGACGATAACGCAGTAGTATTATTGAACAATTCAGAAGAGCCAAGAGGTACACGTATCTTTGGACCAGTTGCTCGTGAATTGCGTGATAAAGGATACATGAAAATTGTTTCATTAGCACCTGAGGTGTTATAAAATAAATATAAATTATGAGTAACAGATTCAAACCCAAATACAGCATCAAGAAAGGTGATACCGTTGTGGTAATCGCTGGTGATGATAAGGACTTGAAAAAACCTCGCACGGTGTTGGAAGTAGACGTTGAAAAAGGTCGTGTAGTTGTTGAAGGCGTTGCCATTGCAACTAAACACACTAAGCCATCTGCATCTAATACAAAAGGTGGTATCGTTAAAGTTGAAGCTTCCATTAACATTAGTAATGTAATGTTATGGGATACAAAAACTAGCGCTCCTACAAAAGTAAAGCGTTCGAGAGAGACAGGTAAATTAGTAAGAATTTCTAAAAAATCAGGGGAGGTAATTAAATAATGAGTACCGTAAAATACACTCCAAGATTAGCAGATAAGTACACAAAAGAAGTGGTACCTGCTTTATCTAAAAAGTTTGGTTACAAGTCTGTAATGCAAACTCCTAAGTTGGAAAAAATTTGCATCAACCGTGGTGTAAATGGCGCTGTAAATGACAAGAAATTAGTGGACATCGCTATTGATGAGTTAACTACTATTACTGGTCAAAAAGCTGTACCAACTTTATCAAAGAAAGATATTTCAAACTTCAAATTACGTAAGGGTATGCCAATTGGTGCGCGTGTTACGTTAAGAGGTGAAAAAATGTTTGAATTCTTAGATCGTTTAGTATCAGTTGCTTTACCACGTGTACGTGACTTTAAAGGCGTTAGCGATAAGGCTTTCGACGGTCGTGGTAACTACACATTGGGTGTAACTGAGCAAATCATCTTCCCAGAAATCGACATCGATAAAGTAAACAAAATCACTGGATTGGATATCACTTTTGTGACATCAGCACAATCTAATGAAGAAGCATACGAATTATTAAAAGAATTGGGTATGCCGTTTAAGAATATCAAAAAAGACAATAACTAATTAATACATAATTATGGCAAGAGAATCAGTCAAAGCGAGACAAAGAAAGCGTGAAGCAACTGTAAAACAATTCGCAGAAAAACGCGCTGCTTTAAAAGCTGCTGGAGATTATGCAGGTTTAGACAAATTACCTAAAAATGCTTCTCCTGTACGTTTGCACAATCGTTGTCAATTAACAGGCCGTCCTAAGGGATATATGAGATACTTTGGTGTTTCAAGAAATATCTTCCGTGATATGGCTTTGAACGGATTGATCCCAGGTGTAAAAAAAGCAAGCTGGTAATACCTATCTAGGTAGTAACAGCACAAGCAAAATTGATTTAAGTTCAACCCAAGAGTTGAATACTGAAACAAACAAAATTAAGAACTGATTTAAAATACTAATATGGTAACAGATCCAATAGCAGACTACTTAACGAGAATTCGTAATGCTCAAATGGCACAACACAGAATCGTTGAGATCCCTGCATCTAACTTAAAAAAGCGTATCACTGAAATTTTGTACGAACAAGGTTATATCTTAAAGTACAAATTTGAAGATGATACTAAACAAGGTTTGATCAAGATCGCATTAAAATATGATGCTGATACTAAACAACCTGCTATCCGTTCTTTAGAGCGTATTAGCCGTCCAGGTTTACGTCAATATGCTAAGCCAGCTGAAATCAAAAGAGTAAGCAATGGTTTAGGTATCGCTATCTTATCTACATCTAAAGGTGTATTAACAGATAAGCAAGCCAAGGCCAACAATGTTGGTGGTGAAGTTTTGTGTGCTATCTCTTAATTGAGTAGTAACAACTATAAATAATATTCTTTAATGCTTAGTATGCATTTAAGCCTTTTAGTCGGGGCTGAAAACAACTAAGTGAACAATAAAACAAAAGCGACTATGTCACGTATCGGAAAAAAACCAGTAAGTATCCCAAAAGGGGTAACCATTACTGTTAAAGATTCAGTAGTTACTGTAAAAGGACCAAAAGGCGAATTAACTCAAGAAATTGATCGCGATATTACAATCGAAATCACTGAGACTGAATTAATCGTTGGTCGTCCTACAGAACAAATCCGCCACAGAGCAATGCACGGTTTATACCGTTCTTTAATTGCTAATTTAGTGAAGGGTGTAACTGAAGGCTATAAAAAAGATTTAGAATTAGTGGGTGTGGGTTTTAAAGCTGCTAACCAAGGAAATATTTTGGATTTAGCTTTAGGATACTCTCACAATATCATATTTGAAGTTCCTAAAGAATTGAAAGTAACTACAACTACAGAAAAAGGTCAAAACCCTAAAATTTTCTTAGAAGGTAGCGATAAACAATTAATAGGTCAAGTTGCTGCAAAAATCAGAGGATTACGTAAACCAGAACCATACAAAGGAAAAGGTGTTAAATATTCTGACGAGATTGTAAGAAGAAAAGCAGGTAAAGCAGCAGGTAAATAAAAATTAAAAATCCAAGTGAGCGGCAGCATCGCTCTCTAAAAAAATAAATCATATGAGTAAATTAGCTCAAAGACAAAAGATCAGATATAGAATTCGCAAGAAAGTACAAGGTACTGCGACTAAGCCTCGTTTGTCTGTATTTAGAAGCAACGCAGAAATTTATTGTCAATTGATTGATGATGTTAATGGTGTAACCTTAGCAGCTTCATCTTCAACTGAAAAAGATATTGCAGCACAAAAAGTAGCTAAAATTGAAAAAGCTAAATTAGCTGGTCAATCAATCGCAAAAAAGGCAGCAGCTTTATCTATCTTAACATGTGTGTTTGATAGAGGTGGTAACTTATACCACGGAAGAATTAAGGCAGTTGCTGAAGGTGCAAGAGAGGGTGGACTTCAATTTTAATTCGCAAAAAAATACTAATAGAAAATCATGTCTAAAGTAAACGTAAATAAGGTTAAAGCAGCAGGTGATGTGGAACTAAAAGAAAAAGTAGTTTCTATCAACCGTGTAGTTAAAACAACAAAAGGTGGTCGTACTTTTAGCTTCTCAGCTTTAGTAGTAGTTGGTAACGAAAATGGCGTTGTAGGTCAAGGTTTAGGTAAAGCCAAAGAAGTTCAAGAAGCTATTACAAAAGGAATTGAAGATGCTAAAAAGAATTTAGTGAAAGTGCCTATTATGCACGGAACTATTCCTCACGATCAATTAGGTAAAGCAGGTGCTGCAAAAGTATTAATTAAGCCAGCTGCTCATGGAGCCGGTGTAATTGCGGGTGGTAGCATGCGTGCTGTATTAGAGAGCGCTGGTATCACAGACGTATTGGCTAAGAGCTTAGGATCTGCTAATCCACATAACGTGGTTAAAGCAACTATCAAAGCATTAGGTTTATTACGTGAGCCAGTACAAGTTGCTAAAACAAGAAACATTAAATTATCAAAAGTATTTAACGGGTAATAATGAAAAAAATTAAAATCACTCAAGTAAAAAGCGGTATCGACAGATCTGAGCGTCAAAAGCAAACTTTGATTGCATTAGGTTTGAAGAAATTAAATGCTTCAAAAGAAGTAGAGGCAACTCCACAAATTTTGGGTATGATCGATAAAGTTGCTCACTTAGTAAAAGTTGAAGAATTAGCTTAATTGCAGTCTTCATAATTAATTAAAGCGAGGGGAGATTCCCCGCAAGTAAAAATCAAAAAATGAAATTACACAATTTACAACCTGCAGCAGGTTCAGTACACAAAGCAATTAGAATTGGTAGAGGTGAAGCATCTGGTAAAGGTGGTACTTCTACAAAAGGTAACAAAGGTGGTCAGTCTCGTGCTGGTTACAAAAGCAAAATGGCGCACGAAGGTGGTCAGATGCCAATTCAACGTCGTGTTCCTAAGCGTGGATTTAAGAACATCAACCGCGTTGAGTATGTAGTATTTAACTTAGGTCAATTAGATCAATTGATTGAGAAATACGGTTTCACAGAAATTACTCCAGAGAATTTATACATGAACAGTTTGATCCAACGCACTGACTTAGTGAAGATTTTGGCAACTGGTGAATTAAAAACAAAGATTAATTTTAGAGTAAACAAAGCGAGCAAGAAAGCACAAGATGCGATTGTTGCAGCTGGTGGTACTATTGAAATTATCTAACAAATTTTATGTATATTGAGACGCGTTAAAAATGCGTCTTTTTATATTAAAAGGCGGACTGTACATTAACTAAATTCTGATGAAAAAATTACTAGACACATTTAAAAATATTTGGGCTATTGATGAGCTTAAGAGTAAAATCTTAGTGACTTTAGCGCTTGTATTAACTTATAGAATTGGTGCGCAAATCACATTGCCTGGTATTAATCCTTTGGCAATTGAAGCTGCTCAAAAAGCAGGTCGTAACAATGGATTACTTGGTATTTTTGATATGTTCGCAGGTGGTGCTTTTTCACAAGCATCTGTTTTAGCGTTAGGTATTATGCCATACATTTCTGCTTCTATCTTCATGCAATTGATGACTATTTTAGTACCTCAATTACAAAAGATTCAAAAGGAAGGAGAGAGTGGTCGTAATAAAATTAACCAATGGACTCGTTACTTAACAGTAATTGTAACTGCTTTCCAAGCAGGAGCTTATGTTGCCTACTTAAATAGTCCAGGATATGCGGATGCACTTATTCCAGCATACAAACCATTCTTCTGGTTTTCAACTGTAATTACATTAACAGCAGGTACTTTGTTTGTAATGTGGTTAGGTGAAAAAATACAAGATAAAGGTTTAGGTAATGGTACTTCAATCATTATCATGGTGGGTATCTTAGGTCGTTTACCACAATCAATCATTTTGGAATTTGGTTCTAAAAGCCAAAAAGGTGGCGGTGGATTATTAATATTTTTAATTGAGGTTGCTATTTTAGTTACCATTATCATGGGCTTGATTGTATTGGTGCAAGGTGTTCGCAAGATTCCTGTAACGTATGCAAAGCAAGTAATTGGTGGAGCTCAAGTAGGTGGTGCACGTCAGTTCTTACCTGTGAAGGTGAACAGTGCGGGTGTAATGCCAATCATTTTTGCGCAAGCAATTATGTTCTTACCAACTTTAGTATCATTTACTAATTTAGATTCTGCTCAAGGTATAGTAAGAATATTCAATGATCATAGTAATGTATGGTATATGTTAATCTATTCTGTAATGGTAATTGGATTTACATTCTTGTACACTGCATTGATTTTTAATCCTAAGCAAATTTCTGAAGACTTAAAACGTAACAATGGTTTTGTACCTGGTGTGAAGCCTGGTCAACCAACAACTGATTATATTGGGGCTGTGATGGATAAAATTACTTTACCAGGTGCTATATTATTAGCGTTGGTGGGTATTCTACCTGGTTTCGCTCAAAAATTAGGTGTTACACAAGGTTTCAGCACTTTCTTTGGAGGAACTTCTTTATTGATTATGGTAGGTGTTATTTTAGACACTTTACAACAAATTGAAACCTACTTATTAATGCGTCAATATGATGGATTGATGAGCTCTGGTCGCGTTCAAGGAAGAACTGGTGTTGTGGGTTCAGGCATTTAATCTAATAAACGATTTATATATACAAACCTGTCCCATAAAGGCAGGTTTGTTTTTTTTAGTAATAATTTGAAATTATGATGTACACAAAAACGGAAGAACAAGTAGCGTTAATGAAAGATGCTGCTATGTTGGTGAGTAAGACTTTGACCGAAGTGGCAACTGTATTAAAGCCAGGTATGACAACTTCAGAGATTGATCAACTTTGTATGCAATTTGCAAAAGATCATAAAGGCACATTGTCTTTTTACAATTATCATGGTTACCCTCATAATATTTGTGCGTCAGTTAATGATGTTGTAGTGCATGGATTCCCTAATAATACACCCCTAAAAGAAGGTGATATTGTTTCTATTGATTTTGGCGTGATTTTAAACGGCTGGCATGGTGACCATGCCTATACTTTTATTTTAGGAGAAGTAGCCCCTGAAGTGCTAGAATTAGTGAAAGTAACTAAAGAATCCTTGTATAAAGGAATTGAAAAAGCAATTGTAAATAATCGCATTGGAGATATTGGTTATGCCATTCAAGAACACACTGAAAAGAAACATGGATATGGAGTGGTAAGAGAATTAGTGGGGCATGGATTGGGAAAACATTTGCATGAGGATCCTCAAGTACCTAATTATGGGAAACGAGGAACCGGCTTAAAATTAAAAGAAAATTTAGTTTTAGCCATTGAGCCTATGATAAATTTAGGCACACATAAAGTATTCACAGACGAAGATGGTTGGACAGTGAAAACACAGGATGGAAAACCTTCTGTTCACTTTGAACATGATGTTTGTGTAAAAAAAGATAAAGCTTTAATCTTATCTGATTTTTCTATTATCGAAGCAGCTGAAAAAGCAAATATTAATTTAAATAGTTCCTACTATTAATCAATAAGGCTAGCATAGTTATTTCAATTTTACCTGTTAATGTAAAAGCAATTGTATGGATAAGAAAAAAATAGTCGTAGTGGGAGGTGGTGCTGCGGGATTTTTTTGTGCAATACAAATTGCAGAATTGCATCCCAATTGGGAAATAATTATTCTTGAAAAAACCAACAAGCTTTTATCCAAAGTAAGAGTAAGTGGTGGAGGGCGTTGTAATGTAACACATGCATGCCCTGACGTGGAAATGCTATTAAAAAAATATCCGCGTGGAGCAAGATTTTTAAAGAAAGCTTTTTATCAATTTGCCACCAAAAATACTATCCAGTGGTTTGCAAAAAATGGTGTTGAATTGCATACTGAAAAAGATGGTCGTATGTTTCCAATCACCAACAGTTCCGATACAATTATAGATTGTTTTTTAAGAAAAGTACATCAATATAAAATTCAAATATTAACACAACATGAAGTAGTGGATGTTGTTAAAAACCAATCAGCATTTACAATTCATTTGCAAGGTAGGGCTACAATGCAAGCCGATGCTATTTGTTTAGCAACTGGAGGCATGTTAAAATCAGATAGACTTCAATGGCTTACGCATTTTGGACATAGTATTGTTACGCCAGTACCTTCTTTATTTACTTTTAATACGGTAGATAAAAAAATTACCACACTCATGGGAGTAGCTGTAGAAAAAGCGAGTATACAATGGAAGGGAAATAAAAATATGGAGACTGGGCCATTATTAATTACACATTGGGGAATAAGTGGACCTGCTGCTATTAAATTATCTGCATGGTGTGCAAGAGAAATGGCCGAAACAAATTATGAAGGTGAAATTGTAATTAATTGGACGCCTGCATATAACGAATCTACTTTAAAGATGGAGTGGATTAATTTTAGAATGGATTATGGTAAACGAGAAATGGGATCAAAAAATCCATTTGATATACCTCAAAGATTATGGCATTTTTTATTGCAAGAAGCCGGAGTTACATTAACAACAAAATGGGCTGATTTAAAAAGTGCAAATCAACACAGTCTAATACAACTATTAACGCGTTATACTTTAGCAATCAAAGGGAAGACAACTTTTAAAGAAGAGTTTGTGACTTGCGGAGGAGTAGATGTAAAAGACATTGATGCCCTTACAATGGAGAGTAAATTAGTGCCAGGTTTACATTTTGCTGGTGAGATGATGGACATAGATGGTATAACGGGAGGCTTTAATTTTCAACATGCTTGGACAAGTGGATGGATTGCGGCCCAACATATTTCGGGGCAATTAGCCTATTAACATGGCTTTTTCTAGTATTGAATGCTACTCCTCTTCTGCATCGAATGATAGTTTTGCCATCATCGATTGCGCCACTGGCGCAATCTCTTATTGTCAATCAATTAGTTATACTTTAACCTGCTCCTAATTTATAGCCCAAATTTGGGATTTTTTAGCTTATTGTAATACCTTTGCCGTCCGGTTTAAAAACGCCGGTTTTATTATGAAATTATTTTTCAAAACCCTAAACGCAGAAGCTCAGGAATCAGCTGGTGGTAACACTGTTGATGCAGCTGCGACAAAAACTGCACCTGAAGTAGTAGTAGAAACTGCTCACGACGATTTTGACTGGAGCGTAGACAAGCGTAATGTTAGTCACTATGCTGAAGCTGAAAGAGTAAAGTATGACAAAGTGTATGATAACACTTTTGTACAAATCAACGACGGAGAAATCATGAATGGTTTGGTTGTTGCTTTAACTAAAACAGATGTTGTCGTAAACATTGGTTTTAAAAGTGATGGTCTAGTATCATTGAATGAATTCCGTGACACCAATGGTGTTAAAACTGGTGATACAGTTGAAGTTATGGTTGTAGAAAAAGAAGACCGTGATGGTAATCTTCACTTAAGCCGTAAATCTGCTCGTATTTTCCGTGCTTGGGAGCGTATTATGGAAGTACATAAAACTGGTGAAGTTGTTACTGGTTTAGTTACAAGCAAAACAAAAGGTGGATTAATTGTTGATGTATTTGGTATGGAAACTTTCTTGCCAGGTTCTCAAATTGACGTTAAGCCAGTTACAGATTATGATCAATTCGTAGGTAAAACAATGGAGTTCAAAGTTGTTAAGATTAACGAAACAATTAAGAATGCCGTTGTATCACATAAAGCATTAATTGAAAGTGATATTGAAGCACAACGTGCAGAGATCATGAGTAAGTTAGAGAAAGGTCAAGTGTTAGAAGGTGTTGTTAAAAACATCACTGACTTTGGTGCATTCATGGACTTAGGTGGATTAGATGGTTTATTATATATCACTGATATTTCTTGGGGTAGAATTTCTCATCCAAGTGAAGTGGTTAAGATGGATCAAAAGATTCAAGTTGTTGTATTAGACTTTGATGATGACAAAAAACGTATCAGCTTAGGTTTAAAACAATTAACTCCACATCCATGGGATGTATTACCAGCTGACTTAGCAGAAGGCAGTGTTGTAAAAGGTAAAGTAGTTAACATTGAAGATTACGGTGCGTTCTTAGAAATTCAACCAGGAGTTGAAGGTTTAGTACACGTTTCTGAAATCACTTGGGCTAACACACCAATCAATGCTAAAGAATTCTTCAAATTAGGAGATGAGCATGAAGCTAAGGTGGTTACATTAGATAAAGATGCACGTAAGATGAGCTTGAGCATTAAACAAATGACACAAGATCCTTGGAATGCAATTGAAAATAAATTCCCTGAAAATAGCAAGCATAAAGGTTTAGTGAAAAACATTACTCCTTACGGCGTGTTTGTTGAATTAGAATCAGGAATTGGTGGAATGATTCATATCAGCGATTTGAGCTGGTTAAAGCGTTTCAATCACCCTTCTGAGTATGTTAAAGTAGGTGATACAATTGATATCATTATTTTAAATATTGACAAAGAAAATAGAAAATTACAATTAGGTCATAAGCAATTAGAAGAAGATCCTTGGAATGCATTAGAAGAAACTTTTGCAATTGGGTCTATTCACGATGGTACGATCGTTCGCAAGGATGACAAAGGTGCTATTGTACAATTGCCTCATGGTTTAGAAGGTTTTGCTCCTAACCGTCACCTTGCAAAAGAAGATGGTAAGCAAGTTCAAGCAGAAGAAACTGCTCAATTCATGGTGATTGAATTTGATCGCAATGAAAAGAGAATTGTTGTTTCTCATGCAAGAATTTGGGAACAAAACATTGTAGAAGAAAAAGAAGCAGCTAAGAAAGAAGCTAAAGTAGAGTCTGAAAAGACGAAGAAAGCGGTTAAGACTATTCAAGCTAAAGTAGAGAAATCAACTTTAGGTGACTTAGGCGCTTTAGCTGAAATCAAAGCTAAATTAGACGAGAATAAAGAAGGGTAGTTTTTTTATCGCCTTTTATAAAATATAAAGGCTCAAAAGAAACACTCTGATGATTTTAAAGCGCTCCCTAACTCGGGAGCGCTTTGTTTTTTAGCTCCCCCCATCATGGCCCCTAATTGCGATTTTTACCTAAAATATTGGTACTCAACTAGGATTTAGCTATTTATTAACTTCTAAGCCTTTATTCGCAATCTTTTTCGCCCTAAATTGGGGATTATTAGTTAATTTTGCCTCCCTGTATGAATAGAATAATTGTAGCCTTTTTTGTCCTATTGAGTTTGTCATCATGCTCTTCAAAATTTCAACAAGTTTTAAAGAACAAAGACACTGATTTTAAAGTAAAAATGGCAGAGAAATACTTTGAAGTTAAAAAGTACAGAAATGCACAGCAGCTCTTTGAGAACGTTATGCCCTTTGTAAAAGGAACACCTAGGTATGAGGAGTTGTATTTGAAGTTTGCAAATTCATATTACTATGACAAGGACTATGAAAATGCAGAGAACTTATTTAAAACATTTGTTGAGTATTTTCCAAATAGCCCTAAAACAGAGGAAGTAGAATTTTTGAGAGCAAATACTTATTATAAACGTTCTCCAAAAGCGGAGTTAGATCAAACTACTACAAATAAGGCTATATTGACAATGCAATCATTTATTGATGCACATCCAACTAGCCCTAGGGTAAAAGAAGCTACAGAAGTAATTGATGCTTGCCGTGCTAAATTAGAATTAAAGGATTTTAAAACCGCTACACTGTACAATAACCTTACATTATATCGTGCAGCAGCAATCTCTTATGGATTACTATCTGATAATTATCCAGACTCAAAGAATGCCGACAAGTATAAATTGTTAACAGTAAAAGCGTATTACAAATTTGCTGAAAATAGCTTTGCTGAAAAACAAAAAGAACGTTTTGAAAAAGTAGTAGAAGAGTATAATGATTTTGTAGACAGATTTAGTGATAGTCCATTACTACCTGAAGCAAAAAAAATAAAGAAACAAACTGATAATTTTTTAAATATAAAGAAATGAGTAAACTAAGAAGACATATGGGTGCAAATGTACCTGCTGTTGTAGAAACCAAAAGTTTAAAAGCGTTAAAGGCTAAAACTGGCAATCTATACGAGTCTATTTCTATCATTGCAAAAAGAGCAAATCAAATCAATATTTCTATTAGAGAAGAATTGCATTCTAAATTAGAAGAATTTGCTAGTCATACTGATAGCTTAGAGGAAATTCATGAGAATAAAGAGCAAATTGAAATCTCTAAAGCCTATGAGCGTATGCCTAATCCAGCAATTTTAGCGACTGCTGAATTTATTGATGACAAAATTTATTATAGAAATAACGAAGAGACTGATCTTTTCCGTTAATCTTTAAAAATATACATTTAAACGTCCTGAAATCATATAGGTGTCAGGACGTTTTTGTATTTTAGAGAATCAATATCCTACTCAATGTCTCGTAAAATAGTTTTTATCACATTCGTTTTTGTGTTAGCCACTTTCTCTAAATTGGCGGCACAGGATTTATCTGCAACTATTAGTATTCAGAGTGGGAAAGTGGACAATCAAGTTGATCCCAAAACATTTATTCAACTACAGACTCAGTTGAAAGATTTTATCAATCAAAGGAAGTGGTCCACTGATGCATACGGTGCCGAAGAAAAAATTGACTGTAGCTTTTATATTACCATAGAATCAGTTTTATCTCCAGGGGTATATGATGCGAAATTAAGTATTGTGTCCAATAGGCCGGTATACAATTCAAATTATACTACACCCATATTAAACATGTTGGATGCCAACTTTACATTCAAATATCAATTATCGCAACCAGTAGAATTCAATGAAAATAAAGTGCAAGGCACAGATCCTTTAGAAGCGAATTTAACGGCAACCTTAGCTTATTATATATATGTTATTTTAGGGCTGGATTATGATTCCTTTTCTTTAAAGGGAGGGGCCCCTTATTTTGCTAAGGCATTAAATATTGTTTACAATGCTCCCGAAGCATCAGGAATAAGTGGGTGGAAATCATATGATGGTCAAAGAAATAGATTTATTTTAATAGACAATTTAACTAAAAGCGGAATGGATAAAATTCATGAAGTGATTTATAGTTATTATCGAGAAGGTTTAGACCAAATGTCTGAAAAACCAGAGGTTGCTAAAAGCGTAATATTAAATGCATTGATGAATATGCAAGAAGTACAAGAATCGAATACAAATTTGATGATTGTACCCATTTTGATGCAAGGAAAATATACAGAAATTGTAGGTATATTTAATAATGCTGACAAATCAATGAAAAAACAGTTAGTCAATACCTTATCCGTAATTGACTTAACTAATTTGAATAAGTACAAAGAGAAATTAGAATGAAAAATTGGATAATAATACTTTTGGTTTTTGCTGCTGCTTGTGGGAAAAAGGAACAAGAGGACGGGGCTATCCCCACAGATAAAATGAAAGTTATTATATGGCAGCTCATGAAGGCAGATGAATTTTATACAAGGGCTTCGTCAAAGGATTCTACTTTTAAGAAAACCCATAAAAACGTACAATTTTACCAACAAATATTTGATTTAAATAAAGTGGATCGTGTACAGTTTTATAAGCAAATGGATTATCTAGAAAGACATCCTATAGCTTTTAAATTGGTAATGGATTCGGTTAACGAGCTTTCAAAAAGAGAAAAAAACACAGCATTAAAAAAATAAAAATGAAAAGGATACTCAAATAATTTTAAATTTGATTTTCCATAAACACATAAACACAAAACAAATATAATATGAGTAATTTAATTGGCAAGCCAGCCCCAGCGTTCACATTGTTTGATACAGAAAAAAAGGCAACTTCTTTAGCCGATTTTAAAGGACAGAATGTTGTTGTTCTTTTCTTTCCATTAGCTTTTACAGGAGTGTGCACTGCAGAGTTATGTAATATCAGAGACAATATTGGTATTTACAATAATGCGAATGCACAAGTATTAGGAATATCAGTTGATTCTGTATTTACATTAGGTAAATTTAAAGAAGAGCAAAAATTGAACTTCCCATTGCTAAGTGATTTTAACAAAAATGCTTCAAAAGCATTTGATGTTTTATATGAAGTGTTTCCAGCATTAGAAATGCAAGGCGTAAGCAAGCGTTCTGCGTTTGTTATTGATAAAGAGGGTGTGGTACAATACGAAGAAGTTTGTGCAACTCCAGGTGATTTACCAAATTTTGCAGCCATTCAAAATGTATTGAATACATTAAACTGAAATGTCAAATCTTGTTAGGTATAAATAAAAGGCTCCAATTCGTTGGAGCCTTTTTTATGAGTTTATTTATCACAAACTTCTACAATCAAAAACTTTAAGTAGTGTGTATTTTCCATGCCCCAAATAATAGGGTGGTCACTTGACTGGGATTGGTAAGTGACCTGTCTTATTCTTTTCTTTGCATCGCGTGCTGCCATTTCTATTGTATCTAAAAACAATTCAGGACTTACAAGATTAGTACAACTAGAACTTACTAGAAATCCGCCATTGCGAATTAATTGCATACCGCGCAGATTAATTTCTTTATACCCTGTAACTGCCTTATCTATATTGTTTCTACTTTTGGTAAAGGCAGGAGGGTCCAACATTACAACATCATATTTTTTGCCTTGCTTGCCCCAGTTTTTCAATACGTCAAATGCATTCATCGCTTCAAACTTTACTATATGATCTAGTTTGTTTAATGCTGCATTTTTATTGGCTTGTTCAACAGCAGATTCTGAAATATCTATGCCTAAAACAGACTTGGCACCATAATGTGCGGCATGAATTTCAAAAGTTCCCGTGTAGGTAAATGCGCCTAGAACATCCGCACCTTTTACAATATTTTGAATAGCCCTTCTGTTATCTTGTTGGTCTAAAAAATAACCGGTCTTTTGTCCAGTCTCAATGTTTACATAAAATTGTAAATCATTTTCATTAATAATAATTTCGGTAAGGAACGGATCCGTTAAAAAACCTTTTTGTTGTTTAAGTCCTTCTAATTCTCTAACAGGAACATCATTGCGCTCATAAATTCCTTTTGGATTAAATATACTTTTTAAAGCAGCAACAATTGCATCCTTCCAAACTTCAATGCCTAAGGAAAGGGTTTGCATAACAAAGTAGTCATTGAATTTATCAATGATTAATGCAGGTAATCCATCAGCTTCTCCAAAAACCAAACGACAGTTTTCAGTATAGCCTAAATGTTTTCTGTACTCCCAAGCTTCTTGGATTTTTTGGTGAAAAAATCCAGCAGTAATGTCTTCTCTTTTTCTTGTAAGTAAACGTATAATAATTTGCGACTCGGGGTTGATATATCCTCGTCCAGCCAATTGGCCATCAAAATAATATACTTCTACTATATCACCTGGTTCAACTGGCCCAGCAATACGATCCACTTCATTATTGTAAATCCAAGGGTGGCCTAGTGCAATCCTTTGGGTTATTTTCCTATTTAAATACACTTTTGTCATGGCGCAAAGATAGGCAGGGATTGACTGACAACTTGTTCATTTTTATGCTATTTAATGTCAATTTTGCTCTTTTAGGCCTTTGGCAATATATTTGCTCGCAATAGATAACAATTAGTCAATTATGGAAGAAAATGAGATCGTAAACCCTGCAGCACCTGAAAATGTAGAAAATGGCGCTGAAAATGCCCCAATTGTGGAAAATGAGCCCCTTAGTGAGTTAGATCAGGCCAAGGCTGACTTAGCCGAACAAAAGGATAAATACCTGCGTTTAATGGCGGAATTTGACAATTATAAGCGTAGAACTGCGAAAGAGAGAATGGAACTGATTCAAACTGCAGGGAAGGATGTGATTGTGTCTTTATTGGACGTTTTGGATGATTGCGATAGAGCTGAAAAGCAATTGAATACATCCGATGATATCTCTGTTCAAAAAGAAGGAATTCAGTTGGTATTTAATAAAATTCGTTCAACCATGCAATCCAAAGGTTTAAATGTTATGGAAAGCATTGGAAAAGATTTTGATGCAGAATTTCATGAAGCGATCACTGAAGTTCCAGTTCCTGATGATAAACAAAAGGGAAAAGTAATTGATGAAGTAACAAAAGGTTATTTATTGAATGAAAAAATTATTCGTTTTGCCAAAGTAGTGGTGGGCAAATAAAAATATAGCATATGTCTAAAAGAGATTATTACGAGATATTAGGGGTGAGTAAATCGGCTTCTGCGGATGAAATTAAAAAAGCGTACCGTAAAGTAGCTATGCAGTTTCATCCAGATAGAAACCCTGGAGATAAAGCTGCAGAAGAAAAATTTAAAGAAGCAGCAGAGGCTTATGAGATATTGAGTGATAATGACAAGAAAGCTAAATATGATAGATTTGGTCATCAAGCATTTGGTCCTGGATCAAATGGTGGTGGAGGTGGTTTCCATGGTGGTATGGATATGAATGATATCTTTAGCCAGTTTGGTGATATTTTTGGGGATGAAGGTTTTGGTGGTTTCTTTGGCGGAGGAGGAGGAAGATCCAGAGGTGGCGGAGCTCGTGCAAGAGGTCAAAGAGGAAGTAACTTAAGAATTAAATTGAAATTAAACTTCGAAGAAATTGCCAATGGCGTTACCAAACAAGTAAAAGTAAAAAAACATGTTACTTGTACTACTTGTGGTGGAAATGGTGCAAAGGATAAAAATAGTTTACAAACCTGTTCAACTTGTAATGGACAAGGGCAGGTAAGAAAAGTAACCAATACTTTTTTAGGTCAAATGCAAACTGTAAATACTTGTCCTACATGTAATGGAGAAGGAACTACAGTTACTGCAAAATGTACAGCTTGTAAAGGAGAGGGTAGAGTGTATGGTGAAGAAACAATCTCTATTGACATACCAGCGGGTGTACAGGACGGTATGCAATTAAGCATGTCTGGCAAGGGGAATGCAGGAGAGCGTGGTGGCATGTCGGGTGATTTAATTATAATGATTGAAGAGGAAGCACATGAGTCATTACATAGAGATGGTTTAAATGTGGCTTATGATTTATACATTACTATTCCTGATGCTATATTTGGAACGAGTGTAGAAGTACCAACTATTGATGGTCGTGCAAAAATTAAAATTCCTGCAGGAACACAAAGTGGTAAAATATTTCGATTAAAAGGAAAAGGTTTCCCAGAAGTACAAGGCTATGCAAAAGGGGATCAATTGATAAACGTAAATGTTTGGACACCACAGCATATTAGTGCCGAAGAAAAAGTAGCATTAGAGAAAATGCAAGAGAGTGATAACTTTAAGCCCAAACCAGTAAAAGGAGATAAGAGTTTTTATGATAGAGTAAAAGAAGCATTCAAATAAAAAAAAAGAGGGATTAAAATATCCCTCTTTTTTTTTATTTAGCCTCGCTCAAATAATTACTTCAACTGGTATATCTCCTTAGTGTTTCTTCCAAGTCCATCATAATCTAAGCCATATCCAACAACAAATTTATTAGGAATGTCAAAGCAAGCATAGTCAACTTTTATAGGAAAGGCTAGGGCTTCTTTTTTATTGAGTAAAACCGCAATCTTAATTGATTTTGGTTGACTTGATTCCAGCTGTGGTAGAAAGTGATGCAAGGTCTTACCCGTGTCAATAATGTCTTCTAAAATAATAATATCACGTCCGCTTACATTTGCGTCTAAACCAATAGCAGTAATCACATTGCCAGACGAGGTTGTTCCTTTATAAGATGCTAGTTTTATAAAACAAACCTCAGCTTCAATAGTTATTTGTCTAAACAAATCAGCTGTAAATAAAAATGATCCATTTAAAATAGACAAAAACATGGGTCTTTTACCTTCATATTCTTTGTTGAGTTGTTGAGCCAATTCAGTTATTTTAGTTTGAATAGCTTGCTCGCTAATGTAAGGTTCAAATTCTTTATCTAATACTTTTATGTTTGCCATAGGTAATTTTTTAATTAATTATGTTTATTAAAAAGAGGAATGCGATTCAATAATTTAGTGTTTTCCTTAGCTGAATTCGCTTTCTTGCTGGATGTAGGTTCTTTAGATGTAATAGGTTTTACTTCAACAGGCATTTTAAATAAATACAAAATTGAGCCTTCTCTTAATATATCCTCTTTGATAGTAGGATTGTAAGCCTTAAGTGCTTCAAGTTGTATGCCTTCTGATTGACTAATATCATATAGTGTTTCTCCTTTTTTTATTGGATGTACTTTTCTTTCACTTTCTTTTTTCTTTGCGGCTAAAAAAATAATTTGATCGTTTTCAACCAAATCTATTTCTTTTAAATCGTTGAATTGATACATCTTATAAAGCGAAATGTGGTAGGTGTCGGCAATTTCTAAAAAAGACCTTCCCGCTTGTGCCCAAATAGCAGGCACTTGATTGATGCTGAATTTTTGATTGGTGGGATATGCAATTGTCTTTTTTGTAACAGTAGTATCTGTGATTATTTTATTGGTTATATTCTTTTCAGTTGCACTATTTAAAATTACTTTATCATTTGATTTAGCGGTTGTTGCAGTCGTAGCAATAGTATTATTAGTAGTGTCTTTTGGAATGCTATTTAATGATTTGATACCAATCACAGGCGTATTGTTATTTGAAATTGCATTTAAACCCTTGACAGAACTAAGTTGTATGTCGTCTTTTGAGTCAACTAGTTTTGAATTCGTTATAGTATCCTTAATGAGTGTGGAATCTAATTTAGTAGCAGGCTTTACATTATTAGGTAAATTTTTATTAAGCTGAGCAGCGTCTCTTGTGTCTGAAGCTACTTCCAATGCTGTATCTATTGTGGATTCCGAATAGTTGTATTGAGACAATTCATAGTCATCAATTACTTTCAATAGTTTTTTCGGATAGTCGTTGGCAGTTGCGTAGCCAGCTTTTTTTAAGCCATAAGCCCATGCAGTATCGTCAACAGGATCTAATTCAAACAAGCTAGCATAATTAGGTCTGTTTTTTAAAAAGTCAGAATGATCCTTAAATGAACTCATCGCATTGGGGTATACCCTAAAGCATTCTTTTTTTGTATCGTCATCCTGAAAAGTAGTTTCACCTTTCCAGTCCAACTTGCATTTAATTCCAAAATGGTTATTAAATTTTTTGGCTAAGTTGCTTTCGCCACTGCTTGATTCAACAATGGCTTGTGCCAAAGTGATAGAAGCTGGAATGCCAGTACGTTTCATTTCCTTAATAGCAATGTCTTTGTATTGTTGGATATATGCTTTTGTAACCTGCACTTGTGCAAGTAAACTTAATGGAGCAAATAGCCATAATAATAGGTATAGGTGCTTCTTCATTTTATTTTTTACGAATTAAACTTAATCCATCTCTTACAGTTAAAATGGTATGTTCAACATTTGGATCATTTAACACATATTCGTTAAATGCTTGAATAGCTTTTGCGCTTTTGCCACTCATTTTTTCTTCAAGTACCTCCCCGTGAAACAATACATTGTCAACTATAATTAATCCATTGGGGGCTAATCTTGGTAGTACTAAATCGTAGTATTCAATATAGCCTGTTTTGTCTGCGTCAATAAATACCAGGTCCCAATTCAATGGGAGTGAGGGAATAATTTGCTTAGCGTCCCCAATATGTTGTTTTATTTTTTCGGAATGAGGACTTGTAGCAAAATGCGACAACGCTTTTTTTGCATCTTCGGCTCTTAATTCAATAGTATGTAAAAATCCCTTACTGCTTAAGCCTTCAGCCAAACATAAACTACTGAATCCAGTGAAAGTGCCAATTTCTAATATATTTGTTGGTCCAATTAATTTACTCAAAAAGCTCAAGACACCACCTTGGTGCCAATTACTTTGTAAATGTGCATGTGGATGATCCGCCAATGTGGCTTCGTACATAGCCCTTAAATAGCTAGGTGTAGCCTTGCTAAAATGTTCAATATAAGTATTTGCATTTGGGTGAATAAACTCCATTTGCAAATGTCTAATTTTTTTCTGTAATAGGAGAGGAAATTAGCCACAAACCGATAAATGTAAATAAGCCATTAATGATAAGTAATTCTTGACCAATTCTAAAGTTCCCAAATAGAAAAGGCTGAGCGTAATCAAGTACTAGACAGAAAATAGGTGCTAAAAAACAAGGAATGGCAGACCATTTATCCTTGATGCTTCTTTTAGTTAAAATGCCAAATGCAAAGAGACCTAGTAATGGACCGTAGGTATAGGAGGCAATTTTTAGTAGTAAGTCAATAATGCTTTTGTTATCAATCCATTTAAAAATTAAAACAATTAATAAAAATATAAATGCAAAGCTTAAATGTATTCTTTGTCTAATTCTTTTCTTTTTAGCTTCGTCCCATTTGTCATTTCTTTGCATACCTAATAGGTCAATACAAAAACTAGAAGTAAGTGCTGTTATAGCGCCATCGGCACTTGGAAATAAGGCCGAAATTAAAGCAAGAATAAAAATGATAGATAAGTAGGGAGGCATATGGTTTAAAGCAAGTGTTGGAAATAAATCATCACCAATAGCAGTTACATTTTGTTGTGCAGCAAATAAATTTAAAAGGCCCCCTAAAAACAAGAATAATGTGATTACAAATACCATGGTAAATCCAATCGTGATCATATTTTTTTGAGCGTCTTTTAATGTTTTAACCGAAATGTTTTTTTGCATCATTTCTTGGTCTAGCCCAGTCATGGTGAGTGTAACAAAAGCGCCCCCAATAATTTGCTTTAAGAAATAGGATTTACTTTTTACGTCGGTATTAAATACAGTAGCTAAGCCTTTTATTTGCATAGCATGTAAGCCATCCATTATGGAAAAATGCAAATTGGATAAAATATAAATACTGCAAATAATTAAACCCAGTAACATACCCGAAGTTTGTAATGTGTCTGTGTATACAATGGTTTTTACACCTCCTTCATAAGTGTATAATAAAATCATAGCTAGTATTACCAAAGTGGTTGCCCAAAAAGGTACGCCCATATTATCTAAAATAAATACTTGTAAGGTTTTCACCACTAAGTATAACCTTGCGGTCGCGCCAAGTGTTCTTGATAATATAAAAAAAGAAGCCCCTGTTTTGTATGCAGTAAACCCTAATCTTGTTTCTAAATAATTATAAATAGAAGTTAGATTTAGTTTGTAATAAATAGGGAGTAAAACGTAGGCTATTGCTAGATATCCAATTAGGTAACCGATTGTTATTTGTAAATAATGAAAAGCATCTTTCCCAACGGCACCTGGTACGCTCACAAATGTTACACCACTTAAAGAAGTACCAATCATGCCAAAGGCAACTAGCATCCAATGGCTATTTTTGTTGCCTATAAAAAAGGACATATTGTTACTGTTTTTCCCAGTAATTTTTGCAACACCTAATAAAATGGCAAAATAGATAATTACAAATATAAAAAGTAAAAGTGCACTCATGGATAGATGAATTAGTAACGGCAAAGTAATGACAAACTTTCAATTTTTTGGTTAAATTGTGGCATGATTTCAATTATACTTATTAGTTATGAAAATTAGTGCAGTAACCATTTTTTGTGGATCCAAACCAGGCAATGATGATGCCTATGTAAAGAGTGCTGAGGCACTTGGAACTATGTTAGCTCAAAAAGCCATCACATTGGTATACGGTGGAGGGAATAAAGGTATTATGGGTGCTGTGGCAAATGCTGCCCTTGCAGCCGGAGGAAAAGTTGTGGGCATCATTCCTCAATTATTATTAGAATGGGAGGCGCAACATGAGGGTTTAACTGAATTGATTGTGACGGAGTCCATGCATGCTAGAAAATTAATGTTGTATGACAAATGTGATGTTGCAATTGTGTTACCAGGTGGGATGGGGACATTAGATGAATTATTCGAAATGCTTACTTGGAATAATCTAAGGATACATAGTAAGAAGGTTTATATATTAAATGCAAACGGTTATTACAATGCATTAATACAATTGCTTGATAAAATGGATCAGCAAGGATTCATGTACGATGAATGGAGAGAACGTTTAATTGTTTGCGATTCGGTAAATGAAATTATGAACGCTTTTTAGCTGCCAAATGTATTGGGAAGCCAAACCCGGCTCTAAAAATAGGTTGTGCTGTTAATTGACCCATTCTATAAGGTGACTGAGGCGAGTTCACTAAATCAAACATAATAGAGAAATAAGAAAAGCCATTTTCATTTCTTTTGCCGTATCCAACACCTGCCAATACACTTGGGGCACTTACTGTTGAACTGCCCGATGTTCCTTGAGAGAAATTTTTGGCATTGGTAAAGGTCCAATTATATTCGGGCTGAATTTGAAAAAACAATTGCTCTATTGGCCAAATTCTTGCGAATCCACCTAATCCCAATTGTGTGTTATTTGATTTATAACTATCACCTGTAATGGCAGAAGTGGATCGATAGGATGCGTAATAAAGGTTTACGGCAGCACCAAGGTCAATATATTCATTATAGCTTTTTACTAATTCTGGATTCAACCCCAATTGAAAGGAACCAGCGCCTCCACCCAATACAATCCCACCTCCAAAATAAACGGGATGTTGATTTAACTCGGGGGTGGTGGTTATGGTAGTTTGTGCATTGGATAAAAAATGTACAAATACAAATAATGCGATGATGCTTAATTTTTTGATCATAGGTGCGTACATTATTTAGTTAGATCAAAAATTTTGCCAGGGTTTAATATGTTATTTGGATCGAATGCTTTTTTGATACCTTTCATTACTTCCAGTGTTGCATTTTCAAATACAACGGGTAAGTAAGATTTTTGTATTAAACCAATGCCGTGTTCACCACTAATAGTACCACCAAGGCTCTTTACAAGCACAAATAATTCTTTCAATATTGCATTCATCTCCTCACTTCCATAACTGTTTTTAATAGTAGGGTGATTGATTCTGATATGTAAATTGCCGTCTCCCGCATGACCATAACAAACTGCATGAAAACCATATTGAGCGCCCAAAGCTTTAACCCCTTTTATTAATTTAGGCAATTCTGCTCTTGGAACAACTGTATCTTCTTCAATGGTATAGCCCACACTCTTAACTGCTTCAGCAACACGTCTTCTTAATTTCCAAAGCTCTGTTTTTTGTTGCGCATCATCGGCAAAGAAAATTTCACCTGCATCAAATTGTGTTAATACTTCTGCTATTTGTTCCATTTCACCCATTAACACATCCATATTATTACCATCCACTTCTATAATTAAATGTGCAGCAATGTCATCTGTTACAGGGAAGGCTGTACTGTCCACCATCTTGCTCACTATTTTAATAGAATCAATTTCCATTAATTCCATTGCACTTGGCGTAATGCCCGCTCTAAAAATAGCACTCACTGCAGCACTTGCATTTTCTAAATTAGAGAAGGGGGCAAGCATTAACAAGTCAAACTTAGGTAACGGTATTAATTTCAAAACTATTTTAGTTACAATGCCCAATGTTCCCTCACTTCCAACTAATAGTTGTGTTAAATTATATCCAGTTGAGTTTTTTAATACGTTCGAACCAGTCCAAATAACGTCACCAGTTGGCAAAACAACTTCTAAGTTTAATACATAATCTTTTACTACACCGTATTTAACAGCTTTAGGTCCACCTGAATTTTCTGCAATATTTCCACCAATAAAACATGATCCTTTACTGCTAGGGTCGGGAGGGTAAAACAAGTTTACTGCTTTAACTGCATCTTGTAATACTTCCGTAATCACACCTGGTTCAGTGGTTACTTGTAAATTTCTTTCATCTATTTCTATAATGCTATTAAAGCGTTCCATGGAAATGACCAATCCTCCCATATGAGGAAGTGCGCCACCACTTAATCCAGTACCTCCACCGCGTGGCGTTACTGGTATTATAAATTGGTTACAAAGTTTTAGAAGTGCAGCAATTTCTTCTGCGGTCCTTGGCTTTACAACCACTTCTGGATTATAATGTAATCGTTCAGTCTCGTCCTTGCCATATTTTTCAAAGCTTTCAGCGTCGGTAAATAAATATTCCGCACCTACAATACTTTTAAACTGTTCAACTAATTGGGGAGTAATCTTATTCATAGTATTTAACCTTAAAATCAATTAAAACAAACCATATAACATACCATCCACTTTGCCAATAATTTCGCCAAAGTCTTCGTTCTTTTCTCCAAATTTGTTTTTATCACAATCAATAATTAACAAAGGACCTTCTTTATAGCCTTCAATCCATTTATTGTAATAATCATTTAATTTTTTCAAATAATCCAAGCGAATATTCTCTTCATATTCTCTTCCTCTTTTTTGTATTTGAGAAACAAGGGTAGGTACAGAAGCTTTTAAATAAATTAATAAATCGGGAGGTTGAACCATGCTTTTAATGGTGCTAAAAAAACCAAAATAATTTTCAAAATCGCGTTTGCTCATGAGTCCCATCTCGTGTAAGTTGGGTGCAAAAATATTGGCATCCTCATAAATAGTTCGGTCCTGAATAATGGTTTCAGTACCTCTTTGAATATCCAAAATCTGATTTAAACGACCATGTAAAAAATAAATTTGTAGATTAAAACTCCAACGAGGCATGTCGTCATAAAAATCGGTTAAGTAAGGATTGTGGTCCACGTCTTCAAATTGAGGTATCCATCTATAATGTTTACTTAACATTTCCGTTAATGTAGTTTTGCCTGCGCCTATATTGCCTGCAATGGCTACGTGTTTAGGTTTTTTAGCTTTTGCCATAGTGGTTTGTATAATAGCTTTAATCTATTTTATTTATTCGTTACAGATATTCCATTCCTACTGCTTTTCTCACAGTTGTTAATGTTGCAGAAGCACTAGCTCTTGCCTTATCTGCGCCTTGGTGGATTATTTTTAAAAGTAATTCTTTGTTGTTTTGTAAGTCAGCAGCTTTCGATCTTATAGGGTTAATAAAATTAACCATATCCTCTGCCAATTGCTTTTTCATGTCACCGTATCTAATTATGCAGTTGCCTTCACTACTATTGTTAAAGTCGTCTTCAAATTTTTGAACTGTGTCAACTGTGCTTACTAAGCGCATTAAAGTAAATAAGTTTTCAATATAGTCGGGCTTTATTGAATTTGGTGTTAATGGACCTTGATCAGTTTTTGCCTTCATTACTTTTTTTCGAATCATTTCATCTTCATCAGCTAAAAATAAAGTGGTCATTTGGTTCTCACTTTTACTCATTTTGCCATTTCCATCCAATCCCATTATTTTCACTAATTCGCTATCGTAATTAAATGCATAAGGTAAAGGGAATGTTTCACCATAACGATGGTTAAAACGTTCTGCAAAATTGCGTGCCATTTCTAAATTCTGTTCCTGGTCTTTTCCAACAGGCACTTTCACCGCGCGGTGAATTAAAATATCTGCGGCTTGTAAAACAGGATAGGTTAATAAACCTGCATTTACATTTTCTGGTTGCATACGTACTTTGTCCTTGAAAGTGGTTGTTTTTTCTAACTCACCTTTATAAGCTAGCATATTCAAGTACAAATATAATTCAGCAATTTCGGGCACATCACTTTGAACATATAAGGATACTTTTTCGGGATCCAATCCACAAGCAATATTCTCTGCCACTACTCTTAGTACACTTTGTTGTAAAGTTTTAGTGTCTGGATGTGTAGTGAGGCTATGCCAATTGGCAACAAAAAAATAACAATTATACTCATTTTGCATGCGCACGTAATTACGCATTGCGCCAAAATAATTTCCTAAATGTAAGAAGCCGGTAGGGCGGATTCCACTCAATACAATTTCCTTTTCCATATCTGTGCGAAGATAATGAATCACAACCCCATTTTTTGCCATCTTTTTGGGATATTTGTACAGAATCTAAAAAAAATAGTTTGAGTCAAGCCTCTCTTTTGCAAAGTCCCATTGAATACCTTAAGGGTGTAGGCCCATTAAGGGCAGATATGCTAAAAAAAGAGCTTAATCTATATACATTTGGGGACCTTTTACACCATTTTCCTCACCGTCATATTGACAAGACCAAAATAACCCCAATTGGGCAGATTCATCCACAAATGGATTTTGTACAAGTTAGGGGTGTTTTACAGGGTATAGACATTATTGGGGAGAAGCGTTCTAAAAGAATGGTTACCCAGTTAAAAGATGCGACTGGTCAAATTGAGTTGGCTTGGTTTCAGGGAATTAATTGGGTACAAAAAAATATCGCAGAGGGGCAGGCTTATTTGGTTTTTGGAAGGGTAAGTTTTTTTAATGGCCGAGCACAAATTGTGCATCCCGAAATTGAACCTTATGTTGCTCAGTCAGCTACTCAAAAATCATTGTTGGAACCAGTTTATCCGTCTACCGAAAAATTAAAATCTCGAGGACTAAATGGCAAGCAAATAGGTAAACTAACGCAAACTTTATTTCAACAAATTAGTGAAAGAGATTTGCCCGAAAATTTACCAGCACATTTATTAAAGAATAGAATGGGCCGATGGGAAGCCTATAGACAAATCCATTTTCCTAGTTCACAGGAGATGTATAAGCAAGCTTTATCTAGATTGGTTTTTGAAGAATTGTTTATAGCGCAGGTAAGATTGAATTTAATTAAAATAGATAGACATAAAAATAGCCAGGGGCATCGATTTGAAAAAGTAGGTGATTATTTTAATACTTTTTATAATGAGCATTTACCTTTTCAATTAACGGGTGCGCAAAAAAGAGTAATCAAGGAAATTAGACAGGATACGGCCCGCGGTTTTCAAATGAATAGATTGTTACAAGGGGATGTAGGTAGTGGTAAAACCATGATAGCACTGCTTTCCATGTTAATTGCCGCAGACAATGGATATCAAAGTTGTATGATGGCGCCTACCGAAATTTTAGCACAGCAACACTATGCAAGTTTAAGTGAATTGTTAAAAGAAATGCCTTTGGAACTGGCACTCTTAACAGGTAGTACAAAAGTGGCGGAGCGCAGAAGAATTTTACAAGGATTAATAGACGATACTATTCATTTTGTAGTAGGTACCCATGCTATTATAGAAGAAGTGGTTCAGTTTAAAAATTTGGGTTTAGCAGTCATTGATGAGCAACATCGATTTGGTGTTGCACAGCGTGCACAGCTTTGGAAAAAATCCAAAATACCACCACATGTGTTGGTCATGACGGCAACACCCATTCCTAGAACCCTCGCCATGACAGCTTTTGGTGACTTGGATTATAGTGTAATGGATGAGTTGCCTCCAGGAAGGCAGCCCATTAAAACGGTACATCGATATGAAACTTCGCGTGCTAGTGTGATGGATTTTGTGAAAACAGAAATTACAAAAGGTAGGCAAGCTTATTATGTATATCCTTTAATTGAGGAAAGTGAAAAGATGAGTTATGAGGATTTAATGCAAGGCTATGAACAGGTGAAAAGCTATTTTCCCGAACCTAAGTATAAAATAAGCATGGTGCATGGAAGACAAAAAAACATAGAGAAAGAAACCAATATGCAAAGGTTTGTCACTGGAGATACACAAATATTGGTAGGCACTACAGTAATTGAGGTTGGAGTGAATGTGCCCAATGCAAGTGTAATGGTAATTGAAAGCGCAGAAAAGTTTGGATTGTCTCAATTACACCAATTAAGAGGAAGGGTAGGTAGAGGGTCGGAGCAGAGCTATTGTATATTATTAAGCAGTGTAAAAGCGAGCAGAGAAGCAAAAGAGCGTTTAAAAATAATGTGTAGTACCAATGATGGTTTTGTAATTGCTGAAAGAGATTTAGAGATACGAGGTCCTGGGGATATAGATGGTACAAGACAAAGCGGTGCGCTTAATTTTAGATTGGCTAATATCATTAACGATCGTCAAGCCTTGGAAGAGGCGAAAAACGAGGCTTATGTAATATGTGAAAAGGATCCAAACTTAACGGCTCCCGAAAATGCGCCTACGCGCGCTTTTTTACAAGCTCAAAAATCAAAAATTGGTTGGGGTAAAATTGCATAAACCACTTGGTTTTTTAACTATCTTGCAAGTGCGTACAAACGAAAAATTTAATAAATAAATTATGAAATATTTACCATTAGATCCTGCCATATTCATACAAAATCGCAAGCGATTTGTTTCGAAAATGCAAAAGAACAGCATTGCCATTTTTGTAAGTAATGATGAGTTCCCACTTAATGGTGATGCATTGCATGGGTTCAAGCAAAACAGTGACTTGTACTGGTTGTCTGGCATTGAGCAAGAAGGCACAATGGTGGTATTATTTCCTGATAATCCTGATCCAAAATTCAGAGAAGTATTGGTATTGGTACGTCCACAAGAATTAAAAGAAATTTGGGATGGCAAACGTTTAAGAGCCAATGAAGCAACGACTATTTCTGGAATGACAACTATTGTTTGGGAAGATGTTTTAGATGGCATGTTACAACAATGGATTCATTTAGCAGATGCTATTTATTTGGATTCAAATGAAAATGATCGTAAAAATAATTTAGTACGTAGTGCGGAATATCGATTCATTGATGAAATGAAATCTCGTTATCCATTGCATCAATATTTGCGTGCAGCAAAAATTTTAAAAGAGTTGCGTGGCATTAAAACCAAGGAGGAAGTTGTTGTTATTCAAAAGGCAATTGACATTACAGAAGTGACTTTTAGAAGATTATTACAATTTATACAACCTGGCGTATTTGAATATGAAATTGAAGCGGAAATTTACCATTCCTTTTTAAGTCAAAGAGCTACTGGGGCTGCCTATCACAGTATACTAGCAAGCGGTGACAATGCCCGTACATTGCATTATGTAAGTAATAACAATGAATGTAAGGATGGAGAATTAATATTAATGGATTTTGGTGCGGAATATGGAGGGTACAATGCAGACTTAACTAGAACAGTTCCTGTAAATGGTAAATTTACCAAGCGACAAAAGGAGGTATACAACGCATGTTTGCATTTGCATGATTATGCAAAATCTATTTTAAAGCCTGGTATAAGTATTTTAAAATATACAGATAAAGTTGGAGAAGAAGCTACAAAGCAGTTTTTGAAAATTGGATTGTTATCAAAATCGGATATTAAGAATCAAGACCAACACAATCCGGCGTACCGCAAATATTTATACCATGGTATTTCGCATCACTTAGGAATTGATGTGCACGATTTAGGTACAAGAACCGAGCCTGTTCAAGCAGGCATGGTATTTACCGTAGAGCCAGGCATATATATTAAAGAAGAGGCCATGGGCCTTCGTATTGAAAATAATGTTTGGATAACCAAAACGGGGAATCAAGACCTATTTAAAAATATTCCAATTAAGGCTGAAGAAATTGAATCCTTAATGCGCCGTAAAAAATAAGCCGTTGAGTAGCTGGAAAATAAATTATTTATGAAAAAACAAATCCCAAATCTTATTACGCTGTTTAATTTATTCTTTGGGTGCATGGCTATCATGTCTGCATTCCAAGCAGGTGCGATGGCATCTATCGAAGAGACAGGGGATATGATTATTGAAATTCCTGAGCCCATTTTTTATGCGAGCTTATATATTGGTTTAGCGGCGTTGATGGATTTTTTAGATGGATTTGCAGCAAGGCTCTTAAAAGTTTCTTCCGATATGGGGAAGCAGTTAGATTCTTTGGCTGATGTAGTGAGTTTTGGAGTAGCACCTGCATTTATTGTTTTGCAGTTTTTAAGGTTGTCCCTAGCTAATGATATCAATGCACTTTCACATAATTCAATTTGGATCTTACTTGCATTTATTATTCCTATGGCTGGGGCATATCGATTGGCTAGATTTAATATAGATGCAGAACAAACTACTTATTTTAAAGGAGTGCCCATTCCAATGATAGGTATTTTAACGGCGGCTTTTCCTTTAATATATTGGCAGTCGCAATCCAATATCTTTTCAAAATTGATTTTGAGTCCAATATTCTGGTATGTATATATATTGTTAGTTTCTTTTTTAATGGTTATGAAAACCCCCATGTTGGCTTTAAAAGGCTTGGCAAATAAGAAAAAGCTAGTATTGCCACTTATATTTGTGGTATTGGAAACCTTGGTTTCGGCGCTATTTTTTAGATGGTTGGCTATTCCATTTGGCTTTATTGGCTATTGCTTAGTATCTTTGTTCTATAAGAAAACAATCACTCAATAAGAATTAATCCTATGCTATTTCAAGTTCAAATCAAAGTAATGCCATTAAAAGATTTATTAGATCCTCAAGGTAAGGCCGTTTTAGGCGGGTTACATAATTTAGGAATGAATGGCGTACAAGATGTAAGAGTAGGTAAGCATATCATTTTGCAAATTGAAGCGGCAGACGAAGCAGCAGCAAGAACTGTTGCCGAGGAAGCGAGTAAAAAATTATTAGCAAATGCAGTGATGGAATATTTCGAAATTGAATTTGTTCAAGCATAGTTGCTCAATTATCCCATTCTAATATGTTGTATTTAGTACCCACCCCTATTGGAAATTTAAAAGATTTCACCTTTAGGGCTGTAGAGGTATTACAGGACGTTGACTTTATATTATGTGAAGACACACGTACTTCATCTAAATTATTACAACATTATAATATTCACAAGCCACTGACACCTTATCATCAACACAATGAGCATAAGGTAGTGGATCATTTGGTACAACAATTACAAGCTGGCAAAAAAATAGCCCTTATTACCGATGCAGGTAGTCCGGGTATTTCAGATCCTGCTTTTTTATTGGTACGCGCTTGTAAAGCGGCGGGCGTTAATGTAACTAGTTTGCCTGGAGCTACCGCATTCGTACCTGCATTAACCAATAGCGGATTACCTGCTAGTCGTTTTGCTTTCGAAGGATTTATTCCATTAAAAAAAGGCAAAAAAACTTTAATGGAATCCTTAGCGAATGAAGAACGTACTATGCTATTTTATGAAAGCCCCATGCGTTTGGTAAAGACATTGGAATTATTCGCAACTTATTTTGGAGGCGACCGTAAAGCAGCGGTAAGTCGTGAGCTCACTAAAATGTTTGAAGAAAATATTACAGATACCCTAGACAATTTAGTCTTACATTTTTCTGCAAAACAAGTAAAAGGGGAGATAGTAATAGTAGTACAAGGAAAAGAATAGATTTGTCGGAGGTTTAATAATTTGTTAGGGCTAGAATTTAACAATAGATGAAATGGTTAACATTATATTTTTAGGCAGTATTTTTTTAGCATTGGCCACCGTCTATTTGTTGTTATTTACGGAAAATGCGTCTAAGGCTTATTCGGACTATTTGCTATCTGCATTACTATTGGTTCAAGCTTGGTCTGTTTTAATTTATTTATTATTGAGCTCAAAGTATATCCTTAGCTTTCCTCACTTATATAAAACGGCAGTACCCACTTATTATTTATTGGCACCATTATCCTATTTATATACAAAGGCTGTGTTGAATAATGAGATAAAGTTAAAGAAACTAGAGCTGCTCCATATGATTCCATTTCTCTTCTTTTTTATAAATCATATTCCATTTTATCTTTTATCAGCGAATGAAAAATTAGTAATCATTCAAAATACAATTCTGGATTGGTCTAATGCGTATAAATATAAGACGGGCATTTTTCCTGAGTACATTAATTATTTTGTAAGACCATTGCAGGCATTAATATATTTATTTTTTCAATGGAAATTATTACTAAGTTTTAAAAAAAATCAGCAGGAGGGGCCAGTTCAAAATCAAATTAATTTAGTTATAAAATGGCTTAAGATATTTTCTTGGACTACAACGCTAATCTTGGCAGGATTTTTTATGCTTACATTTTTGGTACTTCTATTTCCTAATTTCATTGATAATTATGCATTAGTTGTCACACCTTCTATATTTTTGGCAGGTGGTTTTTTTGTAATGTCTGGTTATTTGATAACTCATCCTGGGGTATTGTCTGGACTTCCTTTTATAAGGATGGAAGCCAATGTTTTGAGAAATAAAAATTACAATATTACTTCCCTTAACTACAATTACGCCAAGGAGATGGAGGCTATTCAGCAATATTTTGACGAACAAAAGCCTTTTCTAAAAAAAGACTTAAATATTAACCAAGTCTCAGTTGCTTTAGGCATACCTTCTCGTGAACTATCTTTTATCATCAACAATCACTTTGGGCAACGCTTTACTGATTTTCTTAATAAGTATAGAATTGAATTCATTACAAAAAAATTTAATAAGGAATATATTTCTAATTATACCATGGAGGCAATTGCAAATGAAGCAGGTTTTGCGTCTAAGAGTACATTTAATCTTGCATTTAAAAAGTACAACAAATGTACTCCGTCAGAATATTTAGCTAAAGTGTAAATTTTGATCCTTCTCTATTGATTTCTTGTGTGAATTTCTGATTTTCACACATTCATACCTATACATTTAACGCTTCTGCTTTTATCTATTTTTATTTTCGGGGGAATACCATTACCCTTTTTGTAATAAATAGAACCCATGTCTTTTTTCAGATTACCTCAATTTAGCTTCTGTTTATTTTTGGCAACTTATTTACTCGGGTCACTTCCTATATGTGCTCAATCCATCACCCCATATATTTTAAATAACGGAGGTGGAACTGTCACCAATATGGACTGGAGTATTGGGGAAGGGGTTTCGATTACTCCTTTTTTGACCGGAAGCTTGGCCTTGAATACAGGGGTATTGCAACCTATGGCCAATGTCGTTACTGGGATTGATGAATTTGGCCCATCGGTCTTTGGCAACCAAATTATTATTGGTCCAAACCCAGTAACCAACATACTACATTTCAAGGCAAGGATTACACAAATAGGAAACTTGACAATTCAAGTGCTTGATGCTAAGTCATCTATTATGTACAGCTATGAAGCAGGTACAATTTATAGCATTTATGATAAGGATATTGCAATGTACAATTTTCCGCCTGGAGTATTTTATTTACGAGTTTATTTTAAGCCAACTAATAGTATTGCAAAAATAGGTGTTTACAAGATTCTTAAAATTGACAAATAAATAAAGCTTGATATTAAATATATTATACCATTAATTAATTCCATATGACATTCACTCCGTTGCAAAACAACAATCGCTTCAATAAAATTGGAATGCTCTTTTTATTTATTTGTGCATTTGGTATTGCAAATACATACGCACAAAATGGATTAAACTTTCAAGGTGTTGCTCGCGGTAGTAATAATGTAATACTTGCTTCACAACAAATTAGTTTACGACTAAGTATTTTACAAGGAAGTGCTACTGGGGCTGTAGAATATGCAGAAACCAAAATAGTAAATACTAACGCACAGGGATTGTTTACAACCGTTATAGGGGATGCTGGAGCGCTTACTACATTAGGGAACTTTAATACAATTAATTGGAGAAATACGCCTAAGTTTTTAAAAATAGAATTGGATCCAACTGCTGGCAGCAATTTTACAACAATGGGAACTACGCAGTTTCAGTATGTTGCTTATGCTCAATTTGCAAATAGCGTAGACGCGAGTAATATATTTGGGATTGTGCCAGTAGATAAAGGAGGGACTGGTGTTGGAAGTATCAGTGCTTTAAAATCCGCATTGGCTATTGACAAAGCTTCATTAGGTTTGTCTAACGTGGATAACACATCGGATATTTTAAAACCAATAAGTAATGCAACAAATACAGCATTAGATTTAAAAGCGAATACAGTAGATGTTGCAAATTCTTTAGCTTCAAAAGTAGATAAAGTAAGTGGTAAAGATTTATCTACAAATGACTATACTTCCGCTGAAAAAAATAAACTCGCAACTATTACAGGTACTAATACGGGAGATCAGGATTTAAGTCCTTATGCAACAAATATAGCATTGGCATTAAAAGCGAATGCGACTGATGTTGCTGCAGGTCTAGGTTTAAAAGAAAACGCAGCAAATAAATCAGTAAATATAAACTTAGGTACAAGTGATGATCTTTATCCGACACAAAATGCAGTAAAAGCATATGTGGATGGTCAAATGAATTCAGTTGTAGTTGCAGATGGAAGTATACACACAAGACATATAGCAGATGGTTCAATAACAGGAGCGAAATTAGCAGGCTTAATTGCAACTACAAATGGCGGGACAGGTGTAGCAACAACAACCGCTAATACTTTTTTTGCAGGACCTGATGGGTTTTCAGGCGCACCCAATTTTAGAACATTGGTTGCAAGAGATCTGCCAACTAATTCAACAGGGTATATTCAAAATTCAACATCATTACAAGCAAGCAGTAATTTTAATATCAGTGATAATGGCGTGATTGGTAAAAAACTAACTATTAATGGCATTGAGTTAGGTGTGGGTGGGAATGGTACTGTGCTTTCTAATATTGCTGTAGGTTCAGATGCTTTAAAGGTGGTTGCGCCCAATGGATTTGGTGTTGGCGGGATTGAGAATATTGCAATTGGTACAACAACGCTCAATTCAAATACAAATGGCGCCGATAACACAGCTATTGGTCATTATGCTTTGAAATATAATACTACAGGGGCTAATAATTCAGCATTAGGCACCTATTCCTTAATGAATAGTACAAGTGGTTCTTCTAATACTTCAATTGCGATGAGTTCATTAATTAATAACACTACTGGTGATGCTAATACAGCCATTGGGGTAAATGCGCTATATACCAATAGGATAGGAAGTTACAATACTGCCATAGGATTTAATGCCGATGTTGCTTCCAATAATTTAACAAATGCAACAGCAATTGGTAATGGTGCATCAGTTGCAACTTCCAACACTATTCAATTAGGGAATGGGTCAGTTACTTTGGTGAATACTAGTGGTGCTATCACGGCAAGTGGGTATAATGGCCCTTTAAATGGAAATGCGACCAGTGCAACAACTGCAATTACGGCTGGGAATATAACTGCTACAAGTAATTCAACATTAACTTCATTACCTAATTTGGCCATGGTAGGAACTATAACATCTGGTGTTTGGAGTGGAACTGCAATTAATGCTAGTACATTAACGGGAACATCATTAAACTCAACAATTACTGGTTCTAGTTTAACAAGTGTTGGAACTTTAACAAGTGCAACTATTAATGGGAAACTAATAGTTGGAGCTTCTTCGGCTGTAACCTCATCTGCAATATTGGAGGCAAGTTCAAATTCACAAGGGTTTTTACCACCAAGAATGAATTATTATCAACGAACACAAATTGCATCGCCGGTTGCTGGGTTAACCATCTGGTGTAGTAATTGTGGTGGATTAGGTGAAATGCAAGTATATAATGGTGGGGCATGGACAAATATGTGTGGAGGGGCGGCTACTTCTACAATAAATTTATCAATTGGAGATAGTTATCAAGGAGGTTTGGTGGCATATATTTTACAGGTAGGTGATCAGGGATATGATGCAAATACTCAACATGGTTTAATTGCAGCTACTTCGGATCAGAGTATGGGCATACAGTGGTCAAATGGGACTTTAAGTTTGACAGGTGCATCTGGAACTGGAATTGGAACAGGATTGTCAAACACAAATACTATCATTTTTAACCAAGGTGCGGTAACTACAAATTATGCCGCAGGATTAGCTAGAGCTTATAATGGAGGTGGATACACTGACTGGTATTTACCTAGTAAAGATGAGTTGACTAAACTTTATGCAATGAAATTACTTGGATATGGCGGTTTTTCGAATAATAAATATTGGAGCTCTACTGAGAACGGTGGGGTATATACCGCGTGGTATAGAGATTTTTCCAATGGTTATTTGTACGCTCTAATGAAGGATGAATTGCACTATGTTCGAGCAATTAGGTCATTTTAGTAGTTCAAAATGGATGATTTTGCTTAAATTAGCTACCTATTTTATCTTGTCTTATGAAAAAGAAGCTCAATTTATTGTTTGTAGTTAGTATAGTGTTTGTGAATTTGGTGAATGCCCAAGCTGAACGTTGGCAACAACATATCAATTATACTATTAAAGCCAGTTTGGATGTAAATACCAATATTATAAATGGGTCAGAAGAAATTGTGTACGATAACAATTCAACGGACACTTTAAAGAAAGTATATTTTCATTTGTATTGGAACGCTTTTCAACCCAATTCAGCTATGGATATACGTAGCCGTGAATTAGGAAAAACAATGTTAACAAATAGAAGAGGTGATCAAGTGGCTGATTGGGATGCACGTGTAAAAGATCGCATTCAAAATTTAAAGCCAGAAGAAATTGGATTTCAAAGAGTAGGATATATTTTAATTGGAGGCAAACAACAAAAATTAGTTCAACACGAAACTATTTTAGAAGTACAATTAACACAGCCTATTGCCCCTAAATCATCTGTAACAATGGTGGTTGTCTTTCAAGCGCAAGTGCCTTTACAAATACGTCGTTCAGGTAGAGATAATGCCGAAGGGGTTAGGTATTCAATGAGTCAATGGTATCCTAAAATGGTAGAATATGATTATCAGGGTTGGAATACTAATCCTTACATTGCACGTGAGTTTTATGGGGTGTGGGGTAGTTATGATGTGACTTTGCAATTAGATAAAAACTATTTAGTTGCCGCAACTGGCGTGTTACAAAATCCAAATGAAGCAGCCAATGCTCAAGGTATTAAAACATGGAATTTTAAAGGAAATAATATTCATGATTTTGTTTGGGCTGCTGACAATCATTACAAACATTTATCAAAACAAGTGCGTCCTAATTTAATTTTAAATGTGTATTATAAGGATAAAGATGCAAGTGCAGATAGCGCATGGTCCAATGTTTTATGGGCAGCTGAAAAGATGTTGCCTTTCATGGAAAAGAAATTTGGAGCTTATCCTTATCCTCAATATTCCTTTATACAAGGAGGGGACGGAGGCATGGAATATGCGATGGCGACTTTATTAAAAGGACCAGGATTAGGAACCGTGTTTCATGAGTGGATGCATAGTTGGTATCAACATATACTTGGCACTAATGAAAGTTTATTTCCTTGGATGGACGAAGGCTTTACAAGTTTTGCAGAGTCAGCGGTTTCAAATGCATACAATCAAGAATGGGCAACTAAATCTCCTTTTATAAGTGAAAAAGAGAAAGCACAAATTTTAGTAAATAATGAAAAGGCAAAAACACAATTGCCTTTGGTACAATATGGAAATTATATGGGTTATTTAGCACTTGCAAAAAGTGGCTTAGAAGAACCTATGTCAACCCATTCAGATCATTATAATACCAACTATGCATATAGTAGTGCTGCCTATACTAAGGGCGCTACTTTCTTAGGATTATTAGGGTATGTAGTAAGTGATTCAGTTCGCGACAAGGTTTTATTGAACTATTATAGTACTTGGAAGTTTAAGCACCCAAATGCAAATGATTTTATTAGAGTGGCTGAAAAAACAAGCAGTATACAGCTTGAATGGTTAAAAGAATATTGGGTAAATAGTACAAAGACAATTGACTATGCTTTAAATGATATTCAAGCTGGCCCTAATTCTGCAACAATAAGTATTCAAAGAATTGGTAAAATGCCAGCGCCATTAGATGTGCTGGTAACCTATAAAGATGGCACAAGTGAGCTTCATTATATTCCATTGGATTTAATGCTAGGAAATAAAGTAGCAGAGGGCAAAACAAATCGTATTGTGCATCCGGAATGCAAGTGGGTACAACCAACCTATACTTTTGAAACGACTAAACCGTTGAGTGCTTTAAAATCAATTGAAATTGATCCTAGCTATCGTTTACCAGATGTAAATAGGACCAATAATAAATTGGAGATTCCTAATTAGTATAGTAAAAAAGTAAATTATAACTATTCGTTCTCAGCTATCCTCTTAACGCTAATATTTATAAATTCTAACTAAAAGTCTGAACTCGCACTTCGTGCTCAGACATGCAGACTTTTTCACGTTAGAATTTATAATTTTTTTAACGCTAAGGATAGATGTTCACTCATAGTATAATTTACTTTTTTACTATTCAATTTTGAAAAGAAGCAATTCGTAAATGGAAATCTATTTCTTCACCTGTATGATATATTTCTCTTTAAAATAATCTTCCTGAAAAATATCATAAATAGACATCATCTTAGGGCGTACGCCACTCTCAAAAATTTCTTGATGCAAGTCGCCGCCTTTTAAGCAAATTAAACTATTTGGCTGGTTGGGTTTTTTCTGTAGGATAGGGCCAGCCCATTTCCATAAGTCTTTCAAAGGGGCTACAGCGCGACTAATTGCATAATCAAATTTTTTATTTTTAATCTCTTCTACACGAGTGTGTTTTGTCGTTATATTTTTAATGCCCACCATTTCACAAACAGCATCTACTACTTTTAATTTTTTAGCAATACTATCCACTGCTAAAAATTGAACTTCTGGAAAGAATATGGCCATTGGGACACAGGGGAATCCGCCGCCGCAGCCAATATCAATAACTTGAGTGCCCTTCTCCCATTCAGCAATGGCTGCAATGCTTAATGAATGTAATACATGATGTAAATAAATGTGGTCAATATCTTTTCTTGAAATCACATTAATTTGGCTATTCCATTCCTTATAGGCCCCTTCAAGGCCTTCAAATTGTGCTAATTGCTTTGGCGTAAAATCGTCAAAGTATTTAGTGATTAACTCCAGTTTTTGTGGGGTGCTTTCCATACGCTAGGCAAGGTAAATAAATAATAGAATATGGACCATAGGTCAAATAAGAAAAACCATGGCCAAAGATCTAATTCGTTTAATTTTTTCATTGTGCCTCTTAAAATAGCACCCTGAATAATGAAACGAACGCCCCAAAGGCTAATTAATAAAATATATTCTTTTGAAAATAATAAGGCTGCAATTAAAAGTGGGTAAACTAAAAATTGACTAATTGCATACAAGGCCAATAAAATGGAGTGTTGTTTTTTATAGTATTTGCTGGTTGTATAATGACGATATTTTTGCGTCATCCATTCATTGAAAGTAGTCTTGGGTTCACTTAATGTATGTGCATCTTTATCTATCACAATAGCAGTATTTTTTGAATTAGCTACTTGATTAATAAATAAATCGTCATCACCGCTAGGCATTTGATTGATAGATGAAAACCCTTTGTTGCGAATAAACACATCTTTTTTATAAGATAGGTTTCTGCCTACACCCATATAAGGCATACCTGCTAAAGCATAGGAGAAATATTGTAGGGCAGTTTGGAATGTCTCAAATCGTATAAGCTTATTTAAAAAACCTGGCTTCTTTTTATAAGCACCATAGCCTAATACAATTTCAATATTATCATCATAGCCATCTTGCATTAATTGCATCCAATGTTCACTTGCTGGCACACAATCGGCATCGGTTAACAATAAGGTTTCATATTTTGCCGACTTAATGCCAATAGATAATGGGAACTTCTTGCCGCTAATCATTTTAGCTTCTTGTGTAAGTGCAACAACATTTAAATTTTTAAATGATTTTTTAAATTCATCTAATAAATATTTTGATTCATCTTCCGAATTGTCATTCACCAAAACAATTTCATGCGTAGTGCTATATGCTTGCACTAATACACCTGGCAAATTGGTAACCAAATTATGAGCTTCATCTCTCGCACAAATAACAACCGAGATAGGATGTTCAACATGTAATGATTTAGTTGGTTTTTTATATATAGCCAATCTTAAGAAAAAGAATAGATAGTAAAATAGCTGTATTGCTATGATGCACGCAAATGCGCCTATCAAAATAGGAGATACGGGTAGGTTAGTAATCATGGTACAAAAGTAATGATATTTGACCTTACCTTTGCGCCATGGCTGCATTAGCATTTGATTTACAATATAAGAGCACAATTGGTGCTTCTCGTGCGGGTACTATTACCACCGATCATGGAACCATCCAGACCCCTATTTTTATGCCAGTGGGTACAATAGGGTCGGTTAAAGCGGTTACCCAACAACAATTAAAACAGGATATTAAGGCGCAAATAATACTGGGGAATACCTATCATCTTTATTTAAGGCCTGGTACGGAAATATTGGAAGCTGCGGGAGGGCTACACAAATTTATGGGCTGGGATAGACCCATTTTAACGGATAGCGGAGGCTATCAAGTCTTTTCATTAGCAAGCAACCGAAAAATCAAACCAGAGGGGGTCTTGTTTCAATCACATATTGACGGGAGTAAGCATTTGTTTAGTCCAGAAAAAGTGATGGATATACAGCGCAGTATTGGAGCTGATATTATTATGGCTTTTGATGAATGCCCACCTATACCAAGTGAGTATGAGTATGTGCGTAAAAGCATGGATCTTACGCATGTTTGGCTAGATAGATGTTTTAATAGACTTGCAGAAACGCCTGATTTATATGGCCACACTCAAAATTTATTTCCCATAGTGCAGGGTGGAATGTACAAGGATTTAAGAAAAGCATCCTGTGATTATATTAGTTCCAAAAATGCAGTAGGTAATGCCATTGGAGGATTGAGTGTGGGAGAGACTGAGCCAGAAATGTATGAGTTTACAGCCTTATGTTGTGAAAACTTACCAGTGGACAAACCTAGATATTTGATGGGAGTGGGTACACCTTGGAATATTCTTGAAGCCATTGATTTGGGAGTAGATATGTTTGATTGTGTGATGCCAACACGTAATGGTAGAAATGGCATGATTTTTACATCACAAGGGGTGATCAATATTAAAAACAAGAAATGGGAGAAAGATTTTAGTCCCTTGGATCCTGGATTACCCAATGAACTAAGCCAATACTATACTAAAGCGTATATGAGACATTTATTTCAGGCGGATGAAATTTTAGGATTACAATTGGCAAGTATCCAAAACTTATCATTCTATCTTTGGTTAGTAGGCGAAGCAAGAAAGCATATTATTGCAGGTGATTATAGTAGTTGGAAAGTGTCCATGATAGAACAAGTAAAAACGAGACTGTAAAAAATACTAAGTGAAAAAATTAGATTGGTACATATTAAAAAAGTTTTTTAGAGTTTTCTTCTTCTCTATCTTTTTATTTGCAGTCATTGCAATTGTCATTGATGTAAGTGAAAAGACCGATGACTTTGTTAGATCCGGTTTATCTGCCACCGAAATATTTACCCATTATTATATTGGGTTCATTCCTCATATTATAGCATTGCTATTTCCGCTATTTGTTTTTATTGCAGTTATCTTTTTTACTTCAAAAATGGCAGGTCAAACTGAAATTGTAGCCATTTTAGCAAGTGGGACAACTTACAATAGATGGCTGCGACCTTATTGGATAGGTGGGGCATTACTTGGACTCTTGTTATGGGTATCCAATCAATGGATTGTCCCAAAAGCAAATACAATTCGCGGAAGCTTTGAGGCGGCTTATGTAGATGCACATTCAAGCTACAATGCATTGCTTACCTCCTCTGCAGATATTTATTTCAGAATTGATTCATTTACCTACGCAGGTATTTATGGTTATGACACAGCAAGTAATAGAGGGAGCGGCTTTTTTGCCTATCAGGTAAAAAATGGGAAGGTTGTTTATAATCTTAGAGCAGAAAATATTATTTGGGATACTGCAAAGAAAAATTGGGACCTGACTGAAGTTTTAGAGCGAAAAGTAATGGATGATAGGGAGCTAGTTACATATACGACAGATGTCAGAAAAAACTATCCGTTTAAGCCTGCGGATTTAGAAAAAGATAAGTATACAAAAGACAAGCTCACAACACCTCAGCTTATCAAGCAAATTAATTTAGAGGAGTTAAGAGGTTCGGAAGGGCTTAATGAATTAAAGATTGAACGATATAGACGTGATGCAACACCTATGACTGTCCTGCTTTTGACATTAATTGGTGGGATTATTGCCGGGCGGAAAGTTAGGGGTGGGAGTGGCTCACATCTTGCATTGGAATTCATTATAGCTGCACTGTTTATCATCACAGACCGATTCTCCACTATCTTCTCCACAAAGGGCAATTTACCTCCTTTATTAGCGGCATGGATACCCAATATGATTTTTATTTGGGTGGTATATTATTTGTACAAAAAAGCACCTAAATAAGCCATTTTTTTAGTTAACTTTATGCCTAATTTTAAAAGGGCATTATGGAAGCAATCAAAGATCTTTTCAGTGTTAAAGCAACAGCTGCTGCAGCTGAGATCAAAGAACTTATCAAAACACATGGTGATAAAAAAATTGGTGAAGTAACATTAGCGCAAGTATACCAGGGCATGAGAGGTATTACTGGTTTGGTTACTGAAACAAGTTTATTAGATGCACAAGAAGGTATCCGTTTTCGCGGTTACTCAATTCCAGAGTTACAAGACAAATTGCCAAAAGCGCCAGGAGGGGATGAGCCATTGCCCGAAGGTTTATTTTATTTAATGATGGTAGGTGAAGTGCCAACTGCAGAGGATGTAAAAGAAATTACGAATAACTGGCAAAGAAGAAGTCATGTGCCTTCACATGTTTTTGATGTGATTGATGCATTCCCTATTAGTGCACATCCAATGACCATGTACGTAGCCGCAGTAATGGCTTTACAAACTGAAAGCAAATTCTCACAAGAGTATGCTAAGGGGATGAATAAAAAAGATTACTGGCAGTTTACCTATGATGATTCAATGGACTTGATTGCAAGATTGCCAAGAATTGCTGCCTATATTTATCGTAGAAAGTACAAGAACAACGAGCATATTCATCCAAATGGTTTATTGGACTGGGCTGGTAACCTTGCTTATATGATGGGCTTTGAAGATGAAAGCACAAAAGAATTGATGCGTTTATATATGACAATCCATGCCGATCATGAAGGTGGTAACGTATCGGCACATACTACACATTTAGTAGGTTCTGCATTAAGCGATCCTTATTTAAGTTATGCTGCTGGTATGAATGGTTTAGCAGGTCCATTGCATGGATTAGCAAACCAAGAAGTGATTAAATGGATTTTTGAAATGCAAGAAGCAATTGGTTCAGACAGTCCAACCAAAGAACAAATTGTAGATTATGTTCAAAAAACATTGGCATCAGGTAAAGTAGTACCAGGATATGGCCACGCGGTATTAAGAAAAACGGATCCTCGTTTTACTGCACAAATGGCATTCGGTAAAAAACATTTGCCAGATGACAAATTAGTAAATACGGTTTGGAATATTTATGAGACAGTTCCTCCAATTTTAGAGTCATTAGGGAAAGTAAAAAATCCTTGGCCTAATGTGGATGCGCATAGTGGTGCATTATTGGTTCACTATGGTATAGTTGAATACGAATTCTATACAGTATTATTTGCTGTAAGCCGTGCTTTAGGTGTATTGGCTAGCTTAACTTGGGATAGAGCGTTAGGTTTCCCATTAGAGCGTCCAAAATCGGTAACTACCGAAGCGGTTAAGTTATGGTTGGATGGGAAAGCAGATATTTAATTAAATGCACTTTGAATATACAATAGCATCGATTTATTCGATGCTATTTTTTTGAAAACTTGTGCTTAATTTTTGGGGAATTAGCTCAGTTGGTAGAGCGCTTGCATGGCATGCAAGAGGTCAGCGGTTCGAACCCGCTATTCTCCACTTTTTTGATACATTTTGATTAGAATCAAAATGAGTTTTGACCATGGTCAATACCTGCTTGTTGATATAATTATAGTTTCGTAAAACCTCTTTAAGGGTGCATTTACTCAACATTAAAAATATAATTATGAAACAATTTAAATTATTAGCGCCACTAATTATTTTACTAGTAGGATTTAACTTAGCAGCTTTCTCCCAAGAGACTTTACCGCCAGTAACTGTTGAGAGCGTTAACTATAAGTATATTAGATCGGTATATGATCATGATGCAGCACAACCTGTGAAATTATTGCAACATAAAGCTGCAACTTATGATGTAAAAGAGTCGGATTATTATGAAGACGAATTTGAAGGTTATTCAATTTCGTTTCATTTACCAAATGGACAGGTTTTAGCAACCTATGACAAGGATGGCAAATTATTAAGAACGGCTGAAAGGTATAAAAATATTGCACTTCCAGCTGTTGTTAGAAAGTCAGTGGCTGAAAAATACCCCAATTGGGGATTTACGAAAGATACTTATGTAGTAAATTATTATGCTGATGATAAGCCTAGTAAAGTGTATAAAATGGTTTTAGAAAATGGATCAAAGCGCATTAGGATAAAAACCAATGAAGCAGGTGAGTTAATTGAAAAGTAACTTTTCATGTAAATTTAGATATATGCCAACACGGGGCCTGTCTTAAATAGGAGATGGGCCTTTGTGTTTTAGTCCATTCATAATTTTTTTTTAGTATTGTATTGGACAGTATATACTTTTGCAGCAATAAGTGAATATGCGTCAACTCAATAAGTGTGGTTTAATTGTCCTTAATATGTTTTTGAGTATATCAATTTTTGCTCAAAATAAAACTATTAGGCTTGAAGTAGTGGATCAAAAAATGACTCCAATCTCCTTTGCCAATATTTCGGTACAGTCTGGAGATAGTATTACTAAGAAAACACAAATAGCCGATAGTAGTGGGGTAGTATTGATTTTATTAAATCCTACTAAATGGTATAAGATACAGGTATCTGCAATTGGTTTTCAGACAGAAATCAAAAATGTAAAGTTTGATAATACAAATAAGTTTACATTTTATTTAAAAGAAAAACCAGGATCATTGGGTGAGGTTATTGTAAGCTCAAAAAAAGTATTAATTAGACAGGAAGACGATAAATCGGTGGTTGATCCAGAACCTTTAGCGGCAAGTAGCACCAATGCATTTGAAACTATTGAAAAAACACCGGGTATTTTTATTGATCAAGACGGACAAATATATTTAAATGGTTTGTCTCCAGCTGCTATACAAATAAATGGGAGAGATTTAAAAATGAGTGCTGCTGATATTGCAATTCTATTAAAAAGTTTGCCACCAAATGCTATTCAAAAAATTGAATTAATACGAACACCCTCTGCTAAATATGACGCTTCTGGCGGAGGTGGAGTAGTGAATATTGTATTAATGAAAGGGATAAAGCTAGGCATGAATGGATCTGTTAATGCAGGATTGGGTCAAGGTGTGTATGGGAATCAATACATTGGATTTAATTTGTCAAATAATAATGAAAAATTAAACGCTTATGTAAATGCACAGTATAGTAATAACGATGGATATACTATTACGAATTCAGATAGGACTATTACTGTTGACACTTTGCTGAAGCAATTTGCGAGGACAGTATCGCCAAATACTGCCATTAATATAGGGTATGGGTTTGGAAAAAATATTAAAGAAAAATGGGAGTTGAATTATGACGGAAGAATGAGTCAAAACAAATTTGACAATACAACTAAGAACCAATCATTTGTAAATATTATTTCATTAAACACAAATCTGAGTGATTTACAGTCTACCGTTGAAAATAAGGGTAGCAATAATTTTATTAATCAGTCTTTTAGGGCAAAGTTAAAATTAGATTCACTTGGAGGAGAATGGACAAATGACATTGCTTATAATTTTTCCAGAAGTGCAACAGACCAACAATATGTGAACACTTTACTTAATAATAATTCCATTACAAGTGGGTTGGGTAATTATGGTACAGAAAGGCGTTATTTTACTTATCAATCTGACTTAAAGAAAAAATGGTTAGGTATTAATATGGAGACCGGACTTAAAACATCAACTTTAAATTTTGACAATCATTCAAGGTATACAAAATCTAGCCTTGGGCTTACCGTTCCAGACCCCTTTAGAACAAGTAGTTTTCATTATACCGAACAAATAAATGCTACCTATATACAAGGATCAAAAACCTGGGGTCCCATTATCTTAAAAGTGGGAACAAGGCTGGAGCAGACTATCATGCAAGGTCATCAGTTTGTGCCAAAGGATACTACTTTTTCAGTAAACAGAACAGATGCATTTCCTTATGTTTATTTAAGTAGGAAAATAATTCAAGTAATGAATTATGAAGTACGCGGATTTCTGGTATATAGAAAAACAATTAGTCGTCCTTCCTATGATTATTTAAATCCATTTGCGAAATATATTGATCCCTTTTTATATGAAGTAGGGAATCCCAATTTAAAACCGCAGTTTACAAATAATTATGAGGCTAACATAAGTGTTGACGATAAGCCACTATTTGCATACGGTATTAACGAAACAAAAGATATTTTCACCAATGTAGTTTATCAATCTCCATCTAATAAACAAATTAGTTATCGTACTTATGATAATTTGGGCAAGAGCAGAGAAACTTATTTTAGATTAGTTGGTGTGCTTCCTCCAGGTAAAAAGTATTTTGCGGTCTTAGGAACACAGTTTAATAAAAATGATTATGCTGGATACTATGAGGGAAAACCAATTGTTTTTAATAAAGGTACTTGGGCAATTTTTACTTTTCAGTCCTATAAGTTAGATGGACTTTCCACCATAACATTAAACGGATTTTGGAGAATAAATGGACAACAACAGTTTTATGAACTCTCCAATTTTGGATCTTTAAATACCTCAATTAATAGACAGTTTTTAAAAAAGAAATTAATAGTAACTGCAAGTTATAATGATCTATTTTTTACGAATAATAATCACTTTGTATTGCATCAAGGAACCCAAAATGCCGTAGGTTATCGCGAAAACGACTCACGTAGATGGGGCATTTCACTAAGGTATAATTTTGGCATCAATCCTAAAGAGCGTAAAATGGACATGTTAGAAGGAAGTTCGGAAAATAAATAGTTATTTATTTTGTTGTAAGTTTTTCTATCACCGCAAAGATGCTCATAGTCCCCATAAGTAGTACAACCAACCAGCCGCTTATCTCTATCCATAATGGATATTTAAATTGTTTTAACACTGGAAGTTTTCTGCTGGCAATAAGCATAATAGCTAGAGCAAATGGCAGGATAAAGCCATTCAATAATCCAGCTAGTAGAAGCAATTCTTTAGGCTTGCCCACTAAAACAAACAAGGAAGTAGATGCAATAATAAATACGGTAATTACAACCCTTTCATGCTTTAGTATTTTTATTTGCAAATTTTTAATAAAACTGTAGGATGTGTAGGATGCGCCAATAACCGATGAAATAGCTGCACTCCATAAAACTATTCCAAAAATATATAAACCCCATCTTCCTCCAGCGGATTCAAATACTGTTGCTGCAGGATTGTTTTTATCTAAATGAATGCCTTTACTTACAATGCCTACAGCTGCAAGAAATAGTATATACCGCATAAAGGAAGAAATTAGAATTCCGGTTCCTGCACTTTTTGTAACAAATTGCATTTGAGAGGGACCAGCAATACCTGCGTCAATTAATCTATGTGCACCTGAAAAAGTGATATAGCCTCCAACTGTACCGCCAACAATTGTAACAATAGCGAGTAAAGAAATTTTTTCTGGAATAAATGTATGATGAACAGCAGCAAGGATAGGAGGGTGTGCTGCATAAACAATTATTAAAGTCAATCCTATTTTAATAACCCCTAAATATTTGGTGAGTAAGTCTAGCATCTTCCCAATTTCTTGAATCCAAAATATGCATATGGCAACTAATCCACTAATCATTGCCCCTTGGGCAAAAGGGATTCCAGTTAATATATTTAAGGCAAGACCACATCCAGCAATATTTCCAATATTAAATGCAAATCCACCTAAAATCACTAATGTTGATAGTAAGTGTCCTAATCCTGGTAAAAGTTGGTTGGCAATTTCCTGAGCACGCATTCCACTAAGTGTAATGCTACGCCAAATGTTTATTTGGGCTCCAAAATCTAATATAATAGACAATAAAATTACAAAACCAAAACTAGTAATGAGTTGTTCGGTATAAAATGAAGTTTGCGTTAAAAAACCAGGACCAATAGAAGAATTTGCCATTAAAAATGCAGCCCCTAAACTTAAACCAGATAGGGACCTTAAGGGTGAAGTTGAATGATTATGCGTGTGTTTTAATTTCAATATTATGGGATCTTAAGTGATTGTAAATTGTTTCAGCAAACTCAATTGCATTGGGGCCATCTCCGTGAATACATATAGTTTCTGCTTTTACTTGAATGGCATTGCCTTGTAATGAAATAACTTGATTTTCTTTTATCAGCTTTAAAACCTGAACGATAACTTCATTTGCATTTTGTATCATAGCATGCTCTAAATGCCTTGGTGTAAGCTGTCCATTATCTTGATAGGTCCTGTCTGCAAATGCTTCTCTTGCAAATGGTTGACCAATATTGATAGCTTCTTGAATTGTAAGGCTTCCACTCAATCCATAGATACAAACTAAAGGATTAATTGCATGTATGGTTTGAATAAATGTTTTACTAAGGGATGGGTCTTTTGCACAGTCATTATAAAGGGCGCCATGCAGCTTTACATGATGAATTTTTGCTCCCATTTCAAATGCAATTTTTTCAAATAAATAATATTGATCAGCAATGAGTTCTGCTAACTCTAGCACATTTAAGTATTGAGAAACTCGGCCAAAATGCTCTTTATCATCGTAACTTGGGTGAATACCAATGGCTACATTGTTTATTTGTGCTAATTCGATAGTTTTTTTTATGGTATCCTTGTTTCCAGCATGAAAACCGCAAGCAATATTTGCGCTACTAATAAATGGCATTAGGAAGGCTTCGTTGTGCAGTTCTTCCCCCATGTCGCAGTTAATATCAATACTTAAACTGTTCATAAATATTATGATATAGTTGATGAGCCATTCCCAAATTCGTTAAACTAAATTGGAATGGTTGCCCTGATTTCATTTGAGCAAACCTTGGTAAATCTACCAAAATAATTTGACCTAAATTGGCATAGCCACCAATGGTTTGGTGATCGGCCATTAAAACAATTAAGTTGCCATTAGGTAAGAGCTGCAAACTCCCTCTAGTTACTGCGCTTGACAAATATGCATTTGGATTGTTTAATGTCAATTTTGGGCCTGATAAATTAAAGCCCATTCTATTTGCTTGTGGTGAAATTGTAAAAGTATCATTTACAATACTCGATAACGAATGTTCATCTAAGTCCTTCCAAGCAGGACCAGGTAAGAAACGAATTGGGGCTTGATGGTCAAATACTTGAGCGTGTACTTTTTCAATCAAATCTTTTGTCAAAACCTGATTATGTCCTGACGGCAAATGAGATACTTTAAAATCTATTGCTTGCTCTTTTTCTAATATTTTTCCTGTATAGGAATTACTTTGGAGCCAAGCGGGCTCACTCAATAGTCCTTGAATGGCTAAATATGCCGTTCTGCCTTCAATGGGTTGAAGCATACTTAGTATATCGTTTTGTTTGACTTGAATGGGTGTATTGAGTTCAATACTTTTCTCATTAATTAACGGTACAAAATTGGCGCCTGTAATACAAATGGTATAATCTCTATCAAATAAAAATTGACTACTTGGAAAATGTAATTCAAAGATAGGCGCGTTCAAATCATTTTGTAAAATATAATTACCAAGCCACGCAGAAATAATATCCATGCATCCACTAGGTTGAATCCCTAGGTGCTGGTATCCATATCTTCCTCTATCTTGAATGGAATCGGACAGTCCTTTTTTTACAATTTTAATAGACATGTTTAGGATTTATATTCGTTTAATTTTTCAAATTCCTCTTTATTAATTGCATAAAATTGAATTTGATCACCTACTTTGAATTTTGCGAGTATTTGTGGATTAGGATCGAAAATTTTGAAAGGGGTTCTTCCAATAATCTGCCAACCTCCTGGACTATTACTTGGATAAATACCTGTTTGTACGCCAGCAATACCAACACTTCCAGCAGGTACGTTTACTCTAGGTTTTTCATGTCGAAGCATTTGAATACTATCGTCAACAATACCCATATAAGCAAATCCTGGCATGAATCCAATGCTATAAACATCATAATTTTTGGCAGTGTGTGTTTCAATGATTTCTGCTATTGAAATATTTTTTTGACTACTCATATTTTCAAGGTCTAATGCAAATTCAAGATCATAACAAACTGGAACTTTTATAATGCTTGATTTTTTATTTTCACTAAATGAATGACTTGTTTCAAGTGCACAAATCATTTGATTTGCAAAAGATTTTAGATACTCAATAGTGTTGTGTTGTTTAGGAAAAAAAGTATTTACATCATATACAATAGTGAGCGTATGATAGGAGGGAATACAATCTAAAATTCCGTCTATTTTTTTGTTTTGAATTAAATGATGTAGCGACATTATTTTACTAATAATTTGTTTATCTACTTTTGCTTCCAATGCAAATACAATTGCATGATCTCCTAAAGCATATATTTTCCAGTTACCTATTTGCGTATTCATTTATTCAATGTTTTTATTGCATTTTAAAAGATAGTAAACTTTTTGTCTACTAACATTCAGATTATGAACAAAATAGCTTTTTTGTATGTGTAAAAAATACACAACTACTAATATGCGTTTGTGTACAAATTACACATTAGTAAAAATGTTAATAAAATATTTACGCAAACGTTTGTCTTTGTTAAGAAACTGTTATATAATTGATATACGATTGTATCATTATTTTAAAATCAAACCCGAACACTATGCGAAAATTCCTACGTTTAATTACGGTTCCTTTGTTGTTATTGGGTCTTGTTGCGAATGCACAAACAAGAACCATCAAAGGACAAGTAGTTTCAGCGACAGACGGTAAAGCCGTTGCTGGTGCTACTATTTCAGTTAATGGATCAAAGGTCGCTGCTATTGCAAGCGAAGATGGTTCATTTGCTGTTAACGCTTCTGGAACAGTTACATTATCAGTTAAGTCAGTTGGCTTTTCTGGTAAATCAGTTTCAGTTCCTGCAAGCCAAAACACAATTAGAGTTGCTCTTACTGAAGAGTCTTCTCAATTGAATGAGATTGTTGTAACAGGTTACACAGCTCAAAAGAAAAAAGAAATCACTGGTGCGGTTTCTGTTGTGAGTGTAAAAGACATGAAGTCTGTTCCAACAGGTACTGCGGAGCAAATGCTTCAAGGTCAAGCATCTGGTGTATCTATTATTGGTTCTGGTAGTCCAGGTGAAGGAAGTAACGTATTTGTACGTGGTATTACTTCATTCGGTAACTCTACTCCTTTAGTAATCATTGACGGAGTTCAATCGGCTCCTGGTGATTTAGGCATGTTACGTGACTTATCTGCAAGTGATATTGAGTCAGTTCAAGTACTTAAAGATGGTCAAGCGGCTATCTACGGTGCGCGTGGATCTGCTGGTGTTATCATTGTTACAACTAAAAAAGGTAGAGGTAAAGCAAGTATCACTTACGAATCTTTCTATGGTATTCAAACTGTTAAACAAGGTAACGTTTGGAATAAGCTTGATCCTCAAGGTATGGCAGACTTATATTTCTTAGCTGCTAAGAACTCTGGTCAAGTTGATGCAAACGGTAATGTTGTATCTGGACAATATGGTACTGGTAAATCTCCTGTATTACCAAACTATCTTAAGTATGGTACAAAATCAGGTTACAACGGTGCTGTTGATTTAACTAAATACAATAACGACTATTCTAAAGGTGATATCTTTTTAATTGTTCCTGCTAATAAAACAGGTACTGACTGGTTCCATGAATTATTCAAGCCAGCACCTATGACTAGTCATACATTAACAGCTACAGGTGGTTCAGATAAATCATCTTACTTATTCTCATTAAACTATTTTGATCAAGAAGGTACTTTATTAAATACTTATTTGAAGCGTTATACAGCACGTATCAACACTACATTTAATGTAAAAAATAACATTCGCTTTGGTGAAAATTTATCAGTATTCTTTAAGGACAATCCAAGAATTGGAAATAACCAAGAAGGTAATGCTGTAAATAACACTGCATGGGAACAACCAATTATCCCTGTACATGATGCAGGCGGTGGATTTGGTGGTACTGCTGGTTCTGAGTTAGGTAACTCATCTAACCCTTATGCAAATCAAATGAGAGCTAAGGATAACAAAAATAATGACTGGCAAATCCAAGGTAATGTGTTTGCAGAAGTTGATTTTGCAAAGCATTTTATGGCTAGATCTACTTTTGGAGGACGTTTAGATAATTTTTATGGTTTCTACCATAATTACCGTTCTTACGAGAATGCTGAAAATGGTGCTTCTAATGGATATGGTGAGTACAGTGGTTTTAACCAAAACTATAACTTCACTAACACATTAAGCTACTCAAATATTTTTAAAGAAAATCATTCATTAAAATTAATGGCTGGTTATGAGGTATTAAGAGTAAACGGTCGCCAAGTAGGTGGTTCAAGAGTAAACTATTTCTCTGATAATCCTAACTACTTAAGTTTGAATACAGGTTCTCCAATTGGTCAATCTAACTATTCTAACTACTATAACCAAACAGGTAATTCTATCTTAGCTAAAATTGACTACGCATACAAAGACAAATATTTAATTGGATTAAATGGTCGTCGTGATGGTAGTTCTGTATTTGGTCCAGACAATCGTTATGGTAATTTCTGGTCAGCTTCTGCTGGTTGGGTAGTATCTCAAGAGGAATTCTTTAAGAGCATCAAGTTTATCAATTCATTAAAAATTCGTGGTAGCTATGGTATCTTAGGTTCTATCTCTAACGTAAGTGCATTAAACCAATACACATTATATGGTGGTAGTGGTGGATCTTCTTACTATGACTTAAATGGTACAAGTTCATCTACAGTTATGGGCTTTTATGCCACTAACTTAGGTAACACTAAAACTGGTTGGGAGAAGGATAAAATCTTAGACTTAGGTTTTGACGCGTCTGTGTTAAATAATAAGTTAGATATCACTTTTGATTGGTACAAGAAAAGTATCCAAGGTTTATTATTCCAAGACCAAGCACCTGCTGTTGTGGGTGTAGGTTCTCAATTACCTCAAGTTAATATTGGTGACTTACAAAATACAGGTATTGATTTAGGTATCACTTACCGTGGAAAAATTAATAACGATTTAAGCTATACAGTTGGTGCTAACATTGGTGCTTACAAAAGTTTAGTTGTTAATATTCCAGGTGCTGCAGGATTCTTTGAAGCGGCTGGTACACACAATACAGGTAATCAAGTAAGAGACGCTGTTGGTCATCCAGTAGGTGCTTTCTTCGGTTACAAAATTGCAGGTATCTACCAAAGTACTGCAGACGTTGCATCTTGGGCTAAAGAAACAGATGCTGCTCCAGGACGTTTCAAATATGTTGACGTAAATCACGATGGTGTAATTGATGATAAGGATAGAACTTTCTTTGGTGATCCTAATCCAGCATTTACAGCAGGTCTTAACTTAGGTATTACCTATAAGCAATTTGATATCTCTACAGTAATTTATGGTTCATTTGGAAACAATGTTTTGAATTACACTCGTTATTTCCAAGACTTCTATCCTCAGTTCCAAAATGCTAAGAGTATTCCATTGTTAACTCAATCATGGTTACCTACAAGAACAAATACAAAGTATCCAATTGTTGAGAACGGATCTTACTTTAGTACAAATGGCGTAATTAATGACTTTTACAATGAAGATGGTTCTTATGTAAGAGTTAAACAATTAAGTGTAGGTTATACAATTAGTCCAGCTGTCTTAAAAAGATATGGTATTGAGAAGGCACGTGTTTATTTACAAGGTGCTAACTTATTTACATTTACTAAATACTCTGGTTTAGATCCAGAAGTTGCTGGTAGCTCTGTATCTTTTGGAGTTGATTATGGTAACTATCCTCCTTCTAAGACTTTCAACGTGGGAGTTAGCCTTACTTTTTAATTAAATAAATAGAAAATTAATTACATTATGAAAAAATATAACTTAAAACATATAATGCCAGCGGTGCTTTCTTTACTGGTAGTTTTATATGCTTGCGATAAATCTTACTTGGAAGTACCAGCTTCTGGTGCTTTAAGTCAGGATGTATTGGCAAATAAAGTAGGTGTGGAAGCACTATTAGTAGGAGCCTATTCTTTGTTGGATGGTGAGGGTAGTAGCGCAGGTACTGGTAACGGTCCTTGGGCAACATCATCAAGTAACTGGGTATATGAATCAGTTGCGGGTGGTGATGCGCACAAAGGTTCTGATCCAGGTGACCAAAACTTAATCACTCCCATTGAACAATGGAATGCAACACCAGCAAATAGTTATTTAGACCAAATCTGGCAACAACGTTATGATGGCGTTCAACGTTCAAACGAAGCTTTAAGAGTTTTGAAATTAGCAAAAGATGTAACTGCTGCTGATGTAACTCGTATTACTGCAGAAGCAAGATTTTTACGTGGACATTATCATTTTGACTTAGCTAAAATCTTCAATAACATTCCTTTTATTGATGAAACAATTACGTATGCTGCTGGTAATTTCTTAGTAGCTAACGGTCCAGCTTTAGCTAAAATTGAAGCTGATTTTGCGTACGCTTATGCAAACTTACCTGAGACAATGTCTGGAGTAGGTCGTGCAAATAAGTGGGCTGCTGCAGCTTACTTGGCTAAAGTGTATATGTTCGAAAAGAAATTTGCTGAAGCAAGAGCATTGTATACAACAATCATTGCTAATGGTAAAACTTCTTTAGGTGTTAAATATGCATTGACTCCTCATTTTAATGATGCATTTAACCCTGCTAAGAAAAATAATTCTGAACATGTGTTCTCTGTTCAAATGACCGTTAATGATGGTACTGGAGCTGCTAACGCAAACTCTGGAGATGCGTTAAACTTCCCTTATGGTGGAAACACAGGATGTTGCGGATTCTTTCAACCTTCATTTAGCTTAGCAAATTCATTTAAAGTTGATGCGAATGGTTTACCATTCTTAGATGAGTCTTACAATAATGTTCCGTTGGTATCTGATATGGGTATAGCTGCTGATAAGCCATTTACTCCAGACTCAACAACTCCAATGGATCCACGTGTTGACTGGACTGTTGGTCGTCGTGGTGTGCCTTACTTAGACTGGGGTTTAATGCCTGGTTCTACATGGGTACGTAACCAAGCTGCAGCTGGTCCTTATGAGCCAATTAAGCATGTATTTTATGCTTCTCAAATTGGTACATTTACCGATGGTTCTTCTTGGACAAACGGTTTCACTGCGGTTAACTATCCTTTAATTCGTTTTGCAGATGTTTTATTAATGGCTGCAGAGGCAGAAGTTCAAGGTGGTGGTACATTAGCACAAGCAATGACATATGTAAACATGGTACGTTCTCGTGCTGCTGATCCAACTGGATTTGTAGGTTTAGCGACTGGTAAGGTTGCTTCTCCAACAAACTACAAGATTGGATTATATACTTCATTTGCTGATGCAACATATGCTATGAAAGCAATCCGCTTTGAGCGTAAAGTTGAGTTAGCAATGGAAGGACACCGTTTCTCTGACTTAGTACGTTGGGGTACTGCTAAAACTGAATTAGATGCTTATGCAGCGAGTGAAGCTAAACAAGGGTACTTGTCAATGACAGGTGTTAAATTTACTACTGGTAAATCAGAATACTTGCCAATTCCTCAAGCACAGATTGACAAATCTGTACAAGCTGGTAAATCAGTATTAACTCAAAATCCTGGTTACTAATTTGAACTAAATTTCAATTAGCAATAGAGAAAGGGCCCCGAATTTCGGGGCCCTTTTTTATGCGTATTTATAAAAATTTACATACCCTTAAAAAATAGCTAGAATGATTTTTAGGCCCGAGGTTTCGGGCCTTTTTTTTGCTATCTTTAATACACTTATTTACGATTGTATTAAAACGATTTTCATGCGTCGCATTGCTTTTATATTGCCCCTCTTCATCATATTTGGATTATCGTGTAATTTTAAAAAACCATTATTTGAAAAATTAAGTGCATCACAAACAGGTATTCAATTTGTGAATGAAATTAAAGAGAGTGATTCCTTAAATGTACTAGATGTTTCAAACGTGTACAATGGTGGAGGAGTGGGTATAGGCGATTTTAATGCTGATGGGTTACCTGATATTTATTTTACAGGGAATAAAGTACCCAATAAATTATACCTCAATACGGGCCACTTTAAATTCAATGATATTACTAATTCGTCTGGTGTGGATGGAGGAGGTAAATGGTGTAGAGGAGTCTCGGTGGTGGATATCAATAATGACGGGAAATTAGATATGTATATTAGTGCAACTTTGTCGGTTGATACCAATCAACGAAAAAATATTTTATATATCAATCAAGGTAATAATAAAGAGGGCATTCCAGTCTTCAAAGATATGGCTGCAGAATATGGTTTGGCAGACACTACGTTCTCAACTATGGCCAATTTTTTTGATTATGATAACGATGGTGATTTGGATATGTTCTTAGTTGTAAATGAAATTAAGGATCCACATGTTCCCAATGTGTATCATCCTAAAAATCAATTACCAGAATTGTATAGCAGCTGCAAATTGTATAAAAATAATTGGGATCCCATTTTAAAACATCCTGTGTTTACAGATGTATCAGCACAGGCAGGAATTGTGAAAGAAGGGTATGGACATAGTGTAGTTGTCACGGATATTAATAATGATGGCTGGAAGGATATTTATGTTACAAATGATTATTTGCCTAACGATTATCTATATATTAATAATCATGATGGAACATTCACTGATCATTTAAGTGATTATTTTAAACATACATCAGTCAACTCTATGGGGACGGATGTTGCTGATGTGAATAATGATGGATTGATGGATTTCATCACATTGGATATGAATCCACGTGATAATTATCGTAAGAAAATGATGATGAATCCTAATAGTTATCAAACTTTTCAGAATAATGATTTGTATGGATACAATTATCAGTATGTAAGAAACACTTTGCAAATTAACCAGGGCCGCAGGGTGAATCAAAACGATTCATTAGGTTTTCCTATTTTTAGTGAGGTTTCATTTTTAGCGGGTGTGGCTGAAACGGATTGGAGCTGGACACCATTGTTGGCGGATTTTGACAACGATGGAAATAGAGATTTATTTGTTACTAATGGATTTCCAAAGGATGTGACGGATCATGATTTTATTATGTACCGTAATAAAGCGTATAGTTTTGTAGCAAAAAATCAATTACTAAAAGAGATTCCTGAGGTTAAAATTCATAATTATATATTTAAAAACAACGGAGGTTTGAATTTTTCTGATGCAACTATTGACTGGGGCTTTACCATTCCTAGTTTTTCCAATGGTGCTGTATATGCAGATTTAGACAATGATGGAGACTTGGATTTAGTCATCAACAATATTAATGATGAGGCTAGTGTGTATGAAAATAAGGAAAGACAACTGCAACCCCAGCAAAGTAATTATGTAGATATTGTGTTAAAGGGAGATATTCAAAATATAAATGGAATTGGAGCCATTGTCAATATTTATTATGATCATGGCAAGAAACAAATTGGCGAGCAAAGTCCTTATAGAGGCTATCTGTCAACTATTCAAAATAAACTACATTTTGGATTGGGTAATGTACTCATGGTAGACTCTATAAAAGTGATATGGCCCAACCAAAAATCAACAGTTCAAAAAAATATTAAAACCAATCAAGTTTTAGTTGTTGATATAAAACAAGCAAATGCACAATATGTTACACCAAACAATGTTCTTGCATCCAACTCTTTATTTAAAGAAATAACTAGAACTGTTGGTGTAAATTATGTACATACCCAAAATGATTATGTAGATTTTAATATTCAAAAGCTATTGCCACATAAGTTCTCAGAGTATGGCCCTGCATTGGCTGTAGGGGATGTAGATGGCAATGGATTAGATGATATAATTGTAGGCGGTGCCAATAATAGTGCCCAAATTTTGTTTCAACAAAGTAACGGCCAGTTTATACAGAAGCCATTAATGCCTAATTTAGGCCTCAATGGAAAGTCTAGTATAGATGAAGGGGTTTTACTAATTGATGTTGATGGAGACAAGGATTTAGACTTGTTAATAGTTAGCGGAGGTTATGAAAGTGCAAGTGGCTCAACCAATTATGCAGATCAACTCTATTTAAATGATGGGAAGGGAAATTTTAAAACTTATGAAAATGGGTTGCCTATAAATCTTACGAGTAAACTTTGTATTAAAGCAATAGATTATGACAAGGATGGTGATTTAGATTTATTTATTGGTGGAAGAGTTGATCCTTCAAATTATCCAAAGGCAGTATCCAGTTTTATATACCGTAATGATTCTAAGGATGGGATTATAAAATACACCGATGTAACGAACTCTATTGCGAAGGATTTAAATAATATAGGTTTAGTATCTGATGCTTTATTTACCGACTTTGATAACGATGGTTGGGTTGATTTAATTTTAACTGGAGAATGGATGTCGTTACGTTTTTTAAAGAATGATAAGGGTGTATTTAAAGATATCTCAATAGCAAGTGGAGTGAATAATAAAATAGGTTGGTGGAATAGCATAGTTGCTGGAGACTTTGATAATGATGGTGATATGGATTATATATTAGGAAATTTAGGGTATAATTCATTTTATAAGGCTTCGGATAAATTTCCAGTAATGGTTTATGCAAAAGACTTTGACAAGAATGGGAGTTATGATGCTTTTCCTGCCCTTTATTTACCAACTAGTCATACTGACACTTCTCGTAAATTATATCCAGCGCAAACCAGAGAAGATATTGTCAAACAAATGATTGGTATGCGTGCAAAATATCAGAACTATAAAAGCTTCGCAGCTGCAACGATTGATGATTTATTTACGCCAGAACAAATGAAAGGCGCATTAAAATTAAGTGCAAATTATTTTGCATCAAGCTATCTTAAAAATATGGGTAATGGTAAATTTGAAATAATTCCTTTGCCTACACTAGCTCAAGTGTCTGTTTTGAATGGAATGGAAGTAGGGGATTTTGATAATGATGGAAATTTAGATGTCTTGATAAACGGTAATGATTTTGGTACGGAGGTTTCGGTTGGGCGATATGACGCATTGAATGGTCTAGTTATGAAAGGGGATGGAAAAGGTGGATTTAATCCTTTGAGTATTGAACAAAGTGGCATCTTTATTCCTGGCAATGGTAAGGCCTTGGTAAAATTAGCCAATGCGCAGGGTAGCTTATTAATAGCGGCCTCACAAAATAAAGGTCCACTTAAAATATACCAATCTAAAATAAAATCAACAATAGTTGCTGCATTACCCAATGAGGTTAGTGCGTTGATTGAATATAAAAATGGGAAAACGCGTAAACAAGAATTTTATTTTGGAAGTTCATTCTTGTCTCAGTCAGGCAGGTTTGTAGAAAAAAATGAAAAAGTTAAATCAATAATATTTAGTGATGCAAAAGGTTCCAAAAGAATCGTTTTGTAAATAGTAAACAATAAAGTATGAAAATTAAGTTAGTCATTATTAGTACAGTATTATTTGTTTCAGTTTTTTTTGCTGCTTGCACTCAAAAAAAACAAGAAGCATTCAATCCAGTAGATGTGTTAATACACAATGAGGATCAATTAACGCAAGTAATTATTTATGATGTATTTACTCCTCCTGTAGCAAGTCGTATTTATGTATATTCATCAATTGCAGCCTATGAAGCAATTAGACATAGTAAAAAAGATGCTCCTTCCATAGCTGAAAAATTAAATGGGTTTGGAAAAATGCCCATGCCAGATGCAAGTAAAAAATATGATTATACATTGGCTGCAACCGAAGCTTTTTTTAAAGTGGCAAGAAGTGTAAAGGTTTTTAGCGTTGATTCTTTAAACGAGTATGAAAAAGCCACCTATGGCAATTATAAGTCTAATTTAGATGAGGCAACATATAATGCATCTATATCCTTTGGAGACACAATTGCGGCAGTGGTTTTAAAGAGAGCTAAAAATGACGGGTATTTTAAATCACGTGGAAAAGCTAAATACTTAGGAAGTAATGAACCTGGAAAATGGAGACCCACGCCTCCCGATTATGCAGATGGTGTTGAATGGTGTTGGAATACTATGCAGCCAATGGTTTTGGACTCGGCTTCACAATTCAAGCCTGCATTGCCTCCCAAATATGATACTAAACCAGGTACTCCTTTTTATAATTTAGTGAAAGAGGTTTATGATATAAGCAAATCATTAACACCAGCGCAAAAAGAAATAGCCAAGTACTGGGACGATAATCCATTTGTTGTTGAACATAGTGGTCATATGATGTTTGGTAATAAAAAAATTACACCAGGTGGTCACTGGATGGGCATTGCTGCACAAATAATAAAACAAGAAAAAGCAGATCCTGTAAAAGCTGCTCAAACATTCGCATTAACATCCATCGCTCTTTATGATGGATTTATCTCATGTTGGGATGAGAAATATCGTAGTAGTTATGTGCGACCAGTAACTGTCATTAAGGACCATATTGATAAGGATTGGATGCCCTTTTTACAAACTCCTCCATTTCCAGAATATACAAGTGGTCATAGCACAATAACTGCGTCAGCTGCGACTGTATTAACCAAACTTTATCGCGATAATTTAGCCTTCGAAGATTCCAGTGATTATCAATATATTGGTATGAAAAGAAAATTCAATTCCTTACATGAAGCAGCTGCTGAATGTTCTATAAGTAGGGTGTATGGCGGCATTCATTATATGATTAGTGTAAATACTGGTGCAGATATGGGTAAGCAAGTAGGAGGATTGGTTGTAAAAAAGCTTATAAATTAAATTGATCCATGGATGCTTCCAATTTCTATACCAATGAGACAATTGCCATCAAGCACTATCATGCCATTGTAGTAGGCTCAGGTATTAGCGGTGGCTGGGCTGCCAAAGAATTATGTGAGAAAGGTTTAAAAACATTGGTCATAGAACGAGGCCGTAAAGTGGAACACAATAAAGATTATCCTACTGCTCATTTAGCACCATGGGAATTGAAACACAGAGGGCAAATTACCGCCAATTTTAAAAAACAAAATCCACTCATTACTAAGTCGGCAGGATTTGGGGAAGACAATGCTCATTTTTTTATTGAAGATGCCACACAGCCCTACATCCAAGAAAAGCCATTTGATTGGATTAGAGGGTATCAAGTAGGAGGTAAGTCTATTATTTGGGGAAGAGCATGTCAAAGATGGAGTGACCACGAATTTAGCGCGCCTGCAAAATTTGGCTATGGATTAGATTGGCCTATTAGATATAAGGACGTGGAAGATTGGTACACACATGTAGAAAAATTTATTGGAGTATGCGGAAATGCAGATGGAATAGAAGCCATGCCAGATGGACATTTTATGAGACCATTTGATTTGACCGTTGTTGAACAACATGTAAAAGAGGTCATTGCCAAACAATATGGAAGGCATTTAGTACATGCAAGATGGGCGCATCTTACCGATCCTCAACCTATCCATTTGGAACAAGGACGAGGGCAATGTCAGGCAAGAAATTTATGCATGAGGGGCTGTCCTTTTGGAGGATATTTTAGTTCAGTTGCTGCTACCTTGCCTTGGGCGGCAAAGACGGGAAACTTGTCTGTATTGACCGATGCCGTGGTACACTCCATAATTTATGATGAGACCCAACAAAAAGCAATAGGCGTAAAAGTAATTGATGCGCATAATAAAAAAACATATGAATATTATGCTGATATTATTTTTATGAACGCATCTGCATTAAATACGAATTTGATTTTATTAAACTCTACCTCTAAAAGATTTCCCAACGGGTTAGGGAATGATACTGGTTTGTTAGGAAAATATATTTGCCATCATAACTATAGAGCGAGTGTATGGGGTAAAATTGATGGCTTTGAAGATGCATATGTTTTTGGTAGAAATCCAACTGATTCTATCATTGCTAATTATAGAAATTTAGGAAAACAAGAAACCGATTTTAAAGGAGGGTATACCACGTTTATGGGTGCTTATCGTCAACGATTAGATGAAAGTGTAACAACTTCAACAGTTGGTGTTGACTTTAAAGAAGCCTTGCAGGAGCCAGGCCATTGGCATGTTTACGCCTACCTACAAGGGGAGACAATTCCCAAAAAAGAAAATCACGTAAGATTGAGCAAAGATAAAAAAGATCCATATGGCTTACCATTATTAATTACATCTGTAGGGTATGATGAAAATGATGATAAATTAACGCAGGATTTTTTAACAGAGACTACCAAAATGCTTACCAGTGCAGGGGTATATGATATTGGATCAATAGATAATCATCAAGCGCCAGGCTTAGATATTCATGAAATGGGTGGGTGCAGGATGGGTAAGGATCCCGCTTTATCTATCTTAAATGAACACAATCAAATGCATTTATGTAAGAACGTATTTGTAACTGATGGCGCTTGTATGACAAGTACTGGTAATCAAAGTCCATCTATATTATATATGGCTTTAACTGCAAGAGCAGTTGATTATGCAGTTAAAACAATTGAAATAAAAAATTTGTAAAATGAAAAAAATAGTATTTGTAGGGGTACTGGTGTTGATGGTCAATATTGTAAAATCACAGATACTACAAAGTGTAACAACTGCCAATCAAAAGCAGTTGTTACATGAAACTAAAATTGTATGGAATACTTCTAAGGTTCACAATACAAGTGCCATTAAAATAACTGTGGATACATCAAAGCATTTTCAGAAAATGGAAGGATTTGGTTATGCATTAACAGGTGGTTCGGCGCAATTAATACATGGATTGCCTGGAGTAAAAAGAACTGCTTTTTTGAAAGAAGTGTTTAGTAATAAAGGTATTGGAGTAAGTTATATACGCATTAGTATGGGTGCTTCCGATTTAGACGCATCCGTTTTTAGTTATGATGATTTGCCAGCTGGGCAAACTGATACTTCATTGAAATATTTTAGTTTAGCATTGGATACAGTACATCTTATTCCTATTATAAAAGAAGCTATGGGTGTAAATCCAAAGTTAAAAGTGATGGCATCGCCTTGGAGTCCTCCAGTATGGATGAAGTCCAATGGAGCGAGTATGGGCGGGCATTTATTAAAACAATATTATGGGACCTATGCAAAGTATTTTGTGAAGTATATACAAGCTATGTGCAATAAGGGGATTACAATTAATGCTGTAACCATTCAAAATGAGCCAGAGCATGGTGGGAATAACCCAAGTATGTTAATGGATGCGCAGGAGCAAACTGAGTTTATAAGGGATTATTTAGGCCCTCAGTTTAAAGCTGCGCATATACATACTGAAATTGTAATATGGGATCATAATGCTGATCATCCAAATTATCCTATACAAGTATTAAATGATAAGAAAGCAAAACAATATATTAGTGCATCTGCTTTTCATATGTATTTGGGAAATGAAACGGCTTTGTCACAAGTGCATGCACAACACCCAGATAAAAAATTATATTTTACAGAACAGTGGACAGGTGCAAAAGGTAATTTTGATGGCGATTTAATGTGGCATTTAGAACATATTGTTTTAGGTACTATTCAAAATGGGAGTTCATTAGTATTAGAGTGGAACTTAGCTGCAGATGCCAATTATGCGCCGCATACGCCGGGAGGTTGTACAGAGTGTAAAGGGGCATTTACAATTGAAAAAGGTGATTACCAAAAGAATGTAAGCTATTATATTGTTGGTCAAATTGCGAAATACGTTGGCCCAGGTGCAATAAGAACAAGTGCTGAAGCCAATAGCAATGATCTTAGTGTAATAAGTTTTAATTTAGCGAATGGTAAAAAGGCATTAATTGTATTGAACAAGGGTAATGAACAATCCATAGAAGTAAATCAACAAAATAAAATATTCAATACTAGTTTGCCGGCACAATCGGTGGCAAGTTTTGTATGGTAGTAAAATAAATGTGTATTTGAATTGATGATTTGATAATAATAAAGAAAAAAATAAAAATGAGTAATATGAAAAAAACGGTCTTATCCATTGCAAGTGTATGCTTAACGATGTTTGTTTTTGGACAATCAGCAAAGGAGATTAAAATGCACCAATTTGTAAATGGGTTGCTAACTAAAATGACTTTGGAAGAAAAGCTAGGTCAGTTAAATTTACCTGCATCAAGTGATTTTGTCACAGGCGCGGTGAGTAGTTCTGATATTGCCCAAAAAGTAAAAGAGGGTAAAGTGGGTGGCGTATTTAATATCAGATCTGTTACCAAAATTAAAGAGCTACAACAGTTTGCAGTAAATAATACGAGACTGCATATTCCATTGTTATTTGGTATGGATGTAATTCACGGCTATCGTACTATATTCCCAATACCATTAGGCATGTCTGCTACTTGGGATATGCAATTGATTGAACGTTCTGCAAGAATTGCAGCGAGTGAAGCAAGTGCGGATGGGATTCAATGGACATTTTCTCCAATGGTAGATCTAACAAGAGATCCTAGATGGGGAAGAGTTTCAGAAGGAAATGGTGAAGATGCTTTTTTAAGTTCAGCCATCGCAAAAGCCATGGTGCATGGATATCAGGGAGATGATTTAGGAGCGCCGAATACAATTTTATCTTGTGTAAAGCATTATGCATTGTATGGAGCTGCTGAGGGTGGAAGAGATTATAATACAACTGATATGAGTCGTGTAAGAATGTACAATGAATACTTTCCGCCCTATAAAGCGGCAGTGGACGCAGGTGTTGCTTCGGTGATGGTATCCTTTAATGAAGTGGATGGGGTGCCTGCATCGGGTAATAAATGGCTGGTAGATGAGGTATTAAGAAAGCAATGGAAATTTGGTGGATTTGTAGTGTCAGACTATACAGGCATTCCAGAAATGACAGCGCATGGGATGGGTGATTATCAAACTGTAAATGCATTGGCAATGAATGCTGGTGTGGATATGGATATGGTTGGAGAAGGTTTTTTGAATACCATGAAAAAATCTATACAGGAAGGCAAAGTGAATTTAGCACAAATCAATAAAGCATGTGAGCGTATCTTAATTGCAAAATACGAATTGGGATTATTTGATGATCCATATCGTTATTGTAACGAAGCAAGATCGGCAACCGAAGTATTCACAGCAGCCAATAGAGCTGAAGCAAGAAAAATTGCGGCACAAAGTTTTGTGTTGTTAAAAAACAATAATGTTTTACCCATTGCATTAGGAAAAACAATTGCGTTGGTAGGACCATTAGCAAATGCAAAAGAAAATATGACAGGTACTTGGAGCGTAGGTGCCGATAATACGAAATCAGTTACACTATTAAAAGGATTGACGGATGCAGTAGGTGCAAATGGTAAAGTAGTATATGCATTAGGTGCTAATTTAGAAGCCGATGCCGAAATGCAAAATCGTCAAACGCTATTTGGGAAAGATATTGCGCGTGATAACCGAACAGCAGACGAATTAATTAAAGAAGCATTAGCGGTGAGTGCCAATGCCGATGTAATTGTAGCTGCCATTGGTGAAGGTGCAGAGAGTAGCGGTGAAAGTGCATCAAAATCCAATATTGATATTCCAGAAGCACAAAAGCGTTTATTAAAAGCACTGGTTGCAACAGGTAAACCTGTTGCATTAGTTTTGTTTAATGGCCGTCCTTTAACTTTGAATTGGGAGGCCGAAAATGTGCCAGCTATTTTAGATGTTTGGTTTGCAGGATCAGAAGCAGGGGATGCGATTGCAGATGCATTATTGGGCAAAGTAAATCCTTCTGGTAAATTAAGTATGAGTTTCCCTCAAAGTGTAGGACAGATTCCATTGTATTATAATCATAAAAATACAGGTCGTCCTTTAACTGGGAAATGGTTTTCTAAATTCCAATCTAATTATATAGATGTAAGTAATGAGCCATTGTATCCATTTGGTTATGGATTAAGTTATACCCAATTTGAATATGGTGATATTCAATTGTCTGCAAATGAATTAAAGGGGAATCAAAAATTGACGGTATCTGTGAATGTAAAAAATACAGGAGCAGTTTCAGGGAAGGAAGTTGTACAATTGTATATTAGAGATATAGTTGGAAGTATTACAAGACCAGTGCAAGAGTTGAAAGGATTTAATAAGATTGAATTGGCTCCTGGTGAAAGTAAAAAAGTAAGTTTTGAAATTACACCTGAATTATTAAAATTCTATAACAGTGATTTGAAATATGATTGGGAAGCGGGTGATTTTCAAATTATGGTAGGCCCTAATTCCAAGGATGTAAAATCAGTAAAAATAAACTGGACGAAGTAGGGTTGTCCCTACCAGCTACCCAAAAATATCGTAGATATTTTCAAATCATTAGATAAAAATGGAAGTTGGTAATAAATTCTACGAATTTACCAACTTCCATACAAGCCCTCTTTCAGTGCCTTTTGATATTTCTTATCATTAAAAGTGTACAGGAAGGGGGCTTTGTGTGCACCGCCTTTTCTAGTCTCACTCAATTTGTTTAATATGCCAAATCCAATCATTTTGCGTTGAAAATTACGTCTATCTAATTTTCTATCTAAAATAGTTTCGTAAAGTTTTTGTAATTCCGGCATAGTAAATTTCTTGGGAAGCAAATTACGTCCAATAGGTAAGTAGGCAAGTTGTGTCCTAAGTGCTTCTAGTGCTTTTAAAATGATAGCTTCATGGTCCATCATTAAGTTGCTTAACTTCTTAATATCAATCCATTCAGCGCCTTCATTAGAGATGGCATCTTCTAAATTGACTTCAGTAAAATCTATCAATGCATAAAATCCAACTGTAATGAATCTTTGCAAAAGCCAATTGTCTTTGGGTATTTTAACGCCGAATTCTAGATACCTATTTTGATGAATGGTAGTATCTGAACGATTCGGGTCACCAAATGCATTGAATTGCTGTAAAAAGATATTGTCAACTCCGGTACGTTCTTGCAATACACGGTAAGCTGCTTGGTCAATAGTTTCGTCTTTGTAAATAAAGCCACCAGGCAAAGCCCATTTATTGGACTGCTTTACTTTTAACAAGAGTACTTTCAATACACTCTCATGAAAGCCAAAAATGGTGCAATCTACTGAAATGCCAGGTTGAAAAATTTTATCTCCTTTCTCTAAAATAGCCTTAAGATTTGAGGGTATGGATACCTTTTTTGCCATAGTTAATAAAGATAAAAATATTTGTGTAACTCCCCTAAAATTTTTATATTGTGTCATATCAACGCAATGATTGCTTTAATTCAACACTAAGAATGTCATTATGAATTCAAGAAGAAAATTTCTACAGCAAGCGGCTGCGCTTTCAATGGGTGCTGCTTTATTAAGTAAGTCAAGTTGGGCTGAAAGTTTTTTAGCTACACCAAAATTACCGGCTCCAGGTATTCAATTATTTACGCTCTTTAATGAGATGGATATGGATACGGTAGGGACTTTAAAAAAAGTTGCAGCAGCAGGATATAAAAATATTGAATCAGCCTTTAGTAAGCAAGGTGGATTTTATGGGAAGCAACCCAAGGAATTTAAAGCATTATTACATGATATGGGAATGGAATGGAGATCACACCATGTAATAGGCACTCCTTTCAAAATGCCGCCAAATGCCAAATTGCCAAACGGCCCAGACGGCCAGCCCATTAAGATCCCTGTAATGAAAAACCTACAGGACAATAGCCAAGAATTGATTGATCAAGTGGCTGAAGCGGGTATTCCCTATATTGTTTGTGCAAATATTAATATTGAAACTGGCGATAATATTAAAAGCTCGGCCGAGACATTGCACCGAGCAGGTGAACAAGCCAAAAAAGCGGGGATTCAATTGGCTTATCATAACCATGCTACTGAATTTGATAAAACTGATGGTATTGTTTCATATGATTATTTTACAACACAAATTTCTGCAGATCTTTTAAAGTTAGAATTGGATTTAGGATGGGTGTTTAAAGCAGGAAGGAATCCAGTAGAAATCTTTAAGCATAACAAAGGCCGTTTCCCATTATTGCATGTGAAAGACATGACGGCAGCAGGGGAGATTGTTCCTTTTGGCGAAGGGATATATGATTTTAAAGAAACCTTTAAGCATGTAGATATTGCAGGAATGCAATACTTTTTCTTAGAGCAGGATTTTCCAAAAAAGCCATTTGAGAATATTGTAACCTCAGTACAAAATTTTAATAAATTTAAGAAGACATTGTAGCCTCTAACTAAAAAGCCCTTAAATTTCATAAGGGCTAATTAGTTTAATTAATAATCTGTTCCGTTATCTTGCCAGTAGTTTTGTGCTTTAAGATTAATTTTTTTGCACCATAATGCGTCATTTCTTCTTTTACTAAATAATGCTCCGCATCATATTCTACTAAATGACTTTCTTTTGTCAAGCCTACTTGTCCTCTCCATATATCTAATTTAACAGGCTCCCATAATTTTGATTTTGCAGAACGATAAGCTGCATCCAAAATACAGTTTACTACATAGCCATCATAGAATGTTTCTTTTGGGGCTGCTCCTTTTTCCATGGAATTAAACATATCCATAAACATATGGTTATAGCCCAACTCGTTTAATTCATCGCCCACCGGGAATAACCAGCCACGATCACTTTCTGCTTTCTCTGCGATATAGTCTCCTCCTTTACCCGTAGTAAACATTTCAAAGCCAGTACGTAAAAAACTATTAATCCAAATGGTGCCTTCGGTGCCCATTACTTCATCTCTTAAATCCAGGCCTCCTCTAAATGTCCAGCTTACTTCAAACTGACCAATTGCGCCGTTTTCATATTTCACCAAACCAATGGCATGGTCTTCTGCATCAATGGGTTTTACTTGCGTATCTGCCCAACACATTACTTCAACAGGTTTGATATCTTTTCCAATATAACTACGTGCAATTTCTACGCAATGACATCCTAAATCTAAAATACATCCTCCACCTGCTTGGTTAATATCCCAAAACCATTCGCTATGCGGGCCAGGGTGAGTCTCGCGTGACTTAGCCCATAACACACGTCCTAATGCACCTTCTTTAACGCTTTGGTTAGCTTTAATAAACTTAGGGGTGTACACTAAGTCTTCTAGGTAACCGTTAAAAATACCAGCTTCTTCTACAGCAATAAGCATGCGTTTTGCTTCCTCTCCATTACGTCCTAATGGTTTAGTAGTCATCACTGCTTTTTTGTGTTTGCAGCATAACATTACCGCAGCTTCGTGTACATGATTAGGAAGTGAAATACAAACCACATCCACATCGGGATGCGCAATTGCAGCCTCCATATCGGTGGTCCAATGCGCACAATTATAATCTTCTGCAAATTTTACGGCCGACTCTTCACGTCGTGCATAAATACTTACTACTTTATCTTTACTTCTATATCCTTGCAAGGCATCGGCATAAAAACGGCCAATGAATCCTGCTCCTAACATGGCAATACGCATTTGAATAAAAATTAAAAAATGAATAAATAAAAAAGCCTACCCCAAAGGATAGGCTTTGAATAATATTATTTAAGCTGCAGGTATATCTTTAACATCAGATGCTAGCGCATCTTCTTCTTTAAATCCTATAATAAAAGCAATTAACACTGCGCCAGCAATTGCGGCAGGGGTTAACCATATATTGGTCCAAGCATGTCCAGTTGCAGTTTTATGTTGATCCACAACAAAACCACTATACCAAGTACCAATAAACATACCTACGCCATAAGTGGCGAAAGTAAATAAACCCTGTGCAGCATTTTTAATGGATTCTCCTGCTTTTTTCTCTGTGTACATATAGCCTGTAACAAAGAAGAAGTCATAACAAACACCATGTAAAATTATACCAGCGTATAGCATCCAGCTTGCATCCATAGTGCCGTATGCAAAACATACATAACGCAATACCCATGCACTCATTCCTAAAATCAACATTTTCTTAACGCCAATTTTATTAAACATGAATGGGATGGCTAAAATAAATAAAGCCTCAGACATTTGTCCCATGGTCATTTTACCTGCTGCGTTTTCTAAACCAACTTCATTTAAGAAAGGATTTGCAAAACCGTAGTAGAAAGAAAGTGGGATACAAATTAAAATTGCTGCGCCAAAAAATATTAAATAAGATTTTTCTTTTAACAATACAAATGCGTCTTTACCTAATATACTTGCAGCGGAAGTTTGTGTTCCAGCGCCTTTTGGAGGAGTGTTTGGTAAGATAAAACTAATAATGCCTAATACTGCCGAAATAGCTGCAGCAACATGGAATGTGCCAGCTGTTTTTTCGATACCTAATTTTGCAATAATTAATCCTGCAACAATCCATCCTAAGGTTCCAAATACACGAATCCAAGGGAATTGTTTTCCTGGATCGGTCATTTGAGCAAAAGCAACACTATTACTTAATGCAATGGTTGGCATGTATAATAAAGAGTAAACTAAAATTACCCAGTAAAAACTACTATTGTCAACCTTGGTTGCATAGAATAATAAGGCAGCGCCTACTAAATGCAACACACCCATAATTTTTTGTGCTGCGAAGAATTTGTCTGCAATCATGCCCACAAAGAAAGGAGAGATAATAGTTGCAATGGCACCAGCGCTATAAGCTGCACCAATATCAACGCCCGAAGATTTTAGGACTTCACCCATATAGGTTCCCATGGTAACATACCAAGCGCCCCAAATATAATATTGTAGGAACATCATGGCAGATAATAAAATACCTGTTTTTAATTTCATAGTGTGTGTTTTGTTTTTAAGTAATCGTTAGCGTAATCGTTAAATGGTTTAAGCGCATTCAATATACTAATAAATCCTAAAAATGATGCCTAAACAGGTTCCTTTTTTCCAGTCAATGTGTTGAATGGACACAAATAAAAAGCCCCATTCTGAATTGGAAGAATGGGGCCGTAAATATGGGATTATAAAATGCTAGCTTACCAAATTAGGAAGCTTCAAGGGCTTGTAAAATATCCGCTAGTATATCCTCCTTGTGCTCAAGGCCCACCGAAATACGAATAAGTCCTGGCGTAATGCTCACTGCTTGTCTTTCGGCCTCGGATAATTTAGCATGCGTAGTGCTAGCAGGGTGGGACGCAATACTGCGGGTGTCGCCCAGGTTAGCAGTCATAGAAAGCATTTTTAAACTATTTAAAAATTGTCTTCCCGATTCAACACCCCCTTTTAATTCAAAACATACAATGCCACCTCCATTTTTCATTTGTTTGATGGCAATGGCATGTTGAGGGTGAGAGGCTAAAAATGGATATTTTACAAAATTAATTTTAGCATGTCCTTGTAGCTTTTCAGCAATGTATAATGCATTACTGCTGTGACGATCCATTCTTACTTCCAAGGTTTCCAAACTCTTACTTAATACCCATGCATTAAATGGAGAAAGAGAGGGGCCTGTGCTTCTACAAAATAAATATATATCATGAATCAAATCCTTGCGTCCAACAACAGCACCGCCTAAAACACGACCCTGTCCATCCATCCATTTAGTTGCAGAATGCACTACTAAGTCGGCTCCTAGGTCAATAGGTGTTTGACCAATTGGTGTTGCAAAGCAGTTGTCAACATTTAAAATAATATTGTGTTTTTTGGCAATGGCACTTACCATACTTATGTCAATTACATCCAATCCTGGATTGGTTGGTGTTTCTAAATAAATCATTTTGGTTTGAGGCGTGATAGCAGCTTCCCACTGCTCAGCAGTTGCGCTTGCACCCACATAACTAAAATCAATTCCATATTTTGGTAAGTACTTTGAAATTACGGTATGTGTGCTTCCAAAAATAGAATTACAGGATAAAATATGATCTCCTTTTTTAAGTAATGCCATAAAAGATCCAAATACTGCACTCATGCCACTTGCAGTTGCAAAACCAGCTTCAGCATTTTCTAAAACACATAATCTATCTACAAATTCTTTAACAGTAGGGTTGGAAAAACGACTATAAATATTAGCATCCGATTCGTCGGCAAATGCAGCGCGCATGTCCTCGGCATTATCAAATGTAAAACTACTCGTCAAGAACATAGGGGAGGAATGCTCATGTTGAGGTGTTTGTGGGACTCTTGTTCTAATTAATTTGGATTGATTATGCTTCATTTGCTACTAATATTAAAATCTAAACTTATTTTTTATGAAATACTTGCTAGGAATGTTTATACAATTTCTACAGCCCAAGTTATGTTTGCCCCTGCCGCTCTTAAAGTTGCAGCTACTGAACAATATTTGTCCATAGAAAGTGAACAAGCTTTTTCGGCTCTCTCTTTAGACATGGTACCTTTTAATTTAAAATCAATATGTATGGTTTCCCATAAAGCAGGTTCTTTTCCAACTTGTCGTTCACCATTAATCACCATTTCAAAATGTTCAATGGTTTCTTTTTGTTTTTTTAAAATCATCACAACATCTACTGCACTACATCCACCCAATGCACTTAATAAAGCTTGCATGGGTCTTACTCCATTACCATGTCCTCCCTGATCAACAGGAATATCCATTGTTATGCTTTGTCCAGTTTCATCTGTGGTTACAAACTGATAGTCGTCGTCTATTCTCTTTAATTTTATTGTTGCCATTGGTAATGTTTGTTAGTGTATATAAGAAATATAAAAATTGTACCTTTGGCAAAGGTAATTCAAATAGATACTTACTTAGCAATAGAATTCGAAAAAATGGGTCCATTAATATATCAATACAACCAGCCTTTTACCCTTGAATGTGGGGTTAATTTGCCAAAGCTTAAAATTGCTTACCATACCTATGGAACCTACTCGCCCAATAAAAAAGTGGCTTGGGTTTGTCATGCATTAACCGCTAACTCGGATGTGGCAGATTGGTGGAAAGGATTAGTAGGTGAGGGTTATTTGATTAACCCTGAGGACTATTTTATTGTTTGTGCTAATATTATTGGTTCTTGTTATGGTTCCACTGGACCATTAAGTGTAGAGGATTTAGGTACGGAAATTAGTTTGAATAATTTTCCAACTGTTACCATACGTGATATGGTGCAAGCGCATATTTTATTAAGGAAATATTTAGGTATAGAAAGCATAGATTTGTTAATGGGTGGAAGCATGGGTGGCTATCAAGCATTAGAATGGGCCATTTTTGAACCAGCTGTCATAAAGAAAATGTTTTTAATTGCTACATCGCCATCAGAAAGTGCATGGGGTGTTGCAGTACATACGGCTCAAAGATTAGCCATTGAAGCGGATTGTACTTGGAAAGAAGCAACGCCTAATGCAGGTGCGAAAGGGTTAAAAGCAGCACGTGCCATTGGCATGTTAACCTATAGAAATTATGCCATCTTCCAAGAGAAGCAAACTGATGATGATCCAGAAAAAATTGATGATTTTAAAGCATCTTCCTATATTAATTATCAAGGCGATAAATTAGTGAAGCGTTTTAATGCATATAGTTATTGGCTATTGACAAAGTCAATGGATAGTCATCACTTGGCGCGTAAACGAGGAGGTGACTTAATGACAACCTTGGCCACTATTAAAACACCTACTTTTATTATTGGTATTAATAGCGATATTCTTTGTCCATTAGATGAACAAAGATTTATGGAGCATCATATGCCCAATGCAAAATTAATTGCCATTGATTCTGTGTATGGCCATGATGGTTTTATTATTGAAGCACCTCAAATTACCAATTTGTTAAAGAGTTGGTTGGTAGCACAAAATGCATAATGATTAAATTATAGGATATGGGAATTTTAAGACAAATAGGAGAGTACTTGTTTTTAGTAAAACGAGACCCAAAGCAAGAAAGAACAGGCATGATGAAAGCCATGCATGGCATGAATCGCATTTCCTTAATTATTTTTTTAATTGGATTAATTGTGATTTTAGTGCGTAAATTTTTGCACTAGTAAAGCTAAGCGTATAATTGATTGAGGGAATGGATCTAATTTATTTAGCTAGTTCTTCTTGTATTATAGCAGCTGCAACTTCAGTGGCACTTTGTCCTGTGTAAAGTTTTTCTTTTAGTAATTGATAATCGGCTTTGATTTGTGCTTTTTTGTCGGCATTATTCAGGAGAAGGCCTAATTCTTTAACAAGGTTTTTCTTGTTTAAATCTTCTTGAATCAATTCTTTTACTACTTCTTTATCCATAATTAAATTCACTAGGGCAATGAATTTAATTTTTACAAATCTTTTTGCTAGGGCTAAAGTAATAGGGTTGCCTTTGTAGCAAACTATTTCAGGTACGCCTAATAATGCCGTTTCCAGAGTAGCAGTACCGCTGGTTACTAAAGCAGCCACACTATGATTTAATAAGGCATAGGTATTGCCTTTTACAATATGTACATTTTTATGGTTGGGTACTAAGGAAGCGAACCATGCATCATCTAGGCCGGGTGCTTGCGCAATGGCAAAATGATAGTCTGGAAAATCAGTTACTACCGATAACATTTCGGGTAACTTTTTTAGAATCTCTTGCTTTCTACTTCCGGGTAATAAGGCAATTATTTTTTTGTCTTCAATTTGTGGAAGAGGATGCGGCAATCCGGTTTGTGATTCCAAAACCTGCATTAAAGGATGTCCCACATAATCCACTTCCCAATTCCATCGCTCTTTAAAATATTGTTTTTCAAAAGGGAGAATGCATAATAATCTGTCTATGCTTTCACGCATAGCAGGTACTCTGTTTTCTTTCCATGCCCAAACCTGTGGCGCAATAAAATAAATCACTTTTAAATGGATGGTCTTAGCCCATTTTGCAATGCGTAAATTAAATCCAGGATAGTCCACACATATTAAAACATCGGGGTTAAAGTCTTGAATATCTTGCTTACAAAATTTAATATTGGATAAGATAGTTCTTAGGTTCATAAGCACTTCTACAAAGCCCATAAAAGCGAGGCTTCGGTAATGCTTTACCAATTTACCTCCTGAAGCTTGCATTAAATCACCACCCCAACATTGAATCACCGCATTGGCATCTTTTGCCTTAATGGCTTTAATTAAGTTGGATCCGTGTAAGTCGCCGCTAGCTTCGCCAGCTATAATATAATATCGCATTTATAAAAACCATTTACATGCAATGGCGACCACTGCATAAACACATGTTGTAAAAAAAATACCCTTTGCTGTTTTATCTTTTTCTTTTTGAAAAAAGAAGGTAAGCACAGCTCCATTTAATAATAAGGAAACACTTATCATGGCCGACAAAATAGATTTTTGCTGGTTTAAAAGTGTTAAAAATTCCTGCATGCTAAATAAGCTAAACTTCCATTCATAGAATCCAATGAATCCTAAAAAGGGGAGTGCTAGTCCAATGAATACACCTATAATATAATTGTCCTTTACCATTTCCACTTTTTAGTTAGCTTTTCTCTAATTACATGATTGGTTAAATCAAATTGTACCGGCACCACACTCACATAATTATTTTTCAAAGCCCACACATCGGTGTCTTTGGACTTATCAAAGTTGACAAATTCGCCTGTAAGCCAATAGTATTTCTTTCCATAAGGGTCCTTACGCTCCACATATTTTTCTTCATACTTTGCATAAGCCTGCTTACAAATTTTAATCCCCTTAATCATTTTTGTCTCTACTTTAGGAATATTTACGTTTAAACATAAATGCTTATCTACATTTTTATCAGCAAGTACTTTTTCAATAATAATGCCTGCATAATGAGCCGCTGCACTAAAGTTGGCTTCAATACTCAAGTCCAATAAGCTAAATCCAATGCTTGGAATACTTTCAATGGAAGCCTCTAACGCTGCAGACATAGTACCTGAGTAAATGACATTAATGGAATGATTGGCTCCATGATTAATACCACTTAAGCAAATGGTTGGCTTACGATGAAGTACTTTTCCAACAGCCAGCTTAACACAGTCCACAGGAGTACCACTACAACTATATGCTTCTACACCTTCCATATAGTCTTCGACTTTGTTAAGTCTTAAATGATGTCCAATAGTAATGGCATGTCCCATTCCACTTTGAGGTTTATCGGGTGCAACGACTACTACTTTTCCAAATGGGAGGGCAGCTTGCACCAAGGCACGAATACCAGGGGCCGTGATGCCATCGTCGTTGGTGATTAAAATGAGGGGTTTTTCGGTTTTTATTTTAGCCATACTGCAAGTTACTAAGCAAGGTCCTAGTCGCAAAAAATTAAAAGGGTTCGAAGTGGCTTTATGAACGCAACGAAAATAATTTCAAAAAATTGCTAAAAATATTTGGAAATGCTAAATAAATTAGTAAATTGCACTAAAATCATTAGTTATGTCATACGCAGGTAAGAATTTAAAATACATCAGAAAGCAGCGCGAATGGACACAAGAGGAAATGGCCAATCAACTTCAAATTAAGCGATCCTTGGTTGGCGCTTATGAAGAAGAAAGGGCAGAACCCCGACTAGAAGTACAGGAAGCCATTTGTGCTTTATTTAATATTAGTTTGGAAGAATTCCTGTTTCAGGATCTTTCTGAAAAAGGAAATGCAGGTGCCGAGTCTGGAACTGGCATGTCTTATTTGGACCGTCGTCGTTCTATGAAAATGGACAAGTCAAGTTCGGCGGCACCCATTGTTCCCTTTGTACCCGTTAAGGCAGCGGCTGGCTATTTGGCAGGTTATGCCGACCCTGAATTCTTAGATGAGTTAAATACATTTACACTACCTATGTTGGCTCCTGGTGATTACCGAGCCTTTGAAATTATCGGGGACAGTATGTTGCCAACCCCAAGTGGATCTGTGATTGTTGGCGAAAAGGTAGATAGTATTAGAGATGTTAAAAACTCAAATACTTATATCGTTGTATCCAATGCCGATGGGGTTGTGTACAAAAGAATTATTACCAATGACGATAATAAAGATAAGCTTACTTTGTTGAGTGACAATCCTTTATACGAGCCATATCAAGTAAATAGTCAAGATATTGTGGAGATTTGGAAGGCCGTGTATATTATCCATAAAGCAGGGGCACAACCTATGTGGAATGTGGATCAATTAGCGGGTGTAGTGAACAGTTTGCAGGACAAGATTAGCAATCTAAAACGCACGATGAACTAGTCATTTGAGTTTTTAGTTGTTTCTATATTTAGTTGAAGCCCGAGATTAACCTCTCGGGTTTTTTATTGCAGATTACTATAATCAATTTATTTACAGTTGAAATAGTCAATCCATCGCTCGATGATCGTCATTACGCTAAAAACACTTTCGCGCATCTAAAATCGCGAACTCGCTGCGCTCAGACATGCGCGATTTCTTAACGATGTGCTCAAGTGTTTTCTTAACGCTATGACTCAAATCTCGCTTATGTTTTGTCTATTTCAATTGTAAATAGGAAGAATAATGTAAGTAATTCATATAATAATCCTGAAATCTGAGCCATAGCGTAAAGAAATTCATAAAGTCGAACGTTAAAAAAGTCTGCATGTTTGAGCACGAAGTGCGAGTTCAGACTTTTAGTTTGACTTTATGAATTTTAGCGTGAAATGGCGAAATTGAAGGATGTTAAATGAATTACTTACTAAAGTATTAATAGTAAGTAAAATATCCTAAACAAATGATTAACAAATGTTTAGGATATTATTATTGAAATAAAATGTTAAGTATTATTCCCATTCAATGGTTGCTGGCGGCTTGCTACTAATATCATAAACCACGCGGTTAATGCCTCTTACTTCATTAATGATCGCATTACTTACGTGGGCAAGGAACTCATAAGGTAGGTGGGCCCAGTCGGCTGTCATTCCGTCTACTGAGGTAACTGCTCTTAATGCCACAGTATATTCATAAGTTCTTTCGTCTCCCATTACCCCAACACTTTTAACAGGTAAAAGGATGGTTCCTGCCTGCCAAACCTTGGTGTATAAATCAAATTCCTTTAAAGATCTCATGTAAATATCGTCCGCTCTTTGTAATAAGTCTACTTTCTCAGGGGTAATTTCACCTAAAATACGAATGGCTAATCCGGGTCCCGGGAAAGGATGTCTATTGATAAGGTCGGCAGGTATCCCTAGCTCAAGGCCAACTTTTCTTACCTCATCTTTAAACAAGTATCTTAAAGGTTCAACCAGGCTAAGGTGTAAAGTGTCTGGTAAGCCGCCCACATTATGGTGGGATTTAATAGTTTGTGAAGGTCCGTGAACACTCACGCTTTCAATCACATCAGGGTATATAGTTCCTTGACCTAAAAACTTGGCTTCCAACATTTTAGATGCTTCTATTTGAAATACATCTATAAATAGTTTTCCAATAATTTTACGCTTTTCTTCGGGGTCGGATTTACCTGCTAAGGCATCGTAAAACATTTGCTTAGCGTCAATGCCTTTTACGTTCAAGCCTACCGACTTATAAATATCCAATACGTTTTGGAACTCGTCTTTTCTTAAAACCCCATTGTCCACAAAAATTCCATGAAGGCGAGGACCGATGGCTTTATGAATTAAAGTTGCCGCAACCGTACTATCCACTCCACCACTTAATGCCATAATAACATGTCCATCTCCAATTTGTGCTTTTAGTTTTTCAACAGTCTCATTGACGAAAGAAGCTGGAGTCCAATTTTGATGACAGCCACAAATCTCAACAAGGAAGTTTTGGATCATGGTTTTGCCCTCGGTTGAATGGTAAACCTCGGGATGGAATTGGAAACCGTGAAGGCTATTGCCAGTGTCCGCTTTTTTTCTAAAGGCAGCAACTGGTATACTATCTGTATCCGCTAAAAGCTCAAAGTTTTCTGGTAATTGGGTGATAGAATCACTATGACTCATCCAAACCTGGCTATTATTAGCAATATTTTTAAAGATAATATCGTCCTTTTGGATACGTAATTGAGCACGACCGTATTCTCTTTTATTGGATTTCTCTACTTTGCCCCCAAAATTTTTAGCACTCAATTGAGCACCATAACATACCGTTAGTACTGGAAGTTGGTTCAACATTGCTTGAATATCAACATTGGGAGCATCTTCCTCATTCACACTTGCTGGAGATCCACTTAAAATAATACCTTTTAGGGTACTATCAAATTCAATGTTAGTATTGAAGGGTTTTATTTCACAATAAACATTGGCTTCTCTTACTGCTCGTGCAATAAGTTGGGTGTATTGACTTCCGAAGTCGAGGATTAGTATTTTTTCAGTCATGACGCGAAGATACATTGATTTTTTATGGCTCTTTTAAGGATTAATACACAAGTTTTTAGCAAACCTGTTTATTTGAGCAGAGGAGGAACAAAAAAATCCCGCCGGGAAGGGCGGGATTCAATATATTAATAGACAACTACTCTAAATAAGATTGAGTAGGCTAGTTAATTACTTCTTTTTAGCAACTGGGGCAACAGCTGTGTGTCTAGCCAATTTACTTTTTAAATTAGCAGCTTTGTTTTTATGGATAATTCCACGTTTTGCTAATTTATCAATTTGAGAAATGATATTTGGTAACTTCTCGTCATAAGCAGTTTGCTCGCCAATAGTTTTTAAATCACGAATTGCATTACGTGTAGTTTTACCGTAATAACGGTTTCTATCGCGACGTTTAGTTGCTTGTCTTACATCTTTTTTGGTAGCCGAATGATTTGCCATGTACTAATTAATTTTCAGGAGGGCAAAGGTAAGGGAAGTAGCCTAATTATTAAAATTAAAATCAAAAAAAATACAAAAAGTATATAAATAATTGAAAATCAATTATTTATAAAAAAATGACATTTCTTCAACCTGTATGAATACAAAATCGCTCAAATTGGACATTTTTGAAATACGAAAAGTATTAAAAATGTAATTGATTTTGTCCTTTTTTTCCTTTTAAATCAATCATTTAAACCGATATTTGCGTTCCTAGTATTTATACAAAAGAAAGCAAGCTAAATGAAGGATTTCTCCTATATAACCAATTCTCATCCCTCCTATATTGAAGGGATGTATCAACAATTTGTAAATGATCCGTCTTCTGTTGATCCGGATTTAAAAAAGTTTTTTGAAGGATTTGATTTTGCGATGCAAAATGGAGTGCCTCAAACTACAAGTGCCAACACTGATATTAATTGGACAAAGGAAATTAATGTATACCGATTAATATTAGGGTATAGAAATAAAGGACACTTAATTGCTAAGACCAATCCAATTAGAGAAAGAAAGGATAGACAAGCAAATTTAGATTTGCATTTTTTTGGATTGAGTGATGCAGATTTAGCTACAACTTTTTTTGCAGGCAATTTATTAGGATTGGGTGCAACTAGTTTACAAAACATTATTGCGCATTTGCAAAATGTGTATGCTAAAAATATTGGAATTGAATACAAATATATTTCAGATCAAACCAAAGTAGATTGGTTGACCAATGAAATGGAAAACAATTTTTCTGCTCCCATTTCTTTAGATCAGAAAAGACGTATTCTTGAAAAATTAAATCAAGGTGTAATTTTTGAAAAATTCCTTCACACAAAATACATTGGTCAAAAACGTTTTTCATTAGAGGGTGGGGAATCTACTATTGCAGCATTGGATGCAATTATAAATGTAGCAGCGGATAATGGTGTTGAAGAAGTAGTAATAGGTATGGCACATAGAGGAAGACTAAATGTGCTTGCAAATATTATGGGTAAAACCTATGAGCAAATTTTTAGTGAGTTTGAAGGAACTGCAGTTTTAGATCAGACAATGGGAAGTGGTGATGTGAAATACCATATGGGATATAGCTCTGAAGTGGAAACCATTTCTAAAAAGAGTGTGCATTTAAAATTAATGCAAAACCCTTCACACTTAGAAGCAGTGGATCCTGTAGTACTTGGTTTTGCACGCGCTAAGGCAGATGTTTTGTATGAAAAAGATTTTAATAAAGTCTTACCTATTTTAATTCATGGTGATGCATCAGTGGCTGGTCAGGGTATTGTGTATGAGATTTTACAAATGTGTGATTTGAATGGATATCATACGGGCGGTACTATTCACTTTGTGATTAATAATCAAATTGGATTTACAACCGACTTTGATGATGCAAGAAGTGCTAACTATTGTACATCTGTTGCAGCCATGGTTCAAGCGCCTGTATTACATGTAAATGGAGATGATGCAGAAGCGGTTTACAAAGCAGTGGTTATTGCAACTAAATATAGACAAACGTATCAGTCTGATATTTTTGTTGACATGGTTTGTTATAGAAAGCATGGACATAATGAAGGAGATGATCCTAAGTATACGCAACCTCAATTGTATAAATTAATTGAGCAACATAAGAATCCTAGAGAAAAATATGTAGAGTTCTTATTGCAAAATGGTGAAGCAGATGCGCAGGGTTTGGCGAAAGAAATGGAACAAAAATTCTGGTCTGACTTACAAGCAAGATTGGATGAAGTAAAACAAAATCCATTGCCCTATAAGTATCAAGTACCAGAATTGGCATGGAAAGCAATGCAAAAAGCAACTCCTGCCGATTTTGAATCTTCACCTGATACCAGCATTAGTGCAGACAAAGCAAAATATATTTTTAATGCTTTAATGAAATGGCCTGAAGGATTTTCTCCATTAAAGAAAGTAGAAAAATTAATTCAAGAGAAAGTTAAATTATTTGAGTCTGAAAATAAGATTGACTGGGCTACGGGTGAATTAATGGCATATGCATCTTTATTAGCAGAAGGCAAGACGGTGAGAATGAGTGGACAGGATGTGAAGCGTGGAACTTTTAGTCACCGACATGCAGTTTTATTTGATGAAAATACCAATGCGCAATATTGCAGATTGGATCATGTTTCTCAAAATCAACAACCTTTTAGAGTATATAATTCCTTATTAAGTGAGTACGGTGTTTTAGGTTTTGAATATGGATATGCATTAGCTAATGCACAAGCCTTAGTAATATGGGAAGCTCAATTTGGTGATTTCTCTAATGGTGCACAAACGATCATTGATCAGTTTATTGCGGCTGGTGAACAAAAATGGCAAAGACAAAATGGAGTGGTTATGTTATTACCACATGGTTACGAAGGCCAAGGACCAGAACATAGTAGCGCGCGTTTGGAAAGATATTTACAATTGTGTGCTGAATACAATATGGTGATTACCAATATTACTACAGCTGCTAACTTTTTCCACGCATTACGCCGTCAATTAACATGGAACTTCCGTAAGCCGATGATTAATTTTTCGCCAAAAGCGAATTTAAGAAGCCCATGGACTTTTAGTGATCTAAAAGATTTTACAGAAGGTGGATTTAAAGAGGTAATTGATGATAGTTTTGTTGCAGATCCTACACAGGTGAAAAAAGTATTGTTCTGCTCTGGTAAAATCTCTTATGAATTAGCAGAGAAACAAAAAACTGAAAACAGAAATGATGTAGCCATTGTCAGATTAGAACAATTGTATCCATTACCTGTAAATCAAATTACTGCATTACAACAAAAATATGGTAAAGCAGTTTGGTTCTGGGTACAAGAAGAGCCATTAAACATGGGTGCAGCAAGTTTCTTACAAATGAATTTAAAAGCCATTAAGTTTGGTGTGATTAGCAGACAGTCCAGTGCCTCCACAGCAACAGGCTATATGAAAGTACATGCCAAAGAACAAGCAGATATAATAACAACAGCTTTTTCCATCTAATAATTAGCGTAAATAAAATATTATGATTTCTATAAAAGTACCAACGGTTGGAGAATCTATCACAGAAGTGACTTTGTTAAAATGGACAAAGGCCGAAGGAGCATGGGTTGACCGTGATGAAGTGATTGCAGAATTAGAAAGTGAAAAAGCTACTTTCGAAGTGAATGCTGAGCAAGCGGGTATCTTATTTCATAAGGCGAAAGAAGGAGATAGTATCCTCATTGGAGACGTATTAGCAGATATTGACGAGACAGCCGCAAAGCCTGCTCAAGCTGAAGCGCCTGCGGTAGCTACAGAAGCTGTGAAAGCACCTGCTGCAGCTCCAACTAGTCAAGCGCCAGTAACTTCAGTCCCAAATAATATTAAAGCAACACCAGTTGCAGCTGCAATTATTGCAGATAAAAAAGTAGATGCTTCTCAAATTAAAGCGAGTGGATACGCTGGAAAAATTACAAAGATTGACGTATTAGATGCGTTGAATAATCCTGGTAAGATTCAGTTTGCTGGACAGGAATTATTTTCTAGGAATGTGCGTCCAGAGAAAATGAGTAACTTAAGAAAAACGATTAGTCGTCGTTTGGTAGAAGCAAAAAACACCACGGCTATGTTAACTACTTTTAATGAAGTTGACATGACGGCGATTATGCAAATAAGAAAACAGTTTAAAGACAAATTCAAGGAAGCGCATGGTGTGAATTTAGGGTTCATGAGTTTCTTTGCAAAAGCATGTGCGATTGCATTAACCGAATGGCCAACCGTGAATGCATTTATTGACGGAGATCAGTTGTTATACCATGACTATGCAGATATTAGCATCGCTGTAAGCACACCAAGAGGTTTAACGGTGCCAGTAATTCGAAATGTAGAGAGTCTAAGCATGGCCGAAATTGAGAAGAGTGTAATTGTCTTAGCTGGTAAAGCAAGGGATTCTAAATTAACTGCCGAAGATTTAACAGGTGGAACCTTTACTATCACCAATGGTGGTGTATTTGGAAGTCTTATGAGCACACCTATTATTAATATTCCACAGTCTGCAATTTTAGGCATGCATAAAATTCAAGAACGTCCTATGGCTGTGAATGGAGAAGTGAAAATTTTACCAATGATGTATTTAGCACTAAGTTATGACCACCGTATTATTGATGGTCGTGAAAGTGTTGGATTCTTAGTGAGAGTAAAAGAGTTATTGGAAAATCCTGCATTATTATTGATTGGTAAGGACCCAGTAGCTAGTTTATTAGAATTGTAATGCATTTCGCAGTACATGAAGATATCGCCCATAAATTAATTGCAGTTTACCATGGGGAAGAGCCGCTTGCCAATTATTTAAAAAAATATTTTGCAGCGAATAAAAAGCATGGAAGTAAGGATAGAAAAAATATAAGTGCATTGTGTTATGCGCATTTTAGAAATACCATCAAGGCATTCCCATTAGAGGATCGTATTTCTGATGCTATTGATAAAAAAGTATTTATTCAATCCCATCAAACACAACCCTTATTGTTTGTAAGAATACGTCCTTGGCAAAAAGAGAAAGTGGTTCAAAAATTACAAGCTGCCAATATTGAATATAAGGAAGTAGGTGAAACTACTTTTGCATTTGCTAACACTACATCACTTCAAAATATATTAGCATTAAATAAGGAAGCGGTTATTCAGGATTTAAGTTCACAAGCCCTTGCTAAATTGCTACAGTTGGTGCCAACGAGTGAGGAGCAGCCCATTCAAGTTTGGGACGCATGTGCGGCTAGCGGTGGAAAAACGATTTTAATGTTTGATTATATGTCAAATATTAGAATGCATTTGTCGGATGTGAGAGATAGTATTTTATTTAATGCCGATAAACGTTTGCAAGAAGCAGGCATTCGTCCTGCGAGTGTTCAGGTGATTGATTTAACAGCAACCTTCGATATCAAAAAACCTTTTGATTTTGTATTTGCCGATGTACCTTGTTCGGGGAGTGGTACTTGGGGTAGAACTCCTGAGCAGCTAGCGTACTTTACCGAAGCGCAATTGAATAAATACACAAAATTGCAATCGAAAATTTTGCAAAATATTATTCCTGCCGTAAAAATAAATGGGCACTTGCTCTTTGCTACTTGCTCTGTATACAAAGAAGAAAATGAAAAAAATGTAGATGCATTATTAGCCACAGGTAAATTCAAGTTGGTCAAGCAAGCATACTTTATAGGTTATGACCAACAGGCAGATACCTTGTTTGGTGCATTGCTTCAAAAAATTGCGGACTAATCTATTTTAAAATATAAGTTAGGACTTCTCGCATTCAAAGCTCAATTAAGATAACCTAGGTAACAAAGCGCCGCTTTGAATAATGCCTCCAGCAACTACATCATCTCCTTCATAAAACACTGCACTTTGACCTGGTGCAATACTTTTTACGTTTTCATAAAACTTGGCTTCAACACCATTGTCAGTAGGAGCGAGTGTACATAAAGCACCTCCATCTTTATATCTAATTTTTGCGATCAAGTCCATTGGGCCTTCTAAATGATCATATTTAATCCAATTTATTTTAGATACCAACATGTCGTTTGAATCTAAATCTTTTTCTTCCCCTATGACTACAATATTTTTTACGGGGTCAATGGCCGTAACATACGCTGGTTTACCCAAAGCAATTTCTAATCCCTTACGTTGTCCAATGGTATAAAATGGATAGCCTTTGTGCTTGCCCAATCTTTTTCCCTTTGTGTCTACAAACCAACCTCCATTCACTTTTTCTTCTAATCCTTCAACACGTCTTTTTAAAAATCCACGATAGTCGTTATCCGGAACAAAACAAATTTCGTAGCTCTCGCTTTTCTTAGCCAATTCAGGATAACCCATATCTATGGCCATTTGTCTTATATCGCTTTTGTGCATTCCACCTAATGGTAAAATGGTACGACTTAGTAAATCTTGGTCTACACCCCATAATACATAACTCTGATCCTTGGTTTCATCCAAGCCTTTTGAAATTACATACCTACCATTAGTATGTTGACGCACTTTGGCATAATGACCTGTAGCAATAAAATCACAGCCCAATGCATCGGCTCTTTTTAACAAAGCCCTCCATTTAATATGGGTATTGCACATTACGCAAGGGTTGGGTGTTCTGCCAGCTAAATATTCTTCAACAAAATTTTCAATTACAAAATCACCAAACTCTTCTCTAATATCTAAAATATAGTGTGGAAATCCATTATTAACAGCCGCTAAACGGGCATCGTTAAAGGAGTCAATATTGCAACATCCTGTTTCTTTTCCATTTGTATTACTTGTGGAGTAATCCCAGGTTTTCATGGTAATACCTACCACCTCGTAACCTTCATTATGCAGCATAAGAGCTGCTACCGTACTGTCAATTCCGCCGCTCATAGCGACTAATACCTTTCCTTTTTTACGCATAGTCTTGGCCAGTTAAAAGTTGGCTTGGCACAAAACTAACTCATTTTGTTAAGTTTTTCGTTTTGGGGGTAAATGGAAGCTTAGTTTTTGATTTCGAAAAACGAAAAATACTATCTTCACTGCCATATAACGACAAAATTTAAGAAAATGATCAAGTTACAAGTAATCGGAAATTTAGGCAAAGACGCCCAAGTAAACAATGTGAATGGAAAATCAGTGATTAACTTTAATGTTGCACACACTGAACGTTTTAAAGATGCACAGGGCAATCAAAAAGATAGAACTACATGGGTGGATTGTTCTTATTGGACAGATCGTACTGCAGTTGCTCCTTATTTAAAGAAAGGAACTCAAGTGTATGTTGAAGGTACACCTGATGTTAGAACTTATACAACTGCTGATGGTCGTAATGGTGCTTCTTTAACATTACGTATTGCATCAGTTCAACTATTAGGCGGTAGAGCCAGTGGGGGTGATAGTCCAGCACCTGATCAAAGTGCAGGCGCTACCTACACTCCAAATGCAGCTTCTAATAATGATGATGCAATGGCAGATGATTTACCCTTCTAGTTTAAAATAAACTATTTTAGAAAGGTGTGCTTAGGTACACCTTTTTTTATGTGTAAATTTGCCTAGCTATCATTTATTATTTAGTGTATCAATTTAAAAGACCATGAGCGAAAAAACATATTCCTTTCAACAATTATATTCATTTGCATTAAGTGTTTTTCTAAAGATGGGGTGCTCAAATGAGGATGCAAGTTTGGCAACAAGTGTTTTGCTCTCGGCCGATTTAAGAGGTATTGATAGTCATGGTATTGCTCGTTTAGTTGGGTATGTACGTTTATGGGAAGTAGGCAGAATTAATCCAACGCCTAATATTTGTATTGTGCATGAAACACCTTCCACTGCTGTTGTAGATGGGGATAAAGGATTGGGATTAGTTGTTGCACCAAAAGCAATGCAAATTGCAATAGATAAAGCAAAGCAAGTAGGGACTGGATGGGTGAGTGTAAAAAATAGCAATCATTTTGGTATTGCTGGCTATCATGCGATGATGGCTTTATCACAGGATATGATTGGTATGGCCATGACGAATGCGAGTGCATTAGTGGCACCCACTTATGCTGCAGAAAAAATGTTAGGTACCAATCCCATTGCAGTGGCGATTCCTGCTGGGAATGAAGCGCCCTTTGTAGCCGATTTTGCCACCACAACCGCAGCCAATGGAAAATTGGAAATTGCACAAAGAAAAAATGAATCCATTCCAACAGGTTGGGCCCAGGATGCTGCAGGGAATTCAAGTAATGATGCGCATATATTAAAACAAGGTGGAGCCTTATTGCCACTTGGGTCTGAAAAAGAGTTAGGCAGTCATAAGGGATATGCGCTAGGTAGTATTGTTGATATTTTTAGTGCCGTTTTAAGTGGAGCTAGTTTTGGTCCTTGGGCGCCGCCTTTTCCAGCCTATGTCCCTATGCCAGAAAATATGCCAGGTGAAGGTTTAGGACATTTTTTAGGAGCCATGCGTATTGATGCTTTCCGTCCTGCTTCCGATTTTAAAAATAGTATGGATACTTGGTTAAATAGATTCAGAAATGCGAAGCCAATTCAAGGACAAGAGCGGGTTTATGTAGCAGGAGATATAGAAAGAAATATGGAAGGCGAGCGAATGAAAAATGGGATTCCTTTGGTAGCGGATGTAGTAAAGGATTTAACGGCCTTGGCTACTAAATTAGACCTGCGTTTTTAGCTTGTATTTTAAGGAAGACTAACGCGCGTTTTGGGATTTACTTTTTACCTTTGACCCTCTTATATATTTGAATAATAATAATCGATTATGAAGATAATGAAATTTGGAGGCACCAGTGTTGGTAAGCCAGAACGTATGCATCAGGTATCACAGTTAATTACAAAAGATGCTGAACCTACTATAGTTGTATTAAGTGCATTAAGTGGAACTACAAATGCATTAGTTAGCATAAGCGATTTTTTAGCTAAGTCAGATAAGGCGGGTGCTACCAATCAAATTGAAATTTTAGAAAAGCATTATCGTACTTTTATTTTAGATTTATTAAAGTCTGAAGCATTAAGAGCAAAAGCAAATTCTATTATTGATGAGCATTTTGAATTCTTAAAAATCACGCAAAGAATTTCTTTAAGTGATGCATTGAATAGAGACATTTTAGCGCAAGGGGAATTAATGAGTACTAAATTATTCTCTTTGTATTTAGAGCAAGAAGAAATTGATCATGCTTTAATTCCTGCATTAGAGTTTATGCGTTTAGATGCAAATGATGAGCCTGATTTAGCGGTGATAAGAGAAAGATTGACTGCTGTATTGGCTTCACATCCTACTAAAAAATTATTTATTACACAGGGATACATTTGTCGTAATGCAAAAGGTGAGGTAGATAATTTAAAAAGAGGGGGAAGTGATTATACTGCATCATTAATTGCTGCTGCGGTGAAAGCATCGGTTTGTGAAATATGGACTGACATTGATGGTATGCATAATAATGATCCTCGTGTTGTGGACAAAACAGTTGCTATTGAGCAATTAAGTTTTGATGAAGCTGCTGAGTTGGCTTATTTTGGTGCTAAGATTTTACATCCTACTTGTATCTGGCCTGCACAACAGGAAAATGTGCCCGTAAAATTATTGAATACAATGGAGCCTTCTGCTGCTGGTACGGTCATAAAAAAAGAAGCTGGTACAGTAGGCGTGAAAGCCGTTGCCGCAAAAGATGGTATCATTGCTGTGAAAATTAAGAGTAGCAGAATGTTGTTGGCTTATGGATTTTTAAGAAAAATATTTGAAGTGTTTGAGAAATACAAAACTTCAATTGATATGATTACTACATCGGAAGTAGCAGTGTCTGTAACTATTGATAATGACTTACACTTAGCGGAGATTATTACGGAGTTAAGTAATATTGCTTCTGTTGAAGTTGAAAAAGATCAAACCATTGTTTCAATAGTAGGTAATGAAATTGCAAAAACAGATGCGGTTCTTACTAAATTATTTGATGCCATTAAGGAAGTGCCTGTTACCATGGTAAGCTATGGTGGTAGCCCTCATAATATTTCTTTATTATTGCCAAGCGCGTTTAAGACAAAGACGCTTCAATTGGTTAATAAAGGATTGTTTAATTTGTAGAGGTTTTTTATAAACTATTTTCCATCGCTCTTAGCTGTACATGACGCTAAAAATGATGAATTATAAAACTAAAAAAGGCTCCGAAAAATCGAAGCCTTTAAAACTATTTTTACAAAAAAATTTTAAATAAACAATAACGCGTCTCCATAAGAGAAGAAACGGTATTTATCTTTAATTGCTTTTTTATAAGCTTCCATTGCTAATTCATAACCAGCAAAAGCACAAGTCATAATTAATAAACTTGTTTTAGGCAAGTGGAAGTTGGTTACTAAACTATCTGCAATATTAAAGTTGTAAGGAGGATGTATAAAGTGATTGGTCCATCCTTCTGCTGGCTTTAATAAGCGTTGAGCAGTTACGCTGCTTTCCATTGCACGCATTGCAGTTGTTCCAATGGAACAAATACGACGATTGTTTTCTTTAGCAGTATTAATAATACGACAAGCATCTTCATCAATCTTAAAGTATTCAGCATCCATTTTGTGTTTGCTTAAATCTTCTACTTCAATAGGACGGAATGTGCTTAAGCCAGTGTGTAAGGTAACTTCAGCAAAACGGATACCAATAATTTCGGCACGCTTAATTAATTCTTTACTAAAGTGTAAACCAGCAGTAGGGGCTGCAACAGCACCTTCATGCTTTGCATAAACTGTTTGGTATCTTTCCTTATCTTCTTCATCAGGCTTACGCTTAATGTATTTAGGCAAAGGTGTTTCTCCTAAAAATTCTAACATTTTTTTAAAGCCTTCATCATCACCTTCCCATAAAAAACGAATGGTACGTCCACGACTTGTTGTGTTGTCAATAACTTCTGCTACCAACTCTTCATTTTCTCCAAAATACAATTTGTTACCTACGCGAATTTTTCTTGCGGGATCAACAATAACATCCCATAAACGGTTAGGTTTATTTAATTCTCTTAAAAGAAAAACCTCAATTTTAGCTCCAGTTTTTTCTTTACGACCATACATTCTTGCAGGGAATACTTTTGTGTTGTTAACTACAAACACATCCTTGTCATCATAATATTCTAGTAAATCAGAAAAATTACGATTTTCCATGTGACCATTTTGGCGGTTTACCACCATTAATCTACTGTCTTCTCTACGTTTTGTTGGATACTGTGCGATCAAATTTAAAGGAAGATCGTACCTAAATTGTGAAAGTTTCATTTGTGTCTATGATTTTAAGATTATAGCCACATTAAGTTTACTACAGCCTTATTACGGGGCAGTTCGCTTCATGTTACGGCATGAAAATTATGGACGCAAATGTACAACTTTAGCAGTAAATTTGTTAACCTAAGATTCACAAGCTAATTTGACAGATTGAAAGCAAAAAACCTTAGTTTTGCAAACAATTGTTAGTTTCGTGATAAACTGGTCTAAAACAATTAATTATGCTAAGAGCTAAATGGTGGAAAGTATTGTCTTTTGTGTTGTTATTGTACACTTGTACTTACGGTTTTCTAGTTAAAGTTCCCAAACTGGATGATAGAATGAAAGAGTCTATTCGTAATTTCTTTTTTCATGTACCCATGTGGTTTGGAATGATGATTTTATTATTCGTGTCATTAGTATATGCAGTAAAATATTTGAGATCTGGAAACTTAGTACATGATGTTTATTCTTTCGCCTACGCTTCAATGGGTTTAGTGTTTGGCACTTTAGGCATTATTACTGGTGCATTTTGGGCAAATTATCAATGGGGTAGTCCTTGGGTAGGAGATCCAAAACAAAATGGGGCAGCCATTGCGTTGCTTATTTATTTTGCCTATTTTGTTTTAAGAGGTAGTTTATTGGATATTGAAAAACGTGCGCGTTTATCTGCAGTATATAATATATTCTCTTTCTTTATGTTGTTCCCAACGCTTTGGATTCTACCAAGACTTACTGAATCATTACATCCTGGTGGACAGGGTAGTGAAGGGAATCCTGGTATTAATGGAAAAGATATGTCGGCTACAATGCGTACTGTATTTTATCCAGCTGTAATTGGATGGACATTATTAGGTGTATGGATAAGTACACTTCGTATTAGAATTCAATTATTACAATTAAAAAAAGATGGCCTTTTATAAACTTCTACAATAAAAAATTAAAAATATTTTTATGATAAATCTATTACAAACACAAGTCGCAAATAACGAAGGTATCATGGTTCAAAATGGTAAAATCTATTTAGTGATGAGTATTGTTTCCATTATTTTAATTGGTCTTTTTATTTATGTTGCAAGCATAGATAAAAAATTAAGCCAATTAGAAAAGTAATTAAATTATTATTCAATTAAAATTCGAAGATTATGTCAGTGGATAAAGAATATAGCTTTTTTCAAAGTGTTGAAAGAAGTTTTGATAAAGCAGCAAAGTATACAAAATGGCAAGCGGGAATTTTAGAGCAAATTAAAGCATGTAACAGTGTGTATAGTATGCGCTTTCCTGTAAAAATGGATGATGGACGTATTGAAGTAATTGAAGCGTACAGAGTACAACACTCGCAGCATAAGTCGCCATGTAAAGGTGGTATTCGCTTTAGTATGGCTGTGAATCAAGATGAGGTAATGGCATTGGCCGCATTAATGACATATAAGTGTGCTATTGTGAATGTGCCTTTTGGCGGTGCTAAAGGTGGTATAAAAATTAGCCCAAGATCATTGAGCCCATATGAGTTAGAAAAAATAACAAGAAGATATACCTCAGAGTTGGTGAAGAAAAATTTTATTGGTCCTGGTATTGATGTACCTGCTCCAGATTATGGGACAGGAGAAAGAGAAATGGCTTGGATTGTAGATACTTATCAATCTTTAAAGCCAGGTGAAATAGACGCAGCAGGTTGTGTAACAGGTAAGCCAATTTCACTTGGAGGTGTAAGAGGTAGAAAAGAAGCAACAGGATTAGGCGTTTTTTATGGCGTGAGGGAAGTTTGCTTAATGCCAGATGTAATGGCTAAGGCTGGACTTACTGTAGGCATTGAAAATAAGCAAGTCATTGTACAAGGATTAGGAAATGTTGGATTTTATACAGCGAAATTTTTTAGAGAGCATGGTGCAAAAGTGATTGCCATTGCAGAATATGAAGGTGCTATTTATTGTAAGGATGGATTAAATGAAGAAGCAGTTTTTCAACATAGAAAAACAACCGGAAGTATTTTAAATTTTCCAGGTGCAACCAATATTGAAAAAAGTGCCGATGCATTAGAAATGGAATGTGATATTTTAATTCCAGCTGCATTAGAAAACGTAATTGATGGCAATAATGCACCAAGAATTAAAGCTAAAATTATTGGAGAAGCTGCAAACGGACCTTTAACTCCAGAAGCAGATGATGTTTTTGCAAAGAAAGGTACGCTTGTAATTCCTGATATGTATTTAAATGCGGGCGGTGTAACCGTGTCCTATTTTGAGTGGTTAAAGAACTTAAGTCACGTAAGATATGGTCGTTTGGAAAAGCGTTTCACGGAGAATGCGAATATTAATATTTTAAATCAGATTGAAGAGCTAACTGGTAAAAAAGTAACAGCTGCTGAAAAAGAAATTATCGCACATGGTCCAGACGAAATTGATTTAGTGCATAGCGGTTTGGAAGAAACTATGATTAATGCAACTAGAGAAATAATGGATATTTGGAAAGCTAATCCGTCTATACCTGACATGAGAACAGCCGCATATGTTTGTGCTATAGATAAAGTGGGAACTTCTTATGAAGAGTTAGGTATCTTCCCTTAGTAGCTAAGGAAGTATACCATTTTTATAGGTAACGAATAGTTATTGATAATTGGGGAAATTTTGCAAAGCTTGCAGTTTCCCCAATTTTATTTCCGCACCAACAGTTTCATGCCCATTGCTTGCAATTAAAAATGTTGCTTCTAATACTTGTTGATATTGGTATAACTGTGCAATTGTTTTGTCTGAAATGGGCACATTCGCTTCTTTACATTCAATAATCATCCATGGTTTATCTTGTTTGTAAATAAGGATGTCAAATCGTTTATTTAATTCGCCTAATTGTATTGATTTTTCAATAGCAATTAAAGCACTTGGGTAATTGCAAACTTGAACTAAGTATTGCAATATGTTTTGTCTTACCCATTCTTCGGGAGTGAGGGAAACCCATTTTTTTCTGAAAGGATCAAATATTTGATCCTTTACTTGATCATTTTCTTGATTTTTTCGAAGCTTGAATGGATAGGATGGATATTGTAAAGGCTGCATTTAAGTCCAATAAAATTTGTATTTTTATATATTAACTTGATTCAAAGATAAGCTTATGAAAACGAAAGAAGAAATAGTAAACAATTGGTTGCCTAGATATACGGGTGCAGGCTTGGATCAGTTTGGTAAATATATCCTGCTTACGAATTTTAGCAACTATGTTAATATGTTTGCTGCTTGGAATAATGTAGAAGTAATAGGAAAGGATAGACCAATGCAATGTGCAACCGCGGACGGAATTACCATTATCAATTTTGGTATGGGTAGCCCTGGTGCTGCAACTATCATGGATTTGTTGACAGCCATCCAGCCTGAAGCAGTTTTGTTTTTGGGTAAATGCGGAGGATTAAAAAAACGAAACACTATTGGGGACCTAATTTTGCCAATTGCAGCCATTAGAGGAGAAGGAACATCAAATGATTATTTCCCTGCGGAAGTGCCAGCATTGCCTGCATTCGCTCTGCAAAAAGCAATTTCAACTACTATTAGGGATAATAATGTTGACTATTGGACAGGAACTGTTTACACAACCAACCGTCGTGTATGGGAACATGATGAAGACTTTAAAGCATACCTCACAAAGTTGCGTGCTTATGCTATTGATATGGAAACAGCTACTATTTTTACGGTTGGCTTTTACAACAAAATTCCAACAGGTGCCTTATTATTAGTGAGTGACTCTCCAATGATACCAGAAGGCGTTAAAACCGAAGCAAGCGATAGTAAAGTAACAGCTGAATTTGTGGATCGTCATTTAAGAATTGGCGTTGAATCCTTAAAACAATTAATCAATAACGGACAAACTGTTAGACATTTGAAATTTTAATAGTTTTAATAATTTTTTTAATAAATTTAAAAATTATTAAAACTATCCTCTTATTGATTTTTTTAGGTCAACTTCTTATAAAGGAAAAAATGCTATATTTTTTCCTTTATTTTTTTTGAAAATATATTTTATCTAAAATTTTTCCTCTTATTTATTTTTTTTAGGTCATCTTCTTAAAAAGGAAAAAATGCTATATTTTTTTCTTTTTTTTATAGGCTAGTCTTTCCACAAGAATGGGAACAAAATGTAGGCGAGTGCTATAATCATTACATCAAAACCAACTAACATGCCCACCAATTGGGGTAGTCCGTTTTGGACGATGTCTGCAAATGCAATATTAGCAATACGTATCAATAATAGTATTTGAGGGATAATTAGTGGAAATCCAAGAATAGCCATAATTGCAGAGGGTTGTTGTGCTTTAGCGGCAATGGCTGCAAGGAAACTAAATACCAGGCTTAAACTAATGCCACCCAGGCAACTAATACCAAAAAACAATAAGCCATGTTGTAAAGGATTGCCTAACAATAAGGTAAAAAGCAATAAGCTTAGTCCACTCATTAGCACCATTAAAATGCTATTGTAAATTAGTTTTGAAAAGATAAAATGGATAGGGCTTGCAATGGTGTAAAAATAAAGCATGCGCCCGCGGCCTTCTTGTAAAAAACTTCTTGCTACAGCATTGATACAAATAAATAAAAGAATCACCCAGTACAATCCATTCCATACCTTGTCATCTGGCTGGCCCATTGTTAAGTAAATAACAAAAGTAGTGGATGCGATATATAGTAAGATGCCAAAAAATGTATATTGTTGTCGGAACTCCAACAACAAATCTTTTTTTAATAAAGTGTAAATATTTTTTATTTGCTCGCGCATATTCTGCATCTAGGTTCGTAATTATTTTTTTCGCCTAAAACAACTGTACCACCTTCCTCGCTTGTGCGATAGGAGATATTTGCTAAATGACCACATTTTACACAAATTGCGTGTAGCTTAGTAATAAAGTCGGCAATAGCCAATAATTGAGGCATTGGTCCAAATGGCTTGCCTAAATAATCCATATCCAAACCAGCTACAATCACTCTCTTACCTTGCATCGCTAATTGTTCTGCAACGCGAACAACGTCTTCATCAAAAAACTGAGCCTCATCTATTCCAACTACTTCTGCATTTTCTGCTAACAATAAAATTTTGCTTGAATGATCAACTGGCGTAGAATGAATGGAGTTTGCATCATGACTAACAACTTTATTCTGATCATAACGAGTGTCAATTGCGGGCTTGTAAATTTCTACTTTTAGATTGGCAATTTTTGCGCGCTTTAATCTTCTAATTAGCTCTTCGGTTTTACCACTAAACATGCTACCACATATTACTTCAATAAAACCTCTTTTCTCACCTCTTATATTCTGCTCAATAAACATATCTTCCTCTTGTTAAATTATATTGTTGTAAGTTTTTCCAAGCTCAAAAGTAAACATTCTAGGCTTAGGAGACTAATCTAAATAGGGTATAATTTTCGCCATTGTTTTTGCAGTGGCTCCAGCATTGTCTTGAATATATTTTTTTGCATTGGTACAAATCTGATTGTAATAATTAGGGGATTGTTGCATTTCATGTAAATGCATTACTAAATCTGATTCATTTTTAATAATAAATCCGCCAGACTGCTCTCTTAAACCAATTGCTTCTCTATATTTAAGATCATTATGTCCCCAAATCACAGGCTTCCCAAATGCTGCAGGTTCTAGCACATTGTGTACACCATCTTTCCCAAATCCTCCACCAACATAACTCACAAAAGCATATTGGTATAAAGTTCTTAGCAACCCAATTCGGTCAACAATTAAAACAATTGGCTTATGTTGTTTCATACCCTTGTTTAATAATGATGTAAGTGTAATTGCATTTGGGAATGCTTTTTTGCATGCATCAATATCTTTTGTATCTACGTGGTGAGGTACAATAATCCAATTAAATTGAGTAAAATGGGCCCTAGCTTTTGATAAAATAAGATGATCTTCCTGCCATGTACTTCCAGCAATAATACATTTGTTGTCATCTAATAAGTCCATCCACTGGATAGTATTTACTTCACTCGCAGTTTGAATTACTCTGTCAAATCTTGTATCTCCAGTAATGGCTAATTTATTTTTTTGTAAAATGGGTAAAACTAAATGATAAGCTGCTTGATCCTGAACTAAAATTTGGGAAAATAAGGAAAGCATATTTCTGTAAAACCCTCCATACCATTTAAAAAATATTTGATGAGGACGAAAGATAGCGGAAGCTAAAATGGTAGGAATATTTTTTGATTTTGCCTCAGCTAAATAGTAAAACCAAAATTCATATTTTATAAAAATAATGAGCTGAGGATTTACCGTACTAATAAAATCTTTAGCATTTTGGGGGCCATCAAAAGGAAGATAGGTTACCACATCAACTGATGGGTCATTTTTTCGATGCATGTATCCAGAAGGCGAAAAAAAAGTTAGCCAAATTTGGTGACTGGGATATTTAATTTTTATTGCCTCAAAAATGGGAAGCCCTTGTTCAAACTCACCGTAGGATGCGGCATGAATCCATATTACTGGTCTTTTAATTTGATGCTGTTTATTGCTAATTTCATCCCAAACTAAACTTTGACCAATATTCCATTGCTTTGCCTTTGAATTAAAAAGACCTACTAATTTGACTAATTTAGGATATAGATATAAGAATAGCTTGTATAATAGCATGGAATGTGGTTCTGAGGGCAAAAATCAGTCTTTTTATTGTAATTTTACTCAAATTTTATTGGATGAGAAAAATTCAGATGGTAGACACTAAAACTCAGTACTTAGCTATTAAGGATCAAGTAGATGCTGCAATTCATGAAGTGTTAGATTCTGCCGCATATATTAATGGAAAAGCAGTACGTGATTTCGCTCAAAATTTGGGAACCTATTTGGGGATTGAATACGTAATTCCTTGTGCAAACGGAACAGATGCCTTACAAATTGCAATGATGGCATTAGGCTTACAACCAGGTGACGAAGTAATTACGCCATCTTTCACTTATATCGCTACTACCGAAGTTGTTGCTTTATTAAATTTAAAGCCCGTTTTTGTGGATGTGGATCCCGTAACCTATTGTATGGATATTGAAAGTTTGAAAAAAGCAATCACACCAAAAACAAAAGCAATTGTTCCAGTTCATTTGTATGGACAAGCCGCACCTATGGAAGAAATAATGGCCATTGCTAAACAACATAATTTATTTGTCATTGAAGACAACGCTCAAGCAATTGGTTGTGAATATACTTTTTCTGATGGCACTAAAAAGAAAACCGGAACTATTGGGCATATAGGAGCTACCTCATTTTACCCTAGTAAAAACTTAGGTGCTTTTGGCGATGGTGGTGCCTTATTTACAAATGATAAAGCCTTAGCTAGTAAAATGGCAATGATTGCCAATCATGGTCAATCGGAAAGATATTATCATGATGTGGTGGGATGTAATTCAAGGTTGGATTCAATTCAAGCAGCAATCTTAAATATCAAGTTAGCGCATTTAGATGAATACAATAAAGCAAGACAAGCAGTTGCAAACTATTATACAAGCGCATTTACTTCCATTCCTCAAATTGTTACACCTGCAATTGGTAAATATACAACACATGTTTTTCATCAATATACCATGCAATTAAAAGGAGTAGATAGAGACAAGTTTATTGCTCATTTATCTGCGAAAGAAATTCCTTGTATGATATATTATCCAGTACCCGGGCATTTGCAAAAAATGTTTGGTGAACAAAATAAGCAAGATTGGAATTTACCTGTTACGGATTCTTTAACGCCTTGCGTTTGTTCTTTGCCAATTCATACCGAGATGGATGAAGAACAATTAGCATATATTGTAGAGGGTGTAAAATCTTTTTTTAAATAATATAGCATGAAAATAGCAGTAGTAGGCACGGGCTATGTAGGCTTGGTAACAGGAACTTGTTTTGCCGAGACAGGCAATAAAGTTACTTGTGTGGATATAGATAAAGCAAAAGTAGAGAAGTTGAGTGCTGGTCAAATTACTATATATGAACCAGGGCTGGAGAAAATATTTTTAAGAAATATTAAAGAGAGTAGATTAAAATTTACCACTCAGTTGGATGAGGCTGTTGAAGACGCGGAGATTATTTTTTTAGCATTACCCACACCTCCTGGTGCGGATGGTAGTGCGGATTTAAAATATGTATTGGGAGTAGCGGATCATTTAGGAAAAATATTAAAAGGGTATAAAGTCATTGTAAATAAGAGTACCGTGCCTGTTGGAACAGCCCATAAAGTAAGTTCAGCGATTGCAAAAAACTATGGCGGAGAATACGATGTGGTAAGTAATCCAGAGTTTTTAAGAGAAGGTGTGGCAGTGGATGATTTTATGAAACCAGACAGAGTAGTTGTAGGCACAAGATCGGAGAGAGCTAAGAAATTAATGAGTGATTTATATGCACCCTTTGTAAGACAGGGTAATCCTGTGATATTTATGGATGAGCGTAGCTCAGAGTTAACAAAGTATGCGGCAAATTCATTTCTTGCAACGAAGATTTCATTCATGAACGAGATTGCGCAGTTATGTGAGCGCATGGGAGCGGATGTGGATATGGTAAGAAGAGGTATTGGATCTGACGATAGAATTGGTAAGCGTTTTTTATTCCCAGGTATTGGCTATGGGGGAAGTTGTTTTCCCAAAGATGTACAAGCATTAATCATGTCATCGGATGAAGTGAACTATGATTTTGAGATATTAAAGGCAGTTGAAAAAGTAAATGCAATTCAAAAACTACATTTAGTAGAAAAAATAAAGGCTTACTATAAAAATGATTTACAAGGCAAGCATTTTGCTTTGTGGGGTTTGGCCTTTAAGCCTAATACAGATGACATTAGAGAAGCACCAGCTTTGAGTATCATTGATGCATTAACAAATGCAGGCGCAACAGTAACAGCCTATGATCCAGAAGCCATGCCAAATGTAAAAGCACAGATAGGTGATAAAATTAAATATGCCGAGAATCAATACCAGGCCTTGGAAGGAGCTGCAGCATTAATTATTGCTACAGAGTGGAGTGAGTTTAGAACACCTGATTTTGATTTAATGGAGCAAAAGT